>Ga0315276_10000386_pt1 | contig 37558 bp, 37 predicted proteins | sample YL17G05_0_MG_FD_204542 | JGI IMG/M metagenome (GOLD analysis project Ga0315276, IMG submission 204542) | Sediment microbial communities from Yellowstone Lake, YNP, Wyoming, USA - YL17G05_0 | ecosystem: Environmental > Aquatic > Freshwater > Lake > Sediment | place: USA: Wyoming | collected...
CATCGTTATCGGCCAAAAATCGTCCTCAACATAGTTTCAACTATGCCTGCGGCGATTTTTGACCTCTGCCTCGCTGACGAAAATTTCGCTCGTTCTCGTGACAAAAGCAATTTTTAGAGGCTCCCTTTATTTTGGGCGGTGGAAACGTAACGGTTGGGTAAGATGGGTAAGGGGAAAAGTGTTAAATTCGGCGGAATTTTGGACGAATTCTGATGAAAAGTGATGTAGTTCTTGCAAGGAGTGATGGTGTTTTGGAGTGGTTTTGACCTAGTTTTGACCCGGTTTTTACAAGTTTTGGTATCAAGGTGGGGAAGATTGACTACAAAGACACAAAGGTGCAGAGGAGAAAGGAATTTGACAAAATAAATAGGGGGGGGGGAGGAAAGATGGCGGACTTGGGGGGGATGGGGGAGAGAGCGAATCTGGGGGAAGTGAGGGAGTGCGGGGTTGTTTCGTGTGTGTTGTAGAGAAGTGAAGTTGGTATTTTGCGATGTTTCACGTGAAACAAATATAGGAAGGCAACAGGCAATAGGCACTAGGCACGAGTAAGAGGAAGATGGATTCGCTATCGCGGGAATGACAAGCTAGTGGGCGAGGGTAACAATTGTGTGTGGGCATAGCAGCCGGCTTTCGCGGGAATGGTATAGTACATGCTCAAGCAAAAAAGCTTGAGCATGCCACCCAACATGCCCATGCGAGCGTGGGGGGCAGCCGACTCTGGATGCCCGATCAAGTCGGGCATGACAATACTCAAGTCGGGCGTGACAATACTCAAGTTGGGAATGGCAGGTTTGTGTACGAGAATGACCGGCCAGAAAATCGATGTTGGCAGTCAACTGATTGGAGGATTTTCAATGGCAATAGGCATGAGGGAGTTTGCGTGAGGTTCGAGAGATTGTTTGTAACTTTCTTTAGAAAGTCAGATATTTTGTCTGGCTATTGAAGTTGGTATTTGGTAAAACTGCCTCTTCTAAAGAGAGAACATGAATTGTTAAAAAAGCCCGATTGGCAAGGGTTTTAGCGGCGTATATGTGTTGTGTATATAACATATATAATGGATTGTTAAGGGATGAGTTATGGCAGAAACAAAGAGAAAGTTGGGTCGAGGGTTAAACTCGCTGTTATCTTCAACGCGACTGCAGGAGCTTGACGCGATTGCATCGCAGGTTGGTGACAGGGCGCAAGCTCTTGTAAATACTAAAGTTACGCAAGATCGTGTCATGGAGTTGCCTATCGAGAAGATAAATCGCAACCCTCATCAGCCAAGGCAAAACTGGGATGAGGGTAAGCTGTACGAATTGGCGGAATCGATTAAGGCTAATGGTTTGATACAGCCGATTCTTGTTCGGCCGATGGGGGATGGGTATCAGCTTGTGGCTGGCGAAAGGCGAATGCGGGCGACGCAGATGGCAGGTAAGGGAGTAATAGCCGCTATAGTAAGGCAGGCGGATGAAGCGCAGATGCTGGAATGGTCGTTAATAGAGAATATTCATCGGGCTGATTTGAATTCGCTGGAGCGTGCGCGGGCTTATCATCATTATATTGATAGTTTTTCTTTGACCCAGCAGGAGGCGGCTGGGCGGTTGGGTGAAGACAGATCGACTATCGCGAACTACATACGATTGTTAGAGTTGCCGGTGCGAATCAAAGAGATGTTGACGGAAGGTGTATTGAGTATGGGTCATGGGCGGGTTTTGCTTGGGGTGGATGATCCGGAGGCGCGGTTGAAGCTGGCAGAGAGGGTGGGCAGAGAGAACATGTCGGTGCGTCAGTTGGAGAGGATGGTACAGCAGATACAGCGAGGTGGAGATGCCGGGGTTGCCAAGAAGGTTGAAAAAAGTGCGAACGTGCTGGACCTGGAACGAGAGATGACCCGTTGCCTGGGAACGAAGGTTAGTATAAAGCCGACGGGCAAAAAAGGACATCGCGGCAGGATAATCATAGAATATTACAGTCTGGACGATTTCGAGCGGATAAGGGAAAGGATGGGATAGAAGAAGGCACTAGGGGGGAGGAAGAAGATGAAAGGTGTGTATGCTATATAATAGGGACAGGCATTGAGGTATAAGAAGGTTTCGGGCGATATAAATAACAGAAGGTATGCTATGGGTGAGCCATTTCAATCGGGAGAGTGGGCAGGGAGGGGGACGGGCGGGCGGAGTTATCGCAGGAGCAACGTGGTATTGTGGTTGTTCCTGGTGGTACTGGTGGGATTGGTATTGTATCGATACATGGAGAATCGATGTAACATTGGCCTGGGGTTTGTGATAAATACCCAGAATGCGGAGAAGTTGGCAGATAAAATAAATCCGAACAGGGCGACGTGGGCGTCTTTGGCGCGGCTGCCGGGTATCGGGCAGAGCAAGGCGATGGCAATCGTGGAGTACAGGCAGGAATATCGGCGGAATAACGGGGGTGAGAATGTTGCTTTTGCCAGGAGTGAAGATTTGTGCAATGTCAAGGGGATTGGAGAGGTGACGGTGGAGGGGATAAAGGAATATCTTGTTTTTGATGAGCCTTGAGGGTAACTTTTAGTGGCACCGGCACCTGGTGTCGGGAGCAAATCGGATATGAAGCGTATTTAAGTATCTGTGCGGAAGGCGGTTTTTTGAAAAGTATGTTTTTACGTCAAAATACTGGATTCGCTATCGCGGCTCTTCGCTTCGCTTCGTGTCCCGCTTTCGCGGGAATGACAGGTTCAGGAAGAAAAACTATATGGAACAATGGCAGGTAGATCGCAGCAGTGGCAAGTGTATGGGGACAGGCAAGAAACTTGCGCCGGGTGATGAATATTACGCGGCGTTAATCGATACCGGGGTTAGTTTTCAGCGGTGTGATTACAGTTGTGAGTATTGGGAGGAGCATCAGCCGAAGGTTTACAGTTTCTGGAAGACGCGTATTCCTGAGCCGAGCGAGAAAAAGAAGATGTTTGTCGATGATGGTATATTAATTAATTTTTTCGAGCGTTTGGCGGATGAGCGGGAGCAGTTGAAAGTGAATTTTCGTTTTGTGCTGGCATTGATATTGATGCGTAAGCGGATGTTGAAGTATGAAGACAGCAAGGTTGAAGAAGGCAAAGAGATATGGAAGATGCGGTTTGTGCGGGAAACGGATGTTCACGAGGTGGTGAATCCTCGTCTTGACGATGAACAGATCGAGCAGGTTTCGCATGAGTTGAGCAGTATTTTGCATGGAGAGTTGTGAATGGAGGAGGAAGAGGGAAGAGGAAGGAGGCATTAGGCGGTAGTAGGGTAAGTTTGAGTAATAAGTAAATGGGAAACCGCGAAAGATAAGTTATGATTACAAGATTGCATAGGGTTAGTCGAGAGGTTCGATTGATATTGGTTTTGTTATGTTTTGCGCCGATTGGCTTGATGGGTTGTAACGTGGCCAAGGTTGCGATTGGCGAATCGATAACGCGGCAGGAGGCGATGGGCAGGTACAACAGGAATGTCGATGCGATCGTGCCTTTCAAGGCGAAGGTGGCGCAGTGGGAAGCGAAATGGGTTGATGACAAGGGTAAAACACAGCATCATACGGACAGTGCCGGGAGTGTGTTTTATGTTCCGCCGAAGAAAGCGGATGGGCGTGCATTGTTTTATTTGATGACGAAGGCTTTGCTTGATGAGGCGTTGGTGGTCGGCTCTAACGAGAAGGAATTCTGGATGTATTCGAAGCCGGCCAAGGTGGGCAGATGGGGTAAATACGAACATCGGAATAAGGATTGCGGGGGCGCGATAGCGGTCGATCCGCAGGTGTTTCTGGAATTTATCGGGTTGAGTTATTTATCTGTGGAGGCGCCTTATCCGGCATATAAGGTTACCGACAAAGAAAACGTTATAGAGATTATCGATTATGTCGATGATGGTTTTCGGATTCAGCGAGAGATAGTTATTGATCGGCGGAGCGACCTGCCTACAGAGATCAATGCTTACGATATTGACGGCAACAGGATTATGCAAAGCAAGCTGAGCGATTATAAAAAGCTGGGCGATGCCTGGCTGCCGAGTGAGATTTGTATATCAACCGAGGATGGCAAGTCTTTGTTTCGTTTGAATTTAAAGGGCTTCAGGAAGCTCGAAGCAAGTAGTCTGGAAAAATATAATCGCACTTTGTTCAAGCGAAAGGAGAATCCTTCAGGTATCGATGATTACCAGCAGATTGATAAAGAGTGTGAAGTTGAATAATTCGAACAGGTTTAATTTCAAATTGGCGGTGTTGTTGTTGGGGGTGGCGGCGGTGCTGGTTTTTTCGGCCGGGGCGGAAGGTATCGGTACGGTAGAGTCGGCCTCCGGGCTGAAGATGTGGGCCAGCGGTAATGAGTTTGGTGTTTACCTTGTTGTGGCGAAGGAGAAGGAAGGCGCGGAAGGTTTTGGGATATTTCATCGTCGTAAGGCGGGGTCGTATTTTTTCCCGGGTCAGTGGTACAAGGGTCGGGTTGCGGGTTTGACAGCGGCCCAGGATCGTCTGGTTATATTTTTGGAGGGCGGCGGGTGTCAAAGTTATGATCTTACCAGCAATCGCACCGCTTTGGGGCTACCTGAAGGTTTGCAGATTGTCGGGTGCAGTTTCGAAGATGGTGAGTTTTATGTTCTGGCGGCCGCCCGGCAAGAGATGGTTCTTATGCTGCCGAAAGCGGAGGCGGCAACGGATGCTTTGGAGGAGGAAGGTCGCGAAGCGGAAGTCATTACGGATGGAGAAGAGGGAACGGGAAACGAAAATTCCGATAAAGTGGTTTCCGGTGATACGGGTGAGCGGTCCGTGGAGGGTGTTTTGTCGGAAGAACGGCAATGGTCGGTGGGGGCGGGTGATTTTGTGATTTTGATGCACGGCAGGGACGATCAATGGCGGATGGTTTCACAGGCGGCGCCAATAACTGACTGGGAAGAAACCAAGACCAAGATCGGGTTACTTGATAAAGTGGTTTATCTTTTCGGTATAAAGAATGGTGTAGTACAACATTGCAGATTACAAAATGGAGAATACACGGAAGCGGTATCGGTTTGTAAGGCGGATGCGTTATTGGCGGTGCTTCGTGTAAACCGCAAGATAAGGCTGGTGGTGGGCGAGGAGCAAAAGGCTGGTGTAACGGCGGCGGCCGGGACTGGTGAAGGGATGGTTTTTCGAGTAGGCCAGGAACGTGATACGACGTGGGTGTTTAGCGAGTTGGTTCGGTGGAAAAAGGATTTCGATGGGCCATGGGTGTGCCAGGGTGATAAGGCGTGTTTTGCAGTCATGGGAGAGAACCTCGCATGTTTCGAATGGCGTTCGGGACGTGAGGTGATATTCGGCCAATACAGTTCTTCGGGGGAACTGCTGGAGGATATCGATCAGGCGATAGGTGCGGTCGGGCAGGAACCGGTACGACTTTTAGAATGGTTTTTCGGTTCGCGGATTACGACGGTGCTAATGCTGAGCGTAATGATGTTGGTTTTCTGGCGTCGTGAGGAAGCGTTCGGAGAATCGAAATCCCTGCCCGGCTACGTAGAGTTGGCCCCTGTGTGGCGGAGGGTGACGGCGTTCGCACTAGATGTCATTGTTGTTCTGTTTGTCACTAATGTGGTTATAAGTCTGATGGGGATAACTGTGTCTCCTGAGCTGTTCAGGGCGGCGGGGTCATTCGATGCTTTGCAGGAACAGATGAGCAGGGGTTATTTGGATCCCCAGATGGTTAAGACGGCAATGATTGTTCTGCTGATTAATATTTTAGTGTTTATTTTTTATTCCATTTTTTGTGAGTTGTATTTTTCCGCTACGCCGGGCAAGAGGGTTTTAGGTTTGCTGGTAGTAAGCGCAGAAGGAGGAAGGGTGTCCGCCAGCCAGGTATTGGTACGTAATTTACTGCGGGTTCTGGACTTTTATCCCCATCCTCAGTTTTATGTGATGACGTTGATAATTATTGTGATAACCGCTCGTCGGCAGCGCTGCGGCGATTTGATGGCACGAACTATGGTGGTAATGAAAACGCCGGAGTTGTCGAATAGATCGGCAGATGAGTAGATGAGATGGGTGGATGAGTAAATGAGGTGGCAGGGATCGTTGTGTGGTGCTATTGCCAATTCATTGCGATCAGGTCGGGCAGTTGTTTGATACGTCGGGGCACTACCGAGAGGTTGTCAGCATCACAACTGTCCCCATTATCATTGGTGAGCCAGACGGGGGTCATGCCGACCGCGTGGGCGCCCAGGACATCGTAGTCGTATTTGTCGCCCACATAAGCGCATTTGTCGGGTGACACCTGCAATTCATTCAGGGCGGCCTGAAAGATGGTTTTGTCGGGTTTGACCGCTCCCACTACGGTTGAATCGATTATGGTTTCGAGATATCGGTCCAGTTGAAACTGTCGGCACCAACCTGCGGTATTTCCCCAGTTGTTGCTGATACATCCGAGACGAAAGTTGTGCGACAATTGGTGTAATATATCGAGGTTGCGTTTTAAGCAGGCATGGGCCTGGGTGATGAATTTTTCGGCTGTTTCATTCGGGTTCCATTTCGAGACCTTTTCGTGCCAGTCAGAGCCAAAGCCATTGTCCTGGTTCATTTCGACATATATATGTTCGCAGATTCTGCGGGCGGTCTGGTCTATGTTTAATTGTGGGGTATCGTCCAGTTCGGCGATGCCATCGGCTGCTTGTTTGGCGCATTTGTCGAAGGCTTCCCGATCGATCAGGCCGATTTGTCCGGCGGCGTTAAGGTATATCCGGGTGAACCAATCGACGCCATCACTATCGAGCGTTCCGCCAAAGTCGAATAATATTACCTGAGTTTTTTTCATAACAAACATATTGGAACCGCTAAAAAGTCATTTTTACTACGGTTTAGCTGCGGGCGTACTGTTCGAACTTTTTTAACAGTTCTCCGGTAATGGGGCCTGGTTGTCCGGCGCCGATTTTTCGGCCGTCGATCTCGACAACACCGATGACTTCCGCGGCTGTGCCGGTGAGAAATATCTCGTCGGCCGCGTAAAGATCGTAACGTGTAAGGTTTTGCTCTATCACCTCGTAGCCGCTTTCGCGTGCGAGTTTGATGACGACCGACCGCGTAATTCCTTCTAAAGAGCCCGCGGAGATCGGAGGCGTCATAACCTTACTCTTGCGAATGATAAATACATTATCGCCGGTGGCCTCAGCGACATAACCCTGATGGTTGTACATTATCGCTTCCAACATATCGCGGTCCAGCGCTTCGAGCTTGGCCAGGATGTTGTTAAGGTAGTTGAGGCTTTTAATTTGTGGGCTTATGCTCAAAGGGTGATTGCGGATGGTGTTGGCGCTGATGACTTTCAAGCCGGTTTCGTATAATTCCGGCGGGTAAAGCTGGATAGTGGCAGCGATTATGATTATCGCGCTCTGCTTGCATATCAAAGGGTTCAAGCCCAGCGTTCCTACGCCCCTGGTGACTACCAATCGGATATAGCCGTCGTCGATGTCATTGGCGGCTACGGTAGTTTGAACGTTTTTTATGAGCGTTTGAGGATTCTGAGCTATCAGCAATCGAATGGCGTTGGCGGAGCGGTAGAGCCGGTCAATATGAGCCTGCAGTTCGAAAATTTTGCCGTCATAGACACGGATGCCCTCAAAGACACCGTCGCCATAAAGCAGTCCATGGTCAAATACTGAGATTTTTGCTTCAGATTCGTCCACTAATCCGTCGTTGATCCATATTTTCAGGGCCATAAGCATACCTTTTTCAATCGCGCTTGAGTTATTATGATTATTAAGCCAGCAGTCAGCAACTGGTGGCTGATTATAACGTTATATTCAATGGGTATATCAGCTAATTTTGCCGTCCCGCAAGGTCAATTTTCTATCGGCTCTATCGGCGATATCAGGATCGTGCGTTACCATAATAATGGTCTGGCCGTAGCGGTTCAGATCGCTCAATAGGTCTAGGATAGCTTTTCCAGCAACGGTGTCAAGGTTTCCTGTCGGCTCATCGGCCAAAAGCAGTTTAGGGTTTTGGACCAAGGCCCGTGCCAGAGCGGTCCGTTGGCGTTCTCCGCCGGAAAGGGTTGCCGGTAACTGGCGTGCCTGGGGCCGGAGGCCTACCTTGTCGATGATTTCCCGCGTTTGCTGTCTGGCCTGGTGGCGACGGCCGGGCCAGGCCAAGATGGACGAGTCCACCATCAATGGCAGTAAGACGTTTTCTTCGAGGTTCAGTTCTGGTAAGAGGTGGTAAAACTGGAATACAAAACCGATCTGTCGGCTGCGGATGTGGTCCTGCTGTGCGGATGAAAGTGTGAAAAGGTCTCGTTTTTCGAAGAATACGTGGCCTTCGTCTGGTCGGTCCAGCAGTCCTAGGATGTGCAGCAGGGTACTTTTGCCACTGCCGCTGGCTCCCATAATAGCGACGAACTCGCCTCGGCGAACCTCCAGGTTGACTCCCTGAAGGACGTGCTGTCGGGTTCGTCCGATGGCGTAGGTTTTGTGAATGTTTCTGGCACTTAATATTATTTTTTGGTTCATATTTTGTGACCATTAGCCGTTTTTGCGAGAATGGCAGCTTCATTTGCGGGAATGACAGATTCATTTATTCGATGCGTAAGGCATCGACGACAACCAGTTTGGCGGCGCGGCGTGCTGGCAGCAGTGCTCCTGCTAATGAGGCCAAAACTGCTACGAGTGCGATAATTGCGGCCTCTGAAAAGTTCACCACGTCTGGTATTTTGTCTATGGCATAGATATCCGGCGGCCAAAGGCGAAAGCCGAATTCCTGGTTAAGCCAGCCTTCGATTTTGTTAGCATTGAGCACAATCGCACAACCCAGAGCTGTTCCCAGCAGTGAACCTACCATGCCAACCAGTGCACCGTAACCGAGAAAAACCTGGGCCAAGTCCCATTTTGAGGCGCCCAGGCTTTTTATGATACCAAGATCTTTGATTTTTTCCGTAACAATCATGTAAAAAATGGCAAAAATGATAAAAACAGCTACCGAACCGATCATGGAAAAGATGATAATCATAAGTGTTTTTTCGTTTTCCATAGGCCCGATATAGTCACGTCGATATTCCTTCCAGGTCTGGACGGTCAGGTCGGTTAGTAGTTGGGCCTGGCCTTGTTTGTCTTTTTGCTGTACAAATTTCCGCCACAATTGGGCGATTTGGGTTTGGGCCGTTTCGAGATCGAGGTTATCCTTGAGTTTTATTCTTATCTGGCTGGCGCGTGGCGGTTGGCCGTCCTGGCCGTCCATCCAGCACAATTTCTGAAGTTCGTCGAAATCGACCATTATGGTGTCATCGACGTCGAGCAGGTCGGTCCGGAAGTAATTAACAAACCAAAAGGTTTGATTTTCACCGGCCTGTGAGCCGGTTAATAGTCCCCTGCTGTTAATCGCAAAAACTGTAATCGGAAGTGGGAGATAATATCTTAGCTGTGAACTTTGCCAAATAGAATCCATAAGATCAGATGACGAGGACCTGAGAAAGCCACCGCGCATAAAACCTCTTTTTCTTTGCTCAGGGGTAAGGCTCGGTGTATCGGGGCCCGGGTCGGTGATATCGGGGACAGTGAAAGTTTTATTTTCATCGGTGGTTTTGTACAAACATTCGGCAAAACCGGTGACATGCATGAATTCGTCCAGGCGGACGCCGATCAGCGGTGTTGTCCAATCTGCTTCCAATAGTCCATAGGTTTTGATTACGGGTGTGGCCTGGGCGATAATATCAGATTGATAAAGGCGGTCGATGAATTCGTCGTAGTAAGGAAAGCCCACGAGGCTGTGGCGGGTGAGCACGATGTCGCCGGTCCAGTTGTGATTACGTGAGCGGGTGTTCTCGATCAGGCCTGACATAACGCTTAGTACGACCAGGACCATCATGACCAGCAGCGTCACGGCTAACACAGCGATCAAAGCTACGCGTTTTCGCACGAAGTATCGCCAAATTAGTAGTAGTTTAAACATAGTTTTGTGCTGTTTATGGTATTGATGTTATATAGTTTGTGTCAGGACTTCGATGAATTGTGGTATAATTTTTATTCATATCGTAAGGAGTCCACTGGTTGTAATCTCGCGGCGTGGATGGCCGGGAGCAAGGCTCCAAGGGTCGCGGTTATCAAACCTGTGATCAGGATCCACCAGGTTGCGGACCAGTCCACTTCGTTGGGGATGTCTCGAAAGAAATAGACGCCGCTTTTCCATATTTTGAACCCAAGCAATTTGGTTATCAAGGATTCGATTACATTGATGTTGCGAGTGCTCCAGGCTCCCAGAGCCAGGCCCAGGATTGAGCCGGTCAGGCCGACGGCTGCCCCGTAGGCGAGGAAGATTGCGGCGATGCCAACCCGGGAGGATCCCAAGGCCCGGATGATCCCGATGTCTTTTGTTCTTTGCATGACGATCATTTTTAGTGTTACGAATATCAGCAATGCGGCCACCACGCATACCAATCCAACCAATATCTGCATAATCGCCAACTGTTTACGGATTTCCTGTGTTATCATCATGGCATTAGATGTCTGCATGGGATCGGAGATACTAACGTTGGCGGCTTTGGACTCGGACCAATTCATCCGGGTGGTGGCAAATCGCATCCACGTTTGTTGAACCTGTTGTTTAATACGAGCTATCTCGATGTTTTTTTTGATGTTTGGTTTGAGATAGATTCCTATTTGGCCGAGACATTCTTTTTCCCCGGTCGAACCTACATTGCCAACCAGATCGCGGGTATAATCGAAAGGTAAATAAATAAGATTGGTGTCGGCATGGAGGGTACCGGTTTCGAGCACATCGACGGGCCAGCATAGTCTTCTGATTTTTTGAGCGGTCATCTCACCTTGTTTTCCGGAGATGATATACATTGGTTCTTTTCGCTGTTGGAGTTGTTCGATGATAGCGTGCCGATCATATTTATCAGTTAGTTTGTCCGGTTGGGCTAATACTCCGATTCCGACAATAATGCCGACGGGCATATCGGCGGCGGTGGGAGAGCGGCGGAATTTTTTCTCATACCAGGCGGTGAACTTGTCTCGAATTTCGGGGGATAAGGAAAAATCGGCAACCGGTTTCTGGGGGTTTGGGACTGACTGGAGGAGCAGGCCTTTGTGGAAAATTTCGTCCCGGGCGTTTCTGTTCAGGTCCAATCCCACAATTGCGACTGCTCTGACATCTCCGGGTCCGAGATAGAGCAGTCCGCCGGTCCCGGTGGTGGCCCGTGCGGCGGCGATACCGTCGATATTCTCGATTTGTTCGACCAGGTCTTCGTAAGGATGCATAGCGATTCGTGGTGTAAGTTGGATTTGGCCCTGGGATTGAAGCCAATAGTCATGTAAAGATCGAACAAATCCGTTGAATATGCTTGTGATGACGATCAGCAGTGCTACGCAGAGGGTAACGGCGGCGATACCGAAGAAGACGATTCGTTTTTTTCGCAGATATCGCAGAGACAGAAATAACTTATGCACGTCGGTTTTTCCGATCTATCCATGGGAACCTCTAAAAATCCATTTTTACTCGCGACAAAAGGCAATTTTTAGAGGCTCCCTTATTCATTTGGCCGCATGAGTGGGAACAGGATCACGTCGCGAATGGAAGGTGAGTCTGTTAACAACATTACCAGTCGGTCGATTCCGAATCCCAGTCCTCCTGCGGGCGGCATACCGTATTTCAAAGCGGTGATGAAATCCTCGTCCATTTTTGCCATGGTTTCGGTTTGGCCACGTAGCTGCAGTCGGAAGTTTTCTTCCTGGACGGCGGGATCGTTCAGTTCGGTGTATGCGTTTGCGATTTCCATCGCACAGATATACAGTTCGAATCGTTCGGCGATATTGGGATTGTCTGGTTTTCGGCGTGTCAGCGGGCATAAAGCGGCCGGGTAGTCAATTACAAACGTCGGGTTTATTAAATTGTCTTCGACAAAGTGTTCGAATAGTTCATTGGTTACAATGGTATCGTCCATGTCGGCTTCAGTGATTTCGAGTTTTCGGGCTTTTTGGCGGATGGTAGTTATGTCGGTGATTTCGCAGCCGACGTACTCGGCGAAAAGCTGAGCGTAGGTTTTTCGCCGCCAGGGTGGCGAGTAGTCAACGGTTTGGCCGTTAAATTTCAGTTGCATATTTTCGCTGCGTTGCCGAACGAGCAGGCAGAATAACTCTTCGGTTAGGTCCATCATGCCATTGTAGTCCGAGTATGCCTGATAAAGCTCGCACATGGTAAACTCGGGGTTGTGTTGTGTTGAGATACCTTCGTTGCGGAAGTTGCGGTTGATTTCGAAGACACGCTCCATGCCGCCAACCAATAACCGTTTGAGGTGCAGTTCGAGAGCGATGCGCAAATAGAGGTCTATGCCCAGGGCGTTGTGGTGGGTAATAAAGGGTCGTGCGGCGGCGCCGCCGGCGATGGCGTGCATCATGGGCGTTTCGACTTCAAGAAATTGGCGATCCTGAAGGAATTGGCGGATGGTTTGGATGATGGCGATGCGGTCCCTGAAGGTGGCCATCACGTCGGGATTGGTGAACAGATCGACGTATCTGCGGCGGTAACGCAGTTCCACATCCTGCAGGCCGTGCCATTTGCCCGGCGGTGGAAGCGTGGCTTTGCACAGCAGGTTAAAACTGGTGGCCCAGACAGTAATTTCCCCGGTTTTAGTTTTGCCGAGCATGCCTTCGATGCCAATGATGTCGCCCAGGTCGAGCAGTTTAGCCGCGTCCCAGGTCTGGCCGAGGAATTTTTTGCTCAAGCCGGTCTGGATGGTACCGGTCCGATCTCGCAGGGTAATAAAGATGAGCTTGCCGATGTCTCGCAGCAGGATGATACGTCCGGCTCCGCAAACGGTTTGCTCTTCGTTTTCGGGATCATATTTGTCGGCTATGGTCTGCAGTGGCCGGGCATTGGGGAATTTCCCGCCGTAGGGGTCGATACCCAAGGCTCGGAGCTTGGCGAGCTTTTCCAGGCGGGCTTGTTCGTATTCGTTTACAGGAGAGTTTTGTTCCATAATGGTTTTATAATATCCTTAACTGCTTTGGCGTCAATGGAAAAGCAGCAGTTGGCAACTGGTTGCTGGCTGCTGTCTGCCAGGCGCAAGTGATTATTTATAGCCCAGGTGGTCGGGGCCGTGGTATTTCTGGACAGCCTGTTCGAGATCGACGTCGTTAATGTTGGCCAGGGTGCACAGCCATGCGAAGACATCACCGAATTCCTCGATTTTGTTGTTCTGGTCGTCACGGGCCAGTGCAGTGGCCAACTCGCCGATTTCCTCAATGAACCATAGGAAAGTGGCTGGGGTGCCGCGTTGTCGGTCGCGTTTTTCGTATTTTTGGCTGATTAACTGCTGAAATTCTTTTATGGTCATAGCCGCTCCGGGATAGAGTTTAATGTTTCCGGTTTCATGTCACAGGCAATTTGTCTCTTTACAGAAGTCTTTTTTAGTCGTTTATTCTACTGTGTGGTGGTCAATTTAGCACAACAAATTGGGGATGGCGGCGGTCAAATACTAATTTTAACTATATTAGTATATAATTAGTATGTATATAACTACTTGATATTTATGTAGTTAACAACATAGAAGCCCTGTATTTGGGCTGCGATCATACAGCGGCAGGACACAGATTTCCGGGTATCAAGAGTAATTTTATACTAACATAAGCAAATTTAGTATTTGAACTGTGAGCCTTTATTTGTTTGGTATTTAACAATCGATTTGATTTATTTTATCTCTTATCGGCTTGAAATATCTGGAGAAGAAGATATGTGGGATGGGCGATCAAGTCTGGCAAGACAATTTGATTTCTATCCGGTTGGCAGGTCAAGTTTTTTTGAGGTTTGGGCTAGTTGGTCGTAAAGTTCGTCGAGGGACTGGCTGATGACGCGGACGCGTCCGATGACGGACATGGAGTTGGTATCGCCGTCCCATCGTGGTATCAGGTGTATGTGGATATGTCCGGGCAGGCCGGCACCGGCGCAACGGCCGATGTTGATGCCGATATTGAAGCCGTGGGGATGAATGGTCTCGGTCAGAACCTTTTGCCCGTCGCGAGCCAGGGACATCATTTCCAATATGGTGGCTTCATCCAGATCGGCCAGGTCGGCCACATGGGAGATTGGCCCGATCAGTAAATGGCCGGCGGTATAGGGATAACGGTTGAAGACTACTATCGCCCGGCGGCCCCGCCACAAGAGCAGGTTTTGTTTGTCGTTGTCAGGATCGTCGCCAGCATATCGGCACAGGAAACATGAGTCCTGGTCGTCGCCAGCGGGTTTTTCGTTATGGCTGTCCGTGGCTGATACCGAAGGCCCATGATGGGCGTCGTCGGATTGGCTCAATGATTTGAGGTATTCCATTCGCCAAGGGGCCCAAAGATTATCATTACTGTTTTTCATTGTGTTTTACCACTATATGTAGTTTGTTCGTAGGCGGCGAGGGTGGTGGCCCTGACAAATTGATCGAGGTCTCCGATGGAAGCCTTTGGCAGCAGGTCGGCGCCAAGTTTTTGCTGGTATTCCAGCCAACTTTTTTCAGAAATGATTTGTTTGATTTTATCCTGGGCCTCGGAGAATGGGATCACGTTTGCTTTTTTATAATCGATGAGTTTGGCGATAAAGAGATGTTCTTCCTGTTCGATAATATCGGTGTGCCGGCCGATTGGGGTTTTTTTCAGGGCTGCCATGACCGGTTCGTATAGTGGCAGGACATCATCGGGGTCTATGGGATTCCATAGGCCGTCATATTTTTTGCGCCAGTCGTGTGAGAATTGGGCGACTACCTGTGCAAAATCTTTGCCGTCTTTGATTTGCTGAAGGGCTGTCTCTGCGGCCGCCTTGGCCAGGGCGGGCTGTTCGAACTGGTCTTTCTTGATGTCGATCAGTTGGAACTGTATGGTTGGGCTTTGGTAGAACTGGCTTTGCTTGTTGGTATTGTAGTACTGGAGCATCTGTCGCCGGGTGATGTTCAAAGTTGGGTTAAATCGCATATTCTGGAACTCTGAAATGACAATATCTCTTTTGTATTTTTGGAGTTCTTCGTCGATACTGCTACCCTTTTTGGCTAGTTCTTCCCGTGCTCGTGCTTCACTTTGTCCGTATTCGTTGAGGATGTCCTTTCGTTTTTGAACCAGGATGCGATCAAGGGCGTCCTCGGAGATTCCGAGTTTTTCCAGATGGTTTCTGGCATGCTGATAAAGCAGGAGGTTGTAAACTTTTTTTATGACCAAATCGCTGACCATCGGCACGGTGTTCTGGAGGAACTGCTGTTGGTCCGGTTTTTGTTCTTGCGTGGTTGTCTGTGATTGGAGAAGGGCGATTATCGCGGTAGAAGTTATCGCATCACCATTGACTTTAAGTACGGCTCCGGTCCGGATAGTTTCGCCCCCGGTGGGGACAGTTTCGGTTTCGATAGGGGTCTGGGGCTGTGATTTTTCCGGCGTGGTGGTTTGAGGATTCTGCGGGCTAACCGCCTTGGCGGGAGCGATTGTGATCGGAAATATCGTGAGCAGGATAATAATTAATTGGTATATTTTCATAATAATGGGAATATACCATGTAGCCTCAGTGGCTGCAACTAAATTTGTATAGCGTATATCGTATTTTGTATTGTGTGAAGAAGTCAGGACATGGTCAATATGTATCACTTGCTTGTCAGTATTTTTCGCAGGGTGGCCATTATGGTTTTTGGTGAATCAAAATAGGGCTCGGTCAGTCGCAGATGGACGGTGTTTTGGTCGGGCACGCGGACGGAGCCTGGGGCGTTGGCAAAGAGTAAGCTCGCCTGTGCGGAATCGTGCAGATGGAAGATGAGGTCCGGTTGTTTCTGTATGATGCTGCGAATGTTGCGTTGGGAAGCCATAATGCGGATTTCGGTTAGTTCGAGCAGGTCGCGTACGGAACTGGGGGGTTGGCCAAACAAGTCGATCAAGTCGTGTTCGAGCTGGTCGAAGTCCTGGCTGGTTGAGCAGGTTGCCAGCTGCCGATAGACGTCCATTCGTTGTCGGTCGGAAGGGATATAGCCTCGTGGGATATTGTTGCTGACGTTTAATTCCAGATGAGTAATCGAGCTTATCGGTTCAGGTTCGTTGCGTTTGCGTCTTACGGCCCCGGCCAAAAGCTGACAATATAGTTCGTAACCAACCGTGTCGATGTAACCGCTCTGTTCGATGCCTAAGATGTTTCCCGCTCCGCGGATTTCCAGGTCTCGCAGGGCGATGCGAAAACCACAGCCCAATTGGGAGTATTCTTCGATGGCCTTTAGTCGTTTTACCGCAGTGGGGTTAATGGAACGTTTGGTGGGCAGTAACATATAAGCGTAGGCACGGTGTTTGTATCGGCCGACCCGGCCTCTTAACTGATGCAGTTCGGCCAGTCCGAACCGGTCGGCGTCGGCGATGATGATCGTATTGACGTTTGGGATATCGAGGCCTGATTCGATAATGGTCGTGCAAACCAGGATGTCGGCTTTGTGATTGACGAAGTCGGACATGCGGTCTTCGAGTTGGCGTTTGGCCATTCGTCCGTGGACGGCGATGATTCGGGCTTCGGGTACCAGTTGCTCAATCGAACGAGCGGCGTCGGCGATGCTGTGGACGCGGTTGTGTAGGAAATATATCTGTCCCTGCCTGTTAAGCTCGCGAAGGATGATTGAGCGAATGCGTTGTTTGTCGAAAGGGCAGACCTCGGTAACGATGCTGCGACGGTCGAGAGGCGGTGATGTCAATGAGGAGATGTCACGGATCCCCAGCAAGGCCATGTGCAGAGTACGTGGTATGGGCGTGGCGGTCATTGTCAGGATGTCAACGGTTTTTCGCATTCGTTTGAGTTTTTCCTTGTGGTTGACGCCGAATCGCTGCTCTTCGTCTATAACGACCAGTCCGAGGTCTTTGAATATGATGTCGTCGCTTAAGATGCGGTGGGTACCGATGAGGATGTCAACTTGTCCCTGAGCGGTTCGTTTGATTATATCGCGGGTTTGTCCGGCAGTATTGAGCCTGCTGAGGCATTCGACGATGAATGGGAAATCGGCCAATCGTTCGGTGAAGGTGCGGAAGTGCTGCTGGGCCAGTACGGTGGTAGGTACGAGTACGGCGACCTGTTTGCCATATTCGACGGTTTTGAACCCGGCCCGTATTGCCAGTTCGGTTTTGCCGTATCCGACGTCACCGCATAGCAGGCGGTCCATAGGGCGGTTTTGCTGCATATCGTTTTTGATTTGCACGTTGACGATGGTCTGATCTTCGGTTTCCTGGTAGGCAAAAGACTCTTCAAATTCGCGTTGCCACGGGGTATCGGGGGGAAAAGCAATTCCCGGGATGCTTTGACGGTGAGCCTGCAGATCGATAAACTGTGAGGCCATGTCTTCGACAGCTTCGGTAACTTTTTGTTTTTGTCTGGTCCAGGTTCGGCCGCCCAGCTTGCTGAGCTTCGTCCGGCCACCACGTGCGCCGACGTATTTGTGTATCAGTTGGATTTTAGTGGCGGGAACATGTACAACGGCTTTGTCGGCATACTCGATGGCCAGGTATTCTTCCCGGTGGTCATGTTTGGTTAGTGTTTTCATGCCTCGGAATCTGCCAATACCATGATTGACATGAACGACCAAGTCGCCTTTGGCCAGGTCGGTGAAAGAATCTATCGCCTGGGTGGGCTGGATTCTACTGATACGTCTCTGAGGCTGATGTTGTCCGAACAGTTCGTGATGGCTGAGGACGAGGAGTTTCTCGCCGGGTATGGCGAAGCCGTGGTGGACGTAACCGACGGGCAGATGAAAACCTTTCGGGAGGGTTGAGACGTCAAAGTCGGTCTCAATCATTTCCAGGAGTCGCTGTTTTTGGGCAGGTTTTTCGCAAAACAAATATACCTGTTGATCGCGGGCGATTTGGAGGAGTTCTTCCAGGACTTCGGGCCAGCGATTTTCGAATTGCTGAACGGATTGTCCGCGGAGGTTTATGGCGGCAGAGCCGATGCCGGATGAGAATCGGTTGAGGTAGAACGTATCGAATTGGGTCGCGGTTTGTAAAACGTTTTCTACAGGGTATATGTCGGATGGATCGGCCAGTCGGCCCAGGCATAAGCGTCCGATTTCGGCGACCTCGGTCGTTTCTTCGATAAGAAGTGTCGTTTTGGTTGGCAGATAGTCAAGGAAGCTGGTTCCATCCGCCGCCTGGCGGATATTATTGCAACCGGTGATGTTAACAGTTTCAAGATGATGAACGGAACGCTGCGTGTCGAGATCGAAAGACCGCAACGATTCGATCTGGTCGCCGAAAAGCTCGATGCGTACGGGCAGGTTCTCGGCGGGTGGAAAGACATCAATGATGCCGCCGCGGCAGGCGAACTCACCGACAAGATCGATCTGGTCAACGCGTGTGAAATTGTGGTCGTCGAGCCAATGGAGAAGTTCATTCATTTCGAGGTTTTGGCCGGTGGTCAGCTTGAGTGACTGGCTCTGCAGGAACTGCACGTTGGGCACCGGCTGCATCAGGGCCGCAATGGGCGTGACAATTATCTGTGGATTGTGGTTGTTTGTCGTTGAGAGTTGTCGGCATATCCGCAAACGTTCGCAGGCAATTTCAGAGGTCGGATCGAGGTCTGTTTCGTGGGCCTCGGCGGCGGGAAACAACCCGACGGATTTGCCGAGAAAGGTTTCCAGATCGTCCTGAGCCTCGAAGGCATGAGTGATGTGAGCGGTGATGTATAATACGGGACCTTTGAGTTGATTTCCGAGGCAGGCCGCTATCAAGCGAGGAAGCGAACCCCAGGAGCCATAAGCTTCTATAAAAGAAGGTTTCTGACCCCTTTTTTCGAACGGCAGTAGATGTTTCAATTGGGTCAGTATTTCAGACATACGAATCAGACTCGAGAGTCTTCAGCGGTTTTGCTGGTGGAATCTTTGACAACCAGAGGCAGTTTGGGTGCGGATTTGTCGATATTTTCGGGGCTGGACCAGAATCTCAGTGCGGATTTGCCGACGTTGATTTCGTCTCCGTTGTTCAGTGGTGAGGGTTGGTCGATGCGTTTTTGGTTGATGCTGGTACCGTTTCGGCTTCTCAGGTCATGCAACATATAATCACCGGAAGATTCCAGGCGTACCTGGCAGTGTTGGCGTGAAGCGCACTTCTCGTGTATGATTATATCGTTATCCGCAGTTCTGCCGATGGTTACATGGTTGGCATCGATTTTGACTCGTCGCGGCATTTTGTCATCATATATGTCGAAGACCATTATAATCACTCCGCCGGCAGCACTAATATGGTTTTTTCAATATCACATTAAGGAGGTACTGAAGTATCGTTCGGCGCGGTCGGGCAGGACCGTGGCGATATTTCCTTTTATTCTGGAAGCCAGTTGCTGCGCGGCCCAGACATTGGCGCCGGAAGAGATTCCCACGAGCAGTCCGTAATCTCTGCCCAACCGCCTGGTTATTTCAATAGCATCTTCGTCTGTGACCTCAATGACATCGTCCACCATGGAGACGTCGAGAATTTCAGGTATGAACCCATCGCCGATACCCTGTATCTGGTGAAGGCCCGGCTCGTGTCCGAGCAGGGCGGAGACATTTTTTGGTTCGACCGCTATGATTTTGGCGTCAGGCTTGTGTTCTTTAAGAAACTTTCCAATACCCTGTAGTGTGCCACCACTACCGACACCGGCTACGAAGCAGGCGATGTTACCGGTCATCTGCCTCCATAGTTCGGGAGCTGTTTCTTCATAATGAACTCGCGGGTTATCGGGGTTTTCGAATTGTTGTGGGACAAAAATGCGAGGGTCCATTTTGGCCATTTCCCGGACGCGGGCTACGGCTCCTGCGATACCCTCGTTTGCGGGAGTCAGTATGAGTTTTGCGCCCAAGGCGCGTATCAGTTTTTTTCGTTCTTCGCTCATGTTTTCCGGCATGACGATTTGGACTTCGTAACCCTTCAATCGACCAACCAATGCTATGCCAATGCCGGTATTACCAGAGGTAGGCTCTACAATAATCGAATCATCTTTAAGGCGACCATTACGCTGTGCACCCTCGATCATGGACAGGGCGACACGATCCTTGATACTTCCACCAGGGTTGAGGAACTCCGCTTTGACGAATATATTTCCCTCTTTCAAACGTATCAGCGGCGTATTGCCGATCAGGTCCAGAATATTGTCAGTCAGCATATAAACACCTCATTGTCCTACACTTATATTGAATCAACAACTCCTCATTATACCCAAATCGGTATCTGCCAGCAAGGCTTATTTTTCTTCTTCTATATTGGTCAAATATTTGCGGCAATTGCAATAAAACCGTGGAACCACACGTTTTAGTGGATATAATCAGTGTATGGTTCAAAGTGGACTTTTGTAAAACCGTAGTTCAAACACAGGAGCAAGATATGTTAAAAAAGATGGTATTGAGCATTGTAATTATGGTTGGCGTGGCAGTGGCTGGAAGTCTGATTGCCCAGGATAAAGATGCCCTGTCCTTTGAGTGTCAACTAAAACCAAAGACCGACGCAGAAAAGAAGATTCTGGACATTCTTGACGATATGGACCGCGGCCAGCGGCGCGGGATGATGAATGTTCCGAAGGAGGACGGCAGGTTGCTGCGGTTGCTGGCCGAGACGGTTGGTGCCAAGCATGTCGTGGAGATCGGCACATCCAACGGGTATTCAGGCATTTGGTTTTGTCTGGCGCTTCGTAAGACAGGTGGCAAATTGACTACCCACGAGTTCGATGCCGGCAGGGCGTCACTGGCCCGGGAAAACTTCAAGCGGGCGGGTGTAGATCAGATTGTTACGCTGGTGGAAGGCGATGCTCATCAGACCGTTACCAAGCTCAAAGATCCGATCGATATTTTGTTTCTTGACGCCGACAAGGAAGGTTATATTGACTACCTCAATAAACTACTGCCGCTGGTGCGGCCGGGTGGTCTGATCGTGGCTCACAACATGACCGTCCGACAGGCCGATCCGCGTTATGTTGAGGCTGTTACCACAAGTGCGGATATGGAAACGCTGTTCCTGCACATGGATAGGGCCGGCGTCGGCGTGACGCTCAAGAAGCGTTAACGCTAATGGGCGATCAGGTGGGGAGTTCAGATGGCAGATTCTTCTGTCGTCTGTCCGGCGATACCTTAATTTTACATTCTAATTTTAACTCAAACTGAATTGGCGTGTATTGGCGGTTGATGAATTAGGCAGAAGTCGAACATGTGTGGTTCGATGGAAGGCAATCTATGGATATAGCACCCAAAAGAGAACTGTCTCTTTTTGATTCGACGTGTATTATCGTGGGGATCATTATCGGCGTGGGAATCTATCAAACGGCGCCGGATGTTGCCAAAGGCGTATTCTGCTGGTGGGGAGTTTTGGCGATCTGGATTGTCGGAGGGCTGCTTTCGCTATGCGGGGCGCTTGGCTATGCGGAGTTGGCGACGGCATATCCGCAGCAGGGAGGCGATTACGTTTATCTGAGTCGTGCCTACGGTCGCTGGGCGGGTTTTTTGTTTGGCTGGGCTCAACTTACTATAGTTCGGCCGGGTGACATTGCTGTGGTGGCGTTCGCATTCGCGACCTATGCCCGTGTGATCTACGATCCGCTGGCAAGTTCTGAAATTTCGTATAGTCAACCGATATATGCCGGCGCGGCCGTTATCGTTTTGACGGTGATTAACATTTTGGGCGTGCGTGCGGGTAAGTGGACGCAGAATTTTCTGACAATTGTCAAAGCGCTGGGGCTACTGGGCATTGTAGTCGTGGCAGTAGTTGCGCCTGAGGGTTCTCCAACCGTGGGATCTTTTGATCCATTTCCGCTGAGCATAGCGTTGGTCCTGGTGCTGTTTACGTTTGGCGGGTGGAACGAGATGGCCTACGTGGCAGCGGAAGTGAAAGACCCCAGCCGCAGTATTGTCCGGGCACTGGTGCTGGGTACTGTGGCGGTGACCGTGCTTTATCTGCTGGTTAACGGGGCGTTTCTTTACACATTGGGTTATGCGGGGATGGCCACTTCCGAAGCGGTCGCCACCGACAGTATTGGGACGGTATTTCCGCAAATCGGTGGCAGGCTGATCAGCGGTTTGATTTGCATTTCCGCTCTTGGTGCTGTTAACGGTTTGATTTTTACCGGCGCCCGTATTTCTTATGCGGTGGGCGCGGAACATCGGGCCTTGGGAGCCCTGGGCAAGTGGAGCGGTCGAACCGGCACGCCGATCATGGCACTTGCGGCACAAGGGGCAATTGCACTGAGTCTGATTGTGCTGCTTGGTTCCTTCATTGATACTCTACTTTATACGGCTGTGGCGGTTTATTCGTTTTATCTGGCGACGAGTTTTGCGGTCATTGTCCTGCGTCGGAAAGAACCTCATGTTGAACGTCCTTATCGTGTAACAGGCTTTCCTATACCGACAATTATTTTTTGCGGGGTGTGTACGTTTTTGATTTATAGCTGCGTATCGTACGCCTGGGAGAGAAAACCTATTGGTTTGATCATTTCGTTTGGCATCCTGCTGGTCGGCGGGTTGGTTTACCGACTGATACCCACTGGGCATAGCAAAATCGAACAGTGAAAGCCCGGTTTATTCTCCGCTGTCAGTGGTCTATCGGTGTGTTGCGCCGAGTGGCATTGTAAATCGGCCTGCCGAGCTGTGCATAGCGTTGAAGCACATCCACCGCTTCCTCACGAAGCACATCCTGTATAACAACAATTCCACGTGATTCAAGGCCCGCAATCCAATTTTCCGGTTTCGGGCCTTCATCGAATCCAATACGCCGTGCATCCTCATCGCGGCCTCCGCAGACCAGCCGAGAGACTCCTGACCAGGGGATCGCGCCGAAACACATTGCGCATGGTTGGGTCGTAGCCACCAGATCGTAGCGGCCTCGGCCGGCATTCCCTATATCGTAGCGTCCCAAGACCTTCTGCGCCAGCATCAAGGCTACGATCTCCGCATGGAGCACTGAACAGTTGCTCGCTGTCACTATGTTGATCCCCGGGGCGACCAATACCCCATCGCTATCGAAGACGGCGGCACCGAAAGGCCCGCCTGTCTGTTGTTCCACGTTTTCCCGCGAAAGCCCGATGGCAAATCGCATTCTATCTTCGAGGTCAGGGCAGATGACTTTGTCTTTCCCGATGAAATGTTGCATCCAATCCGGGAGTTCAAAACGCAGTTCTAAGTGGTTCACAGGTTATCTCCATCATCTTGAGCAATAAGGCCGCATATAGAGGAGCAATCGGTCGCCAGTATATACCAAGTGGTATAGAAAATCAAGGTATCAGAATTGTTGTGTCCGAGCAGATGCGATTTGCCTGAGCCGGCAATGGTCGGAGCCAAATACTGAGCGCACTTGTGACACAGGGGCGTGGTGTAGAAGATTTTTTTGAAAGATTTTTTCTCCTTTGTCGCAAAGGAGTTACGCGGTTGCGTTGACGATGCAGGGCATTTTTTTGAGCGCAAAAGTGACCTTTTGTCTAAAGGATGAGAAGTTATTCAAGTTTTCTGACAAGTGGAGCAGATAAATATGGCTTTCGATTTTTCTATTTTCGACGGTGATGCTTCTGGTGTTGGGCAGCGACTGGATGAGGAGTTTGTGACTTACCTGGTTAATGAATATGCCATGGATGCGATTCTGCAATATGAGAAGCTAAGGCGTTACTATTGTAATGAGATGTACGAGACAGGGTCGTCAGGTTACGGTATTAATCAGGTCAGTGAGACGGCTCGGCCTTATCGGCAGGGGCAAGAGTATGGGTTGCCCAGCCGGATAACGGGTGTCAACCACAGTTTCTACGGTGGGATAATGACCGGGAACGTTTCAGAAGGTGTTGCTCGCAAGGAAGTAGTGATTGAAAATGACATTTCCTGGCGGATTGACACGATGGTGGATTTTCTGTTCGGAAAAAGTATCAACATTACCTCCCATGCTCCAGATGAGGGTCGCGCAAAAGAGATTGGACAAATTCTCAAGGCCGTGTTTGATGTCAATGGTGGAGCCACCTATCTGCAGGAGTTGTCGCTGCTGGGCAGCATTTATGGTTTTGTGGATGTAATTTTGCGTTGGAGCGAGGAGTTTCCGACGAACATCGTTGGATTCGATAAGTTATTATCAGGTTCCGCGGCGGCTGAGCCTAGACAATTATGCGAAGTTCTGGCAAAAGCCAGGCAAATAACCTTAGAGGCGATAGAAGCCCCGCGGAGTCTGCCTATTCTGGACGAGAATAATTATCGCAAGATGAATTTTTATATCCAGCATTACCGACAGCAGCATAACGAACTTGACAAAGGGAATGATTTTATCGCTACGGTCAATCGTCACGGGCGGGGGGTCTCTCGTCAGAGGGAAACTCATAACGTTGAGATCATCGGCAGTAATCACTGGCAGCGTTATCAGGACGGGCAACTCGTGGGCGAAGGTGTAAATCCACTGGGTGTGGTGCCGGTGGTGCATATTCAGAACATGCCGCTACCGTTGTGTTACGAAGGTCAGAGCGATATTGAGCCGTTGATTCCTTTGCAGGATGAGCTGAATACCCGTTTGAGTGATCGTGCCAGCCGGATTACGTTCCAAAGTTTCAAGATGTATCTGGGCAAGGGCATAGAAGGTTTTGAAAATCGGGTGGTTTCACCGGGGCGTATGTGGTCCACGGAGAACCCTGAAGCGAGCATCGAAGAGTTTGGCGGCGATCCGGGCAGTCCCAGCGAGGAATGTCATATTCAGCATGTTCGCGAAGCGCTGGACAAGGCCAGCGGGGTAGCATCAGTGGCGGCAGGGATACTGAAGGGAAGGATTGGGAATCTGACCAGTGCCGTGGCTCTGAAGGTTACGCTGATGGGGGTATTGGCAAAGACGGAACGCAAACGGAAAAGCTATGGCAAGGGGATAGCCGATATCTGCCGTCTGGTGCTGTTAGCGTTGGATAAGACGGGCGTTTATCCGAACCAGCCGGATGAAAGAGAAATTGAGATACACTGGCAGAGTCCCTTACCAGAGAATTTGATAGAAAAATTACAAGAGGCAACCCTAAAGCAACAATTGGGGATTCCTCAGGAACAGATTCTTAAAGAACTGGGTTATTAACATGCCCATGCAAGCGTGGGCGTGGCACCCGGCAGAAATGTTGGAAAGTTAATGGAGGACAGTATGTCACAGAATCAGCAGCAGCTATCGAGTGCTAATGGTGTCGGTAATGGGTTACCGGGTAATTTGTATCCGAAGCACGAAGGAGAGGATGATCCAGTTTTTCCCGATCAGACTCATAAGGTTCCTGTAACCGAGGCGATCAAGTATCGCCGAAGAGCGCAAATAGCGGAACAGCAAGTGGAACAACTTACCCAGCAATTAGATGTCCAACAGCAGCAGCAACAAGATATGCAAGAGCGGTTGGATGAGATGGTATTGGAAAAGGAGCTGGCTGGGCAGTTAGTTCAAGCAGGTGCGACGGATATAGAGGTTGTTTTATTGTTGGCTAAGGAAAAGATGAAGAACTCAAAAGATGGGTCTAGGGATTTGCGTGGTTTGATAGAGAGATTGCGAAATGAGAAACCGCAATTGTTTTCCGGTATGGCTGATTCCGGTGGGTCGGGGTGGGCCGGACTTACTGCGGGAGTGCGTGGGCAAAGTAACGGCCCGGTGAGCAACTTGTCGCGATTAGCACAACAGGCGCAGCGTAGCGGCAATCGTAAGGACATGCAGGAATACCTGCGCCAGAGACGAGCGGTGCGAGGTTAACATTCGCAAAAACAGAAGTCGGATGTTTGTTCGCGGTCAGAAATCAGATGACAGATAGCAGATTTCTCTGTTCTCTGTCCAGTTTAAAACGGTCAGTTTGAGTAATTAGCAAAAAGAAAGGGATATAGTTATGACAGCATTTACAGGCAAAGCAACTTATTCGGCAGGTGTGAGTCTTCCGGAACTGGCGGAAGATGTGGCAGATCTGGTAGGGATTGTCTCGCCTTTTGAGACGCCGTTGTTGAGTGCGTTGGGTGATCCGATGCATGCGGCGACGAGTACCTATCACGAATGGCTGGAGGACACTCTGCTGCCCAACAAAGATGCGATAAACGACAACACCTACACCGATCCGGATGTAGATACCGAGTTCAATGTCGATAACGGTAGTCGTTTCCAAGTAGGCGATCAGATTCAGGTGGAAGGCAGCAGGGAGTTGATGTTGGTAACCGGGATCAGCACCAATACGCTGACAGTGGTTCGTGGTTACGCGGGTACAACGGCTGAGGATCTGGGGGATAACCAGATAATAAATATTCTGGGTAACGCAGCTTTGGAAGGGGCGGATAAGCCGACGGCACGTTTTACCAATCGCTCACGTGTGGGCAACTACACACAGATATTTACCGCGTCCGTCGAGGTTTCCGGTAGTGACCTGGCAGCCCGGCAGTTAGGATTGGCGGATGAGTTGGATTACCAGAAAGCGGAGCGCTTGCGGGAACTACTGCGTGATCTGGAGAATACGATGATCAACGGTGGCCAGCCGGCGTCCAATCCGCAGGGGTCCGGGGCGGTGCGGCGTAGTCTGAAAGGTATCTTCCAGCATATTACGACCAATGCGATTGACACCGGCGACAGTGGATTTCCGAGCGGAACCGATTTCGACGAGAAAAAGCTCAATTACGCTCTGCGTCAGATTTGGGAATCGAGCAGCGGTAATGTCGATCTGATTGTGGTAAACGGTTATCAAAAGCGGCAGATCAACTCTTTCATGTCGAGCAACCGTGCCTTCGGGTCAACAGACCAGAAGTACAGTGACCTGGTAAGTCTGTATGAAAGCGATTTCGGATTGTGTCGGATTGTTGTTTCACGGTGGATTCCTCAGGATGCTGTGCTGTTGCTGGACAGTTCGCGTGTGTCGGTGCTGCCACTGGCAGGCAGAAGCTTCCATTTTAAGCCGTTGGCGGCCAGCGGTGACTATGAGTGCGGGCAACTGATCGGTGAATATACCCTGGAAATGCGCAACGAAGAGGCCCATGGTTGTATTCGAGGTTTGTCAACCAGCGACAGTTAAAAAAGGATAAGGCTAAGTAACTATCCCCGGGACGGCAGGCAAAGGCAGGAAACAAGACATTTTCAGCGTTACTGTACTTTGCTGCTGTTTCGGGATGGTACCGGCGAAAAGAACGGACTACGAAAAGAGTGCGATTTCGCTTACGCGGCTCTACGTGTCGCACTTTTTCTTGTGTGTTCCTTATTCGCAAAGCCAGAACAGGGCCTTTGGGAACCAAGACCGGTAATTTTATACGTTAGCGGAACATTTAAAGTTATGTAAAAATTCATTTTTGCGTAACAGGCCCTGTTGGATGGAATTCGGGTAAAAAAACTGCGAAAGTTAACAAAAGACGAATTTGCAAACTCAAATTGGATTGGTGTATCATGATAAAATTTTCGAATGATGTTGATCTGCTAAAGTGGGAGCCTGTGTTGTTTCGGGATTTGGCTTTGGCTTCACAAACACTTTGCCAGGGCAGCGACGGCGTATTGAGCGGCACAACGTTTACTTCCATCAGTGCGTCATTTACCAGCAGTGGTGTGGCGGCGGGGCACGTTATTTATCTGAGCAACAGCGTCAGCGGGGGCGTAACAGATGGCTGCTATGAAGTGGTGTCGGTCGATTCGGCGACGCAATTGACTGTTTCAGTGGTACGGGTGACGAGCGCAGACGATCCGGTTGCGCCGCCGAGCGGGGGCAGCATCAGTTATTGTATCAGCACTTTTGATCCGCAGGCAGAAGAAGCAGCATACAGTCTGTTGCAATATTTCGGTATCGGTGCAACAGACGACGAAGGGCAGTTGGAAAGCAATGTGCTAAATATAAGGGCTCTGCGTCAGGCGGCGGTATTTGCGGTATTGTCGGCGGTTTTCGTCGGCAGTGCCTGCGGCGGGGAAGAGGCAGGTGGTTTCTGGAGGAAATCTTTGCGTTATCAAAAGATGTTTCAAGCAGCGCGAACCAGGGCTCGGCTGGAGTTGGACACCAACGGCGACAATATCGCGGAACAGTTTCAAACAGGTGGAACTGTACGTTTACGCCGGTTGTAGAACGAGCAATAAAGATTTTCAGGATAAGTAACGTGAAAACCGGAAAACTCAATCGTTATGAGCGTAAAGCTCATGCAGAGGCGAATGAAGTAAGGTCACAATAATGAACGTAACAACTATAATGTTTGATGGCCGGAATATCTTCGGCGGTGGTCAACACCAATTGACGCCGTTATCGTGGCGAAGAGAGACTGTAGATTACGGATTTTCCGGGCTGGACGGTGTAGTCAGTATAGATTCAGGTTTGAGGGGAAGAAAACTAAAACAGCGCGGAACTCTGACGGCAAAAAGTGTGGGGGCTCTGACGGAGATGATGGAGACGATTTCGGGTTACATCGATGGGCAGGGGTATAATCTGGTTGATCAGAATGGTATCTCGTATGGCAATGTGCGGATGGATAGTTTTACGCCTGCGGGTCCTGTTGCAGTGGGTAATCAGGCTTGTTGTGAATACGAGATTGGATATACACAATTGAGTGATTGAAAATGGTATTTAGCACGACAAATATCGACAAAGTCAGGGCAATGGCCTTTCCGGCGGGGATGTTGAGTGATGGTGAGCTTGTTTCCCTGAGCGGTCTGGTGCTTGTTAGCTGGCGCAGTAGTGAAACCGACAAGCTGTTTCAGGTTTATGTAAACGGCCGATGGGCGGGAACAACTTCTCATCCACAACAAAGAATGCTGCTGGTCGAGTATGAACATCTCCATACCGTAGCGATCGAAGTGATAGCAGTGGAGCCAGCAGAAAAAGACACGGATTATTCAAAGGAATTAAGCGGTTTTGTCGGCGATGCCTGTCATGCGATTTTGAGTTGGCCGAAGCGGGGAGTTTTGCCTTTAGGGGGCAAGGCGAATGTATATTGGGATGGAGGTAACGGGCAGATTGATTACGGCGAGCCGCTGGCTACCTGGGATATTTGGTGCGGTCAGGCAGATAAATGGGGATGGGGGCTGGATGCGTATGGCAAAGGAGATTTCGGTTATAGTGGTACGGGAGCCATTGGTTGTGGGCGGGGCAGTTTTGGATGGGGGGAATTTGGGTTCGACGCAGAATTGCAGGAATATCAAAGTGAATCATTGGCGGCCGGTACATATAAGTTCGCTGTTCGTCTTTCCGATAGGCTGGGCAACCTCGATGAAGGTGAAGTGGATGTTGTGACAATAAGTGTTGATCCGTTGCCGGAGGCGCCTGGTGTAACCATAGCCAGTTACGATGAGGAAAGTGACAATCTTGTGTTGAATATAAATGGAACAATGTAAGTTAAAAATACGTTCCTATAGGTTCGATTTAGAGGTTTAATAAGATGAGTGAAGCATATCCGAGTGATAGTAGTTTATTGAATTTGGTCAGCGAGAGCGAGACTGGTGTCGAGTATATCGAGACGGGCAAAGCACCTTACTATCTGGAATTTCGCAAGCTTTTGTACCGTTTGTTGCTGGCAACCAGGCGAGTTAATGACTTGCGTGTGTTTGATGAGGGTGGTCTGAACATTGGGGTAAAGGCCGGGGCGTTCTGGTTTGGTTCGACCCTGCGGGAATACGGCGGTTCTACCGGCAATACGTTGGCGAATACCAAACCTAACATTTACGTTTACCTTGACAGTTCCGGTACACTGGTAATCAATGAATACACATCGTTTCCCAGCGCGGAGGTATTTCATATCCGGCTGGCGCAGATAACCACCAGCGGTGGAGACATTACTTCGATTGTTGATAAGCGTGGGGATGAGTTGTTTACCCAACCGATTACCGGTGGCAATTGTGCTGATATCGGCAGTAGCGGAGGTGTGTCGTTTATCCTCAAGGCGGCACTTACCAGCGGCAATACGGTGGGGGTGCATAATGCAGATGCCCCGTTTAAGTATCGGATCGTTGACGCCTGGAGCGTAGCGACAAGCGGGGATGGTGGAAGCTGGAAATTGACAGACGGAAGCAATGATATTACCGATACGGTGACGGTAACCGGCACAGATAAGACCATCGACCGGGCGGGCACAATTGACAATGCGTATCACGAGATAGCGGCAAGCGGATCATTGTCGGTCGTGGGGGATGGGGCCAATGCCGATGTTGAGGTTTATGTGTTATGCGTGAGGACAGCACAATGACAATGTTAAAATTGAATGATCTGGCAGGGCAAATAGCGTCCGAAGCCATAAAATCAGGGTTGACCTCCGAGGAGGTAAAGGTTCTTAGTCGTGAAGCCATAGAGAGCCAGGCGGGTGAGCAAATTGAGCTGTCTCCAACGGCCTTTGAAAAAGCGAGAAATTATGCTGTAAAGCAGATTGAGCGCAAGGAAATAGAAGATCTGCTAAAAGAAATTATCAACAACTTAGATTCATGGTTAGAAGATTATCCTGACGGGCAGTGGGAGATTGAGTCCGCACTCGACAGGCGTAAACTTTGTTTTAAGTTTTATCCATTTGGTAAACCTGCGATTCCTGATATGCGAGAATTATAATGAGTAGAGTAGAAACAGATTCGATGTTTTTTGTGGGAGGAAGAGGTACTGGAGCAGACGGCGATTCCAGGTATGTCGGTGGATGTTTACGCTCATGGTGGTTGACAGAATGCCCCAATGACACCGATGCTGAGAAAGCCGTTGCTTTAGCAAAACTCATGGGGGTAAACGGTGCTCCTATAGATTCTGCTATTGACTGTTCAATAATGGATGACGGGGGGAAGGTAAAAATATATAAGTCGGGGTCATTTACCAATAGTGCAGTTGGTATGATTGTTTACTGTGATTTCTCTGCCTATTATACCGATGGGCAATATGAAATCGTGGCCAGAACAGACAGTTCTATTACAATAGATCAGACTTTTTATACTTCCGCTTCTTCCTGTAATGCTTATGTTGGCGGGGCTTATGATTGTTTACAATCGGCATTTACCGAAGTCCGTGATTCGAACAAGTTTGGTGAGTGGAAATGGATATATGACAATTTGGATGAGGCGGCGGCAGGGGCAATGGATGCCACACTTACGGGAGACATCGATGAAAATGGTCATATTTTTATTATAGGTTATAAGGATGTTCCCGGAGATTTGGATTATGGAGGAACGCATTACGGTGACTACGTGACTAAAACAGGAGGAGCGGCATTAGCGGATCATATTATTACGTTACAGGATTCTGCTGAGAACCTTCATTTTTGGAATTTTGAAATCAAAACGAATTCCGGTGCTTATGGTGCTTTTTTATTTCCCGAGACTTATGGAGTAGAGCTTTCAAATTGTTATTTTAACGATCTTGGATATGGGATTTACAGCACGGCTGTCGGCTGGGCTACGGTCGTAAGAGATTGTATATTTGATAATATGCGAGATCAGATTTCCATCACCGCGGCAGGGGGCGCATGGTACATTTCCAATTGCAAATTCACAAAAACCGATGATGACTGTCGAATACAGGCAGGAGGAGATTTCTTTGTTACCGGTTGTATATTCAATGGCACAGGTCTTGCGGTGAATAACTACGGCGGCGCGGTAATATTCAGGAATAACACTTGTTACAATATCAGTGTCAAAGCGATAAAATTGAAGTTAAACAGCGTATCATCTGTTGTTGAGAATAATATATTTTATTTGTCAGGCATAGATGCTTATGCGGTCTATCGCGACAGTACGGGTACTGGTGCGACCAGCACACGTATTGCCAATAACTGTGTATATTGCCCAGTGGGTGCTATTAACAATCCTTTTTACGATGCGTATGGAGATGACGATATTCCAGCGGAAGGCACATTAGAAGAAGACCCACGACTTGATTTGGATTATGTGCCGGGAAACAGTAAACTTCTTGAAAGCGGCATACCGGACATTAGCGGGATGCGAACGCATATAGGGGCAATAGGTAAAAGCGTGAGGTCCAGGTCAATAGTGCCTGCCTTAGCGGGTTCACCAATAACAGGAGCTTTTTAGCATGTTTTATTATGTCTATTTTTCCGATGCGGGGCAGCCTAAAGGCGGCCTGAGTCCGACCTGGGAATCGCTGGTAACGGCTCAAAACGGTACGGATAAGAGTGGTTCTGCTCCTACGATCAGTGAGCTGGGCGGCGGTTGGTATAAGTTTGATATTACTTTCGGGGCCGGTGTCTGGGATATCATTACCGAAGATTTGGCCGGCGTTATTGACGGCGGCAGTGGTTTGGTTGATATTGATCGTTATAAGCCGGTAAGTATTACATTGCGTGGTTTGGGGTTGGCCCGTATCGCTCACAAAGGCGTACAAGACAAATCGACTGGAGATGTGGATATATATGCCACGGACGGTGTCAGTAAAGAAATCAAGTTAGACATGACCGATAGTTTTAGTGCGATAACCCGCAATCCCACAGCATCAGGCAGTTAATCATTATGGAACCACTACTTTGTGACAGTTTGACGGAAGGGGATTTCGGCAATGGTTTGCCTTTATGCGCAAGCTTGCTGGAAGGAGACTTTTGGTCGCGCAATCAGGGCGGTTATAATGTGTACCGAGGTGAAGGTCATATTGACAATATAGATTTTGGTCGCATTGTCGCTACCTGCACAAGCAAAGGTCTGCTTAGCCTGCCGGATCATATCGGTCATCAGGCGGGTCGCGATTACTTTTATGCGGTTCGTTGTGTGTCGGGGACCGGTAAGCAGGAAAAAGGCACCATGGCGGTGGTGCGTTTGTCACTTGACGATCAGGGTGACAGATGTCCGAAGCGGCCTAACTGTGTGCGTGATTTAACCGCTGGGCCGGCGGCAGGAGGTAAGATACGAGTTTGCTGGTGGTATTGGCCTTTGGGACAGGAGGCACGGCCGAGTCATTTCGCAGTTTTCGGCGATGGAGGAACGGGCGTCATAGACTACGAAAGCTCCCTGGCGGAAATAGATTATCGCGGGGCAGGTTTCTACAGTTATCTAAGTTCGCCGGGGGATGACCGGCAACAGTATCGTTTCGGTGTGCGGGCGGTAGCGAGTTTGGCAGGTTGTGGTGATTGCGGCAATCGGGCCTTTGTGGAAGCAGTGGTCGATCTGTCGGGGCCTGATGGCATCGAAGGTCTCGCTGGTAACGTCAAGCTTTAGCTTTGGCGTGTGCGGATGCTTATTTGAAAATGAGGACGTTGTTATGTCAAATAATACGGTGACGTATTGGCCGGGGACCAGTGGGATTCACAGTTTTCGAACCCTGGCGGTAGCGGTGGCGGTCGATGGCTATCCGGCACCCTGGTTAGAAATGTTGGAGGTTACCCGCAACAGAGGACCGAAGTTCAACCAGGCTCGTTTTCGGCTGGTTCCTCATGGGTTGGGGCCGGAAGCTCGCCTGGAGAGTATGGCCCAAACAGCCGAGGCCGGCCAGCGAATCCAGGCTGTACTTACCTGTATGGCTGATACGGCCGGGGGTAATCGGTTAGAATGGCCATTATTTGCCGGAGTCATTATTCAGGGACAGGCAGATGTCACGGGAAAAGGAGAAGAAGTAGAGATTGTGGCCGCCGATGAACCAACGTATAAAAGCAGTACAGCTATCGACGGCGTACGCGGGCTGGGTTACCAGGACAAAACAGTTTATATAAGATCAAACGAAGCGGTGTTCAATCCTAACGGCAAAGGTAATTGTTCGCTGGAAGTGATGACCGTTAACGGTAAGGACTATCATGTGTTTGATTTGAACGCAAGAACCGCCTGCTATTGGACTTGCGCGGCGGCGATACGCTATATTGCCGGTGAGTATCTGCCTGAAGGTGCGGTGAGCCTGTCCAGTCTGGCAGCGATGGAGAATCTGATCGGCGGTCGGCTACTGCGTGATGTTGACGTTTTTGGGCTTAGTCCGCTGGCAGCTATTGATCGATTATGTCAGCGGGTGGGGCTGCATTACAGGATAGTTCATGTGCCCGGGGCGGCCGGAGAGATTAAAGAGGTATTACAGTTTTATCGTCGTGGGCAAGGGCGTCAGATTTTTTTGCATCATCAAAAACATGGTCAGGTGTTAGATACGACCCGCACCAATCTGGTCGGTTGTCGGCTGAAAATCGACCGGGCAGGTGCGAGCATCCGGGCGATAGGGCGAGGTGCGCTGAAGCGTTTCGAGGGCACCTTTGAGCTGGTCGAAGGATGGGATCAAAGTCAGGAAATGGAAAACTATGAATTGTACTCGCCCGTAACGAACGATGAGTTTGCCGACTATCGGGACGTGTTTCGCAAATATGTGCTGAACGAAACAGGCGAGTACGGCGATCAGTTTTATGGGGAGGGTGAGGCGTATGATCTAAGCGGCCTCTTCGGTACGGATAACTACAGTTTGCGGCCTAGGCGTTTTTGGCCCTGTTTGAGTCGAAACCTCGGGGGTGAATCGTTCGGCTATTACCTGGAGGTGTCATACGATGGGGGCGAGAGCTGGGGGCCGTATGGCGGGGCGTTTAATATTCTGCTGGAAGAATGTGGAGTCTATCTGAGCAGTAATCAGTTGGATCCGCAGGTATGGGCAGCTATCTACGACGATAAGCTGCGTTTTCGCATTACCGCTTCGATTGATAGTGACGAGACTCTGGAAGCGATTATCTGCGATGGGCCTGTCGATTGCACTCGTCAGGTTCGGACGGTGATTTTCGATTTGGGTAATGAATACAAATACCGGCAGGTAAGGTCCGGCAGCATCTTTGCCGGTAGCAGCGCCATCGAGACAGGGCCGCCGGATGTTGTTGACGACAGTGAGAATATTCGAGGGCAACTGCGGGAACAACTGGCTCGGGTCAGACAGGATGAACTGGCAGGTACGGTGAAATTGACCTTTGTGCGGCCGGAGGTCTGGCCGGGCGATGTGGTACGCCAGATCAGCGGACGGGGAGTCGATCTGAGACAGTGGGGCGGGCCGGGTGAGGCGCTGCCACAAGTGGACAAGGTACGAATAACCCTGGCGGATCAATGGACCACGACGATCCGTTTCGGCAGTTGAGCCCCCCAGGGAACCTCGGCGATATAGGAAGCACAAGAATGACTGATGGTACGAATAACGTTGAATTACAGGAAAAGCTCGCTCGGCTGGCACGACGGAGCGGGCAGGGGATACAGGATGAATTGGCTCTGGTCAGAGCGACCGGTGCGATGCCGCCAGCATGGACGATCAAGATACTCAGCCTGGATAGTTACAATTTGTATAACGTTCAACTGGTAAATATTACCACGCCCGGGGATACTCCATCTGTGGTCAGCGGTGATATTCAAGCGTATAACGTTGCTGAGCCGTTTACCGAAGACGGTAGTATATCGTCAGGTATGTATGCGGTGATGTGGCGGGTGGGGAAAAATAACGTTTTTTATGTGAAACCGTAGCAGGAAAACAGGACTTTTATGGTTAACCCAACGAAAGACACGTCCCAACAAAAAGATAATGGCGATATATCAACCTGGCGTTTCCGGCGGGAAATCACGCTGCCAGCGATACTGCACCTGCTGGTGATACTGATTATGCTGGTAGCCGGCTGGAGCAATCTGCAAAAGGATCTGGCCCTGATACAGCATGATCTGGATCAGTTAATCCATGCAAATGTCGGGTTGCAGGAACGTATAGAAAAACTGGCCAGACGGCAGCAGGATCATGAATATCGGCTCAAGACACTGGAACGGCAATGGTCGGGGAAAATGTGCGTCAATAATGGCTGAGGCTGTTACTCTAAACAACGGAACGGAAACTATACCCAGTGGCCTTTTTATCAGAAAAGGAAAAGCTATGCGCAAACAACGAGAAGTATTGGTGGTAATGGTAATCACAGCGGTGGTTGGGGCGAGTGGTGGTTGTGGGAGTTTACGGTTTGCGCCGGGCGAAGCGCAGAAGCAGAATGCTTATCTGCATCATAAGACCGTACAGGCAGCGGCGATCGAGGCCCGGCAGGAAGCAGTCTCGCCAGCCTTGCGAGAGTTGACGGGCACGGCTGCATCGCAAAGTGAAGCGATCATGGCATATTACGGTCTGCCACAGGAAATACCGCAGGCACAGAGCGTTGAAGATATTCTCAGCGATGAAAATGAAGCGGTTACCCGGCAGGCCAGACAGGCAGCTTTGCAAAGGCCCGATCCGTGGGATGTAGCTGACAACTTGATGGAGTTTGGTCTGGCCTTGGCGGGCGTGGTAGGCGGTGTATATGGCAGCCGGGTTGCCGCAACGATCAGAGTGGCTCGTCAGAAAAGTAAGGCCCTGCGGGAAATAGTCACCGGCAACGAACTGTTCAAAAAGGAACATCCCGAGGCGACCGAGTTTTTCAAAAAGGCTCATCAACAACAAAGTGAGGATACCCGACAACTGGTAACGGCGATGAAATAGTGGTTAAACGCCTATTCGCCGGATATAGACAAAAAATCGATCCTCATGCCCGCACTGAATGACAATACCAGATAGTTGTATTTATACCCGAAATTCAATCTGAAACGCAACACAAATAATGGATAATTATTTTATTGGTCAGTCGGTGTGGGCGGCGACGGTGCCTTCTATTTCACGGGCTTTGCCGAAAGCCGCCAACTGGCCCTTATCATATCCGCTAAAACAATGTACGAAATATATGGCCGACCATGACGCATAGTAGCGGCATACTTATAATCTGCCATAAATTCATCAAAAATCGACTTCAACTCCCCCGGCAGACTATTGCGAGCCTCTATCTGTTTTTCACTTGGTTTTTCAGCCATATAATTAACTCCCACTACTTTCAACAATCGCGATTTCGTCCGGCGTTAGGTCATTTATACCTTATTCTCAAAGGTCGCTTGATAGTCCTTGCGGCTCAACACAGTGTCATAAAGACCGATGTCTTCGCCTTCGTGTTTGTTAATGCCGGTATAACTCAGGCTGGCATCCTCGTACCGTTTGAATTTGAATACTGCGTCATTCATCAAGGCACTGTTGAAGACGCCAAGACTCATGAGCAGCTCGAAGTCCTTCACAGCTAATCCGGTGACTTTCTTGAACAATCCCGGTTCCAACTGAGTAATCACATCCCTGAGTGTTCTCTCTCTGTAATCCGTCAGATACATAAAGACCGGAATACGGGTGGCAAATTTTATCAACTTTTCCTGTACCTGTTTTCTTAGACTCTTGTATTCCTTTTCCTTTTGGGTCAGTTCCTTTTTTTCCTTTTGGGTTAGCTCTCGGTCATTAGCTTCTTTCTTAGCCTTTTTAATACTACAGCGCCATTTTAGCTCAAGAATATAGTTCGATGTGGCCGATAACCTCTTATAAACAAGGTGTTTATAAGGAGTTATGGCATGGATGCTAAAGTTGTAAAAAAGATGGGCCGCAGATTGGGTAGATTTATCGCTGAATTTGATGATTGTTTTGCTCGTCGTGAGCCGCGAGATCATTTACGGACTTACGTTGCTGGTCAGTTGTCTGATCTTCCTCGCAAGAGCGTGGAGCCTATCGCATTGGCTGCTGGCATACCACCGCGTACGTTACAGCGGTTCTTGTCCGATGTTCTCTGGGACCATGAGCGTTTGCGTGACAAAACACAGTGGAAGGTAGCTCGGGATCACAGTCATCCCCATGCGATTGGCATTATTGACGAGAGTGGCAATCCGAAAAAGGGCAAGCATACTTGTGGAGTCAAACGCCAATGGTGTGGTAACACCGGCAAGATCGACAA
>Ga0315276_10000387_pt1 | contig 37557 bp, 27 predicted proteins | sample YL17G05_0_MG_FD_204542 | JGI IMG/M metagenome (GOLD analysis project Ga0315276, IMG submission 204542) | Sediment microbial communities from Yellowstone Lake, YNP, Wyoming, USA - YL17G05_0 | ecosystem: Environmental > Aquatic > Freshwater > Lake > Sediment | place: USA: Wyoming | collected...
CGGAGTATGTCCAGGTCATTTGAGCATCGGTGTTGTCAACATCACTCACATAACCGTCGAGACTGATAGTCGTAAACGTCGAGCCTTCAGCTATAGTCTGGCTCGGTATATCTGTCACCACCGGCGCGTCATTGACCGCAGTAACCGCGAACGTGGCCGGATCAGAAGCAAACAGCAGACCCGGATCAGTGGCCCTGAACGTAATCGTCTCAGTACCGTTCCAGTCTGCGCTCGGTATCGTAATCGTGGCAACCCGGGCAACAATCGAAACCGTCAACGTAGTATTGCCGGAGTATGTCCAGGTCATCTGGGCGTCGGTATTGTCTACATCGCTTACATAGGCATCAAGACTGATCGTCGTGAATGTCGAGCCTTCAGCTATCGTCTGGTTCGGTATATCCGTAACCACCGGCGCATCGTTCACCGCCGTAACCGTGAACGTGGCCGGATCAGAAGCAAACAGCAAACCCGGATCGGTGGCTCTAAACGTGATCGTCTCGTTGCCGTTCCAGTCTGCGCTCGGTATCGTGATCGTAGCCACACGACTCGCGTTGATACTCACCGTCAGAGCCGTGTTGCCGGAGTATGTCCAGGTCATTTGAGCGTCAGTATTGTCTACATCGCTTACATAGGCATCAAGGCTGATCGTCGTGAAGCTCGAACCCTCAGCTATCGTCTGATTCGGTATATCCGTAACCACCGGCGCGTCATTCACCGCCGTTACGGTGAATACGGCCGGATCGGAATCCGCCAGTAAACCGGTGTCAGTAGCGATAAACGTAATCGTCTCGGAGCCATACCAGTCAGAGTTGGGGATGCCTATCGTAGCCACTCCGGCGGCGATGTTTACAGACAGATCGGTGTTGCCGGAATACGTCCAGATCACCGTGCCATCGATATCGGTCACATAGGTGTTCAGGTCGACCGTCGTAAAGCTCGAACCCTCAGCGATAATCTGGCCCGGGATATCACTCACCACCGGCGCGTCATTCACCGCCGTAACCGTGAACGTGGCTAGATCAGAGGAAAACAGCAAACCCGGATCGGTGGCTCTAAACGTGATCGGCTCATTGCCGTTCCAGTCAGCGCTCGGTATCGTAATCGTGGCAACTCTGTTAACGTCGATACTCACCGTCAACGCCGTGTTACCGGAGTATGTCCAGGTCATTTGAGCATCGGTGTTGTCAACATCACTCACATAACCGTCGAGACTGATAGTCGTAAACGTCGAGCCTTCAGCTATAGTCTGGCTCGGTATATCTGTCACCACCGGCGCCTGGGGTACATCGTTGACAGTAATTGCGACTGTTTCAGAATCAACATCTGGAGGTACCACATCAGTGGCGTAGAAAGTCACGTTGTATGTTCCGGACTGGACATAAGTAGGTGTCCATGAGAAGCTGCCGGTGCCGTCCAGATTGTCAGTAAACAAAGCGCCCTCGGGCAATGCGGAAGTCGAGAACACAGGCGTGGTGAGATCGTCATCAGTCGCGGAGACATTGATCGTAAGCAGCACGTTCTCATTCACAGATTGCGCGCCAATCGGGGCGAGTACCGGAGGCGCCGTCTGAGCATACGCAGCGCTGCCCAAGAACATAAGCAACGCGGCGCCAAGAACTATTTTGACCATAAGGTTCCTCACAACAGTTTCTCCGCGTGCCTTACTTCAGGAAGAGCATCTTCTTCGTCATATACTCATCGCCAACTCTCAGTCGGTACAGATAGATACCGGTGGCCACTCTCCGGCCATTCTTATCGGTCGCGTCCCAACTTACCGTATACGCTCCGGCCGGATAGCTGCCCTGGAAGAGAGTCGTCACATGCTGGCCGAGCACGTTGAACACGTCGAGGTCCACTTCCTGCTGCGTCGCGCCCGTACCGGCGAGCCCAAAGGCAAACGCAATGGTCGTAGTCGGGTTGAAGGGGTTCGGATAATTCTGGCTGAGCGTGAATTTCGACGGCAACGGCTGGTCGATACCCTGAACCGAGATCGCACCCGCCACGGTGTTCGACATCAGCGCCTCAGTCAGCCTGATCCTGGTCTTATCGTCCGACTGCAGGTTCTTGTAGGCCGTGATCGGTATTTCGACCAGATCGACTTTCCCGGGTTGCATGAAGTCGCCCGAGTCATAACGAGCGAACTTATACAGCAGTATCTTCAGACGCCCCTGGCCGTTGTCATTCGAATGAAGCGCATAGCCGGCGTCATCCTGAGTCAGGCGAGGTGTGCCGAAACTGATCACCGCCGGATCGTAGTTCAACTGCATCTGCACGCCGGCTACCTCCTGCGGTATCTCCGAGCGAACAACGAGTATGTCACTGGCGCCACCCGCAATGTCGTTATAGGCCAGGGTCAACAGAGCGGTTTCGCCGGGTACCGGAGGCGCCGCTTGCGGCAGTGAGACACCGTAGATCATGTTGACATCGGCTACCAGGTCAAACACGTTGACCGAATCGTTCGCCATGATATCCGCAACTTCGAACTGCCGTTCCACGAGCGGGAACGCGCCGATAATATAGGCGACTATATTGACTACGTCGGCGACGTCCACAAACCGGTCGAGGTTGACATCACCAAGAGAATCGACCACCACCACGCCGGAATCAGTCACCAGCGGCAGCGAACCAACCAGCGGGTCGGGATTGATTGACTCGCGTCCATTGTTAAGATGTACTACGAGATCGGTCCAGGGCGAAGCGCTTGAATCGATCGTCATCATGGCCTGTAAGATCGCGGTGGTGTTGGTATCTTTCACCGCCTCGTTGTTAAGTCCGAACGTCACTATACGAATGGTGCCCGGTGTGACGCCAATATTGTCATAAACAACGTACTCAGGGATACGGATAGTTGTCAGGAAAGAGTCGACACGCAGGAAGCTCTGCGGATACGACATGTCGAACTGTACACCGTAGACGGTCTGCGAGGTCACGAGATCGATCGGGAACGCAATACCCGATTTGCCCGGACGTCCACCCACGGGGCGGTTATTGGAGCGCGACGTGGAAAACAAGCGATCAAATTTCAGTTCCTTGACTTCTAACGTCACCGGCAGAGTGCTCGTGCCGCCCGTGTGCGATCCCGTAAACGTGATCGTGAAGAAACCTTTCTGATTGAAATCGGGCGTCCAACTGAGTGTCCCGGACAATGGGCTAAGCCCCGTTACCTGGCCGCCGTTTCCGAAACTGGCGTTGGCTGGAAGATTCGAAGCGCTCACAGTAATCTGCGAGCTGTTTGTGTTGGTTGCAGTGACCGAGAAGCTGATCAGCGTTCCCTGGTCATAAGAGGATTGCAGTCCGCTGACCGACATGACGGGGCCGGTGCCGCTGCCGCCGGTGTTTACAGTCACCGTGGCATTGTCAGTGGCAGTCTTCCCTTGTTGTCCATAGGCGCGCGCCGTGAAGGTGAGAACGCCGGTAGAAGTCGGTGTGACGGTAATTGTGCCGGAAGTGTGGCCGTTGTCCGGGTCGACTAACCGGGTATTGGCCTCGTTTCTGACCACTACGGAATCGGCGTAGGTCGAAGTCCAGGACAGAACGCTATTCTGACCGATCTGTATCGTAGTCGGGGCAGAAGACAGAACCACTGTCGGGTCCGGTACCGGTGGAACGCAGGCCGAATCGGCCTGGAACCAGAACGTGTAACCCAGATTAGTATTGGGATAAATCTGGTAGTTCTCGACCGAGTCCCCGCCGCCCGTCCTCGGACCCTTATACCACGCCACCACCATCTGTGACGTGTTACAGCCGTTGAACCAGGTAGTGTCTGGTGGAAATACCGTGTCGTCAACAATGAAGATGTTGCTCGAGAAGAATTTGTATGCGACCAGCCGTTTGTTGGGCACGGCCGGATTGACCGCCATCTTGATGTAGAAGATCGTGTCGTTGCCGGGCGGGAGCGAGTCGAGCGTAAGGAACTCCGGCACCTCGTTGCACGCCATCACGTTCTTGAGACCCTGAAATAGGTTGATGTTGAACTGATTGACCGTGTCAATGACTATCCCGAACTCACCCGCAGTCGTATCAGTCTTCAGCATCCGACCCGTAATCAGGTGCGCAATAAACGTCGTATCGACATTCCAGGATATACAACCGGTCTGATCGGCCACGGCGCACGACGAATCCCGGACGAACACCGGTTTCAGCCAGGCTGTGTCGAACTCGATCAGAAACTGGAAGGATGTGACCGTCGAGTCGTTTTCCAGGATGACGGGGAGAAGCACTGTATCTCCCGGTATGCCGCAGTGGAACGGAATGCGCAGCACGTCGTACGTCGAGCGTATCAAATCGTCGCACCCAAACTGCGGTCCGGCCTGTGACCCTGTGGTCAGGATCATCACAAGCAAGAGACACCCAAGTGGAATCTTTACCAATCGCATCGCGACCTCATCGTATTTGCACTGACATCGTTATCAAATTCATATTGCCACGCTCCTACTTCAGGAGCATCATCTTTCGTGTCATAACATTGCCCGCTGCCGTGAGACGGTAGAGATACACTCCGGAAGCCACCGCACGACCTTCGCCGTCCATCCCGCTCCAGATCACCTGATGGACGCCCGCGGGATACTCATCGTGAATCAGTGTCACCACCTGCTGACCGAGCACGTTATAGATCGTCAACTCGACCTGTGAAGACGCCGGCAGGGCGAAGCCAATCGTCGTCTCGGGATTGAACGGATTCGGATAGTTCGGCATCAGCTCGTAATTCGTCGGCAGTTCAGTGCCGGCAGCCGTAAGTTCCGCCTGAATCATCCGGCCGTCGGCACTGCCCAGCTCGACACGCGTGATACGAACATCACCCACACCTGCCACGGAGAGAATCTCCTCTGCGCCGGCCGGCATGGTCGCTCCCTTGAGACTGTACAGGAGCGCCTTTACTTCGCGCCCATCCTGACGGTAATCGAGCGTCATGCCGTTGTCAGGCGCGACCAGCATTTCCGGATAGACCATTTCGGAAGTCTCGAAGACCAGATAGACCGCACCAACTTCAGCCGGCGAATCATAGGCAAAGACCGTCCGATCTTCGCGCTTCTCCGTCGTGACCGTAGCCTGCAGGGTCTCATCACCGGCCATCTTGCCAAACGGACGGTTGCCGCTCACTACCCAGTTGATCAGGGCCACAAGATCACTCACTGAGGCGGCGATATGGTCGTTGTTAATATCCGAATTCGCGTACTGGAGCGCACTGAACCTGTACAGCGCCGGATGAATGAAAAAGTTCGTGAAGTAGATGACGTCGCCGATCTCTGCCACCAGATTGTTCAGATTAATATCGCCGACATGGATCTGACCGATATCGTGAATCAGCACGCTGCCCATCACAAAGACGATCTCTGGCTGATCGATCCGCCCGCCGATGCTGTCAGTAAGCGTGTTGTCGTCATTCACCGGCGCATCGAGGAACTCGAACCTGAGCGGTATACTCTGGCCGGCGAAATCCAGATTGCCGGAGGTGTGAACACGAGTCCGGGCAATAGCGCCGTCACCCGGCGCCAGCGAAGGCGTGCCGCCACCCATGTTGGCGATGCCGATTATCCGCACGTTGCCGGGGATGCTGTTGTGGTTCTTTTCGATCCAGAAGTACTCGAACGACTCCGTCCGCGTGCCGAGATTACTCAGCGACAAAAACGTCAGCGCCGTCGGATCATAGTTGATTAACAGGTTGAAACCGGCCACCGGCAGCTTGTTGTCCAGAATCACGTCGAATGCTACATCCTCATTCGGGAAGGCCTGCACTGAACCGAGGGTCAGAGTGAAGAGCGCCACGGCATGCACCGAAGTTGTCACCAGCGCGGTATCGGCCAGACCCTGAGGATCGCCGGCCACAAAGCGCATCACAAACGAACCGGTGTCAGTCACTGCCGACGGCCAGGTCAGGCGCGCCGGGTTATCGTCGGCCATGGTCGCACCTTGCGGCAGGCCGGACCAGGACCAGCTTACACTTTCAAAATCAGGATCAACCGCTGACAAGGTGAAGTCCAGGGTTTCCCCGGCCTCCACCGTTAGTGCTCCGGGAGCAGTGATTTCCGGGGCCCGGTTTCGATTGATAACATGAACAGCAATTTCCATCTGGCTGGACAAGTCGCCGTCGCTCGCCCAGAACCGAACTTTCACCGGTGAAACGTCAGCCGACTGCGGCCCGACATAATCCGGTACCCAGGCAAACCGAGCCGTGCCATCTCCGTTGTCTACAAAAGTGGCCTTGGTCGGTTTGGAAGTAGCCGCCAGCGTGAGCCGGTCTCCGTTCGGGTCATTCGCCCGAATCGTCAGTACAAGACTATCACCCTCAAGAAGATACTGATCGGACCAGGACGCAAAAATCGGCGCGCGATTGGGGCCGGCCACTACGATTTTGCCAACTCGAAACTCAGGACGGATACCCCCCGGAGTGTCGACCCGAACTACCTCAAGCGTCCCTCCCGGCGCGTAGAAAAGCGTATCCAGAACCACAACACTGCCAACCGGCGCTTGGGGATTTACTCCGAACAGTGCCGTGAACAACAACCCGTCGCCGGCAGCGATCGGATCCTCAAGCCACTGGAACATCGCAACCAGGAAGTGGCCGTTGGCCGCAGACAAATTGGCGGGTGTAACTATCTTATTGACAATATGTTGTGCGCGAGAACCAGTGAAACTGATCGACTTCAGAGTAACCTTCGACGGGTCATAAGCAATCGGTACCGAAAGCGATGCCAATGGCTGCTCATTGGTCAGGTAGAACCGAACCGGCACGTCCGACCCGGCCCCTGCCATGAGCGAATCAGCATAAACAGCATATCCTGCTGCCAGCGGGTCGGCCAGCAACATCGGACATACTGCCAAGAGCAGTGTCAAAATACTGAGAAATCCTGTATTGTACTTACGTAGCATAATCTTGTAACGAACAAGCGGCATTTTGCCAAACCAGTCTGAGCAAGATTCAGACCGGAATCAATCCGCGGTCGGAGGTTGGCTCATCTCTCCCAGGTGAACCTCTTCCGACTCTACCATGAGTCAGCGTCTCTGTGAACGTCCGTGTAAAAGCGAGAACGTCAATGACTTATGTTACCGACAGCCAGTCCAACTCATCAATAACAATGCACTCAACAAAGCTCCTTGGGCCTGGCGGCGAGCAACATAGTGAGGGAGTCTGTCATTCTTCCGCAGGTATATGCAATCTTCCGCAGCATAGCGACACCTGTCGAAACATGCTGGTACACTCGAGTATATCACCACATTATAATAAAAATAGACCCAATTGTCACGCGAAAACTTTCGCAATCCGGGTCTAAAAAGGCAGCTTAAGCTCCTTACTTATCAAAATCTTATCCGAGTTTCTTAAAGTTAACCGTCAGCCTATAAACAGTCCTTTCCGTTACGCGGTTTTGAAACCCCCGGAGAGGTTAACTCTCCAGGGGTTCCGTGTCCAAAGGGACTTTTTCCTTTACTTCAGAAGGACAGCCTTCTTGGTAGCGGAGAAGTCACCAGCGGTCAGTTTGTAGAAATAGATACCGGACGCGTTGTTAGAAGCATCCCAAACGACCTCGTCGTAACCAGTCGACATGCCAGACATGGTCTGGACAAGCTGACCGGTCACGTTGTAGATGTTGAGGTTCCATTCAATACCGGCCTTCGGGATCGCAATCTTGATCGTCGTGGTCGGGTTGAACGGGTTCGGGTAGTTCTGATCCAGCGCGAAATCGGCCGGCATCATGGTAGCACTTACCGGCTGACCGAGGAAGGTCGCGAGATTGGCACTGATCACTCGGCCTTCAGCATTCAGGAACTGGCCAGAGAAGCTCTGGTTGGCCTCAAGGCTGAAGATGATGATGTTGGTGTTGCCATCCACGACGCCGTATTTCATCTCCATGTTGGTCGCCAGGAGGGTCGGGGTCACTTCGCCGGCTATGACGATGTGAGCCGCACCCATCGGAACGTCAACACTGAAGTTGCCGTCGCCATAGATCACGTTGGCCGTAACCGGGATCGCCTTGTCGTACGGCTGAGCGTCACCAATAACCACACGGATCAGGTAAACGAGGTCGGCAACCGTCAGCGCCAGACCGTCGGCGTTGGTGTCGGAAGCCGCAATCGAACCCTCCTGATGATTCAGGGGGGTCAGACCAAAGGCGGTAATGCCTTTGATGAAGTAGTTGGTGAACATGACCGCGTCGGCAATCTCGTACGCCAGACCGTTCAGGTTGATGTCACCGCGAGCGTCGATTGAGTCGGCGCAAGCAATGTCAATACCACCGTTCTGGAAGCCAATGGCGCGACGGGCGGCTAACTTGCAGGTCGGGTCGCCTTGTGGATAATTCTCCGTCTTCGGGATGCAGACGCATTCCTGCGACGTTCCCAGGAAAGTCGGGTAATCCAGATAAGCGGTGTCAGTACTGATCTTGTTCATGCCGAACGGAGGATACAGTAGTTCCCCCTGAGCGTTAGTGTCGAGACTGTAGAAGTCGAAGACTTCCTGTTCCAGATACAGCTTGGAGCCGTTCCAGCTCGACAGGGTATTGTCACCGCACCCGTACCAGAAGAACCGGATCGGCACAAACTGGCACTCCAGGCTCCGATCATTGCTGACCAGGAACCGCAGATTCGCCAGCGACACAGACAGATTACCTACATAACCGCCAACAACCTTGCCGTCTGCTTTCTGTTCACATCCTAATGGATGGTTTCCACCATTGTTGGTTTCAGCCATACCGATAATGCGCAACATGCCGCTCGGACAGGCGTTGCCGCAGTTGCCGTAGGCGCCAAACCGATAGGTGAAATACTCCCAGCCGCACTCGGTGTAAATATGACCGGTATCGGCACTCTGGAAGGCCAGAGCGGAAGCGTCGTAGGCAATCAGAAGGTCAAAACCTCCCAAGCCGTTTGCCGTATCCTTTAAGGCATTGTAGAGCATGATCGGCACTTTAGTGAACTGACCCTGGTAGGCATCCTCGATTTTCGGGATGAGCAACTGATAGTCGGAACCTACAGTTACATCCCAGGTGAGGTCGCAAGTGGCAGTCTTATCGCCATCACTTACTATAACCGGCATAACGACTGTGCGCTTTGGAGGATCCGGACAGTACGTCACCGTGACGTTGTTGCCGACCTTAACCCATTCCACGCCATCCACGTCAGGAAGCGGGAACTCGTTTGTATAGCCAGTAATGCTGAAAGTCAAAACGTCACAGGCATCGCCGAGAACGACGATTTGAGTCGCACACGTACCGCTTTGAACTTGCTTGGAATCAGGGCATTGGTTCGGAGGTTTACCAAGACCATTGATTGTCGGAGCATCGTTGGTGACGGTCACCACTGTTACCAACTCCAGGGAGTTGCCGATGCCATCAGTAGCCAGGAACTTAACGGTATGATCACCGAGTGCATCCGGAACAGCCCAAGTCCAGTGGTTACCGTTGATCGCGCCGTGTTCAAAGCCCGGAACGAATGCATAGGTCACTGTTTGCTGATCAGGATCCAAAGCAAGAAGGTCGAAAGCACCTGCTACGCAGCGTTCGAACGGGTAGGTGGTAGGATTGATAGCCGGGGGGATGCCGCCAGAACCTGCGGGGACGTAAGGATTCCACACCGGTACCTGGTTCGGCACTGTGTAGATCTTCAGACAGCGCGCGCCATCTTGGACGCCGGCCAAACCACCGTTGTTATCCCACACCGGGAAGTCCTGAGTCGGATTTCCCCACTCCCAAGCCACATTGGCGATAGAAGTGTCAATACACATGGTCTTGTCACCAGTAAGGGTGCCATCGGACAAGAGCGTGGAGAAGGTCAAGGTGATGGCGATGTCATTGTCAGCACCACCTTCCCAGCCATCCAGTCCATTGAAATCTGCGATAGTCAGCCAGAAGCTGGCTCTGCAGAGTGGACCGGTGCTCGCTCCGACTGGACCGTTACCCGCAGAAGTGGGAACCGGGTTCCAGTTAGTGCCGTCAAAGAAGTTGTGCTTCCTATACTTGTTGACGGTACTGGCAAGCTGATTGGTCAACGCACCGTAGGCGCCAGTCATCGTAGTCCACTGGGCACCTTGCGGTGAATAGATCTCGAACTCGTTGCTGCCCGCCCAGAACGCTGGAGGATCACCGGGAGGCGCAGCATTACGAGCGTCATACCTGAGGGAAACCACATGCGTGGCACCCGCTCTCAAACCATCAGTATACATGTTGGTGATATTGTCAATCGAGATGACTACGGTTTGAGCGATAGCGCCGCCTACAAACGCGAGAACCAAGGCAAGCGCAAGGAAAAGTGAAAGTTTCCTCATTTTTGCTCTCCTAAAGTAACGCTTTCATTACCACAAAAGTTGTCTTTCGTTCGACTATCCTCTCTGCTATCCCCCCTCGGGATCCTCAATCCAGCTACCGAACCTTGAGAGCCAGACAGTTTCGGCTACTGCAACCTTAGAAGAAGAGCGACAGTCAAACAGTTAACGAGCGCGTGCAAAATCCTCTCTTAGATGTTCTCCTTTCGTTTCCGTCTTTCTTTTCTTTTTTTTATTACCAGGGGTTAAGTCTGCCCAAAGACTCAACCCTTTTCTTTTTCTTTCAACTTCACTAACCTGCTTCCGCGTCAATCCGATATCAGGCTCATATCAAGTATCTGCTAACTTGACTCCACTCTACCACAAGCGCACACTTATTCACAACACATCTTCCGACCGGTGACAAACAACCTGTCAACAAGAGTGACAATGTCTGAGATTGTAAGCTTCGTCGGCACCTCAGTGCTACAGTTCGTATTGCACCTCTCCACCGGAACAATAGGCGTCCCGTTTATGAACAAGTGATCCACCATAAGCGAGATATCGCTGATTGTCCGCTGGTTCGGAGGAGCACCAAAACCGTTGCAATCACCGCACACCCAGTTGGACACCAGGATCTTGCCGTTGATCACCTTGACCTGGGTGTTGTCCAGCTGCGCCACATCAATGATGTATATGGCAACCGAGTCGCAAACTCCACCGGGACATTCCCACTTGTGTACCTTGGTCCAAACGTAGCAGCCGGTGCCGGGGGGTGGTTCCGGGCTGGTACACATATAATAGTTGGTATCCGGCACGGGCACCGAAATCCAGCCGATCGCCTGACCCTCAGGCGTGGAGAAGACAAAATACGGCTTCCAGGCTACATCCACCATAACGCCTACTTCACGGTCCAACTGAGTGTCCGGAATCGGGAATATGTCCGCCAGCAGTTTGAACAACACCCCACCCTGCTGCGGATGAATGGGGGGCTTGTATCCCGGAACGGACTGCCGGTCGGCGATGGCGGTCACCTTGATGTCCAACCCCAGATCGCCGGTCGAGACAGAACGAGACTCCACCATCTCCCAGCCGGAAATCAACGTTCCAACCGTGTCGAAATTGCCGGTAAAAGCCTGAACGGTATTGATATGCCGAATGTCCCAAGGGTTGATGTCCGGAAAGTCAACCGCGGCCGAATCGAGACAGATCGATCCGTTCCACGCCAGACAGTCCCAATAAGTCGTGTCCACCACCGTTTCCATGGAGTTCTGGAAATTCGCGATGTCGTTTCTGGTCAGAATCAGGTGCACAGTGAAGGCCGAGATGTCATCGAACGTGTTGTTCATGTAAACCGTGACTACCGAATTATGCTGACCGGCTGAACCGGTAGTATCGGCTACTCTAACACGCAGTCTTTCAACCGCCTGTGATTCGGGTGCAAGTGCGAGAAGTAAGATCAACACAAGGATTGAGGCCGCCATGCAGGTCCACCTGTTGACAGAGCAAAACCACATAACCAAGGTACCTCCTTGAACTGGGCCGCCGTCGGTGCTCAGGACCATCGCTGGTCCGCTCACAGCAGCTTCCTGGTAAAGTCATTCAACCGTAACTCTCAGAGATATTGTCGGCTACCAAGCCTGAATCAATATCACCGAGACTTCGGTCGCTTCAGTTTGTCTCTTTACCAGTGGCGCTATGAAAGTAACCTGTTTGTAACTCTCAAGTGGCCCCCACAGCCACTACGAGAGAAGAATACACAGCACACTCTAACTTTGTGTATCGGATCGGAAAGCAGTTGGTACATTTGGCCGGTTCAACGCGGCCACCTAAAATATTGTGTGGAACTTTTACCTATCATCCGCACGGAATATACGGGTGATGGCCGCATATGTCAATAGGTTTCTTTGCAAAAAACGGGAAATATTACTCGGGCGTCTGCCCCTGTTCAATAGCTGAGCAGTTAGCTCTGACAAGTAATGGCGGTCGCCGTGTTCTCACGAGGCAAGACGACGAAACATCAGACTCTGCGATGCTCGGCTCAGTTTACGGAGGCACCGCGCTCACCAATAGTGTATTCCGCTGGTTTTTCTTCGTCATATTACCAAGAACAGATTGGGAGCACGTCAACAAATATACCATGCTCCCAATTCTCTGAGGGTTTTCACCTGGGAGCATCGTCGCTGGCTGACGAGTGCCACGCTTTTTGATATTGACTCCCAACTTCTTTCTCACAATCATAAGCACCTAAATCGTCAGGAGTTAACTATATGGCCAGGATGTCGCAGACTGTCAAAGAGATTCTCCAGATTGTCGTGTTCCTGTTGGTGGTTGGGATATTGGCCCTCGCTTTCGTCATCTACCCTCTCAACCGCACCAAAGCGTTCCTGGCGCGGCCTGATATCGCCGACTATAATCCAGACACGCTGCCACCCAATGACATCTCTGGTCTTGCCGAACTGCGCGCGGTGGTCGACACCTTTCGAGTCGACGCCGACGGCCTGACCAGCCTGGCCTGCGTGTACCTTACCCCCATTCCCGATTCAAATGCCCCCATGAATCCGAGAGGGACGGCAATCCTGTTGCATGACGAGAATCAGGATCGCAACGCCATGCTCCCGCTGACCAGGGCGCTGCTTGATTCCGGGTTTGCTGTCTGCCTGTACGACCAGCGTGCCAGCGGACGCTCGACCGGCGCGTATCACAGCGATGGCGAGTATGAAGCCGCCGATCTGACCGAGGTGATCGCGTTCCTGCGGATACGTGATCGAACGGCGCGTCCGTTCGTGATCATTGGCCTACGGGTCGGCGCCGACGCTGCTCTTTTGGAGACCACGGCAGATCAGCCGCCTGATGGTATAGTCGCCGTCAGTCCCTACATCACTACCGATCGGTGGCTTGATATCCTGATGGACGAGCACGACATGTACTGGATTCCCTTCTCGCACACGATATTCATGTTCTGGTACGAATTGCGCTCCGGTTACGCACCGGAGGGTCGCCACCTGGAAAATCTCCGACCTCCCAAGTGCTCTACTCTTATCCTCGCCTCTGCCGAGCAAATCAACGACGAGACCATGACAGCCTACACCCAGCTCGCCAAGGCTGACCGCATTAACAAAGAGACGCTGCCGCCCGACGCAGACAAGTTGAATGAGCGCATTATCGCATTCGTCTCATCTCTGGCGCGCAGTCACTGATCCCGCCAACACAGGCAGGTACGCATGATTTTGATCGAAGAGTTGGGCATCGAGAAGGCCAATCAGGTCATCGATCTGGTCAGGAAGCTGGCTGTCGAGCTGGGCGGCGAGGATGACGAGTTCGGCGGATTGGACAAAGCGAAAATTCTCGCCGACTGGGAAGCAAGCAAGGAACGGTTCGTCGCTTTCGTAGCGATTGCCGAGAACGGCGAGGTGCTGGGAATTATCACGCTAGCCCAATCGTTCGCGATTTACGCCGGCGGCTGCTATGGCGCTATCAATGAACTGTACGTTGCGCCGAAACACCGCAACAAGAATGTCGGCAAGATGCTGGTGGAGACGGCTAAGGACTACGGCCGTAAGCGCGGCTGGAAGCGGCTCGATGTGACTGCTCCGCCCGGCGACAAGTGGCGGCGCACAGTGAACTTCTATTTACGCGAAGGCTTCGCGCACACCGGCCCGAAACTGCGGTTCATGTTGTAGCGGGGATTGACGGCAAGTCATTCTTTTGCGTTGACAAATCTGTCAATTAGGGTATCTTAGTAATAGCAGCGTCGATGGGAGGTTGTAGATGTCTCGTTTCTGTCAGATCGCAATCAGTTTGTTCCTTACTACACTGGCTGTTTCGGCCGATGCAGAGCTAATACCGCAATTGGATTTCCAGGTTACTGTCCCGGACAGCGTTAATATTTCCGGCAGAGTGGAGTTCGCCGACGTTACCGGAGATGGTTACTCCGAGATGATCTTGAGAGATGCTGATCCGATCGTATCGTACTCACTTCTTGAAAACCGCCTCATCGATTTCTTCCGGCGTACCAATGACGGCCTGCGAAGGTTGTATCAGGCGGAGTATACTGACGGCGACGACCGACTCGACGTGGTCAAAGCTGTCCTTTTCCGGCAGGACTCCACCTTGACTTATACGATCGTCTGCTACTTCGGCGCCGACGACTATTTGTCCACTGACACTTTGTATACCATTTCGGGACTGGATTCGAGCCGCTCCTACGTGGTCGACAAACTGTACTTATCCGATGTCGATCGGGACGGCCGCAAAGAGCTGTATGCACAATACTACTATTATGAGGATTTCTGGGTAGAACCAACTGAGGTGCACCGCTATTACTATTATTCACCCCTTTGCTACAATTTCGTGACTTCTGCAATCTCGATTCCCACGCAGTTGCCCGCCGATATCACGCCGTTCTATGAGTCCTCAGAGGGTGAGCGAGGTATCGCTGCTATTTCGTCCCGGACGTGGAGCTCGTACGACCCCGCTCACCACGGAAGCGGCAGCCGTTCGAACAGCGGGTTCACGGTCTACGTTGAGGACACCGCCGGTACAAAGACATCGCGCACGTATTCATCCATTGTCAGTTGTGAAAACGACCAAGGATCTTATAACGACTATGGCTACGGCGCGTCGCTGATAAGTGCGGCTGCCGGGGATATACTCCCCGAAACACCGGGACTTGAGATGATAATGTATGTAGCCTATTCGTTCAGCGTGGCAGGACCTTTTTCCTATTGCAGTGCATACGAGCGTCAACTGGTGCTGTTCAACCTGCTGAATCCGTCCAACTGGGTGACGGTCAAAGATGAAATGCCGTGTGATTCGTCAATCGAGAAAATTTTTCACGATTCCCGCTTCGACCAGGCGTTCTTTTCTTTTGGTAAAGGCATAATCCGGCTACACGATGCGAACACATTTGCAATTAATGATCAGTCGGTTGTGCCTATCACCGGCACCTGGGTCGGGTATGAACCGCTACAAGTTGACGAACCGCCAAGGGCCATCTTCCGGGGCGGGAGAACGCTTCGTTTCTATGCGCTTGAAAGAGTGCCTACTGCTGTTGAAGATGAAACTGGTACTTTGCTGCCTGATCAGTTCACCCTCGGCCAGCCGTACCCGAACCCTTTCAATCCGTCCGTATCCGTTCCAATCACTTTGCCCCATAAGGGACGACTGCGAGTCGAGGTCTTCAACGTGTTGGGGCAGGCGGTGGGTGTGCTTTTTGATGGCAAAGCCGGGCCAGGTGAAATGAACGTGGTCTGGGATGCCACAGACGTCCCATCCGGAGTCTATTTCTTTAGGGTTGTCTTCGACGATCTCCCCAAAACCGTCAGCGCCGTGCTGGTGAAGTGATCAAGGCGTCAGGTCACGCGCCCCCCGACTCTGTCGGTGTCCGCAAGACCTGACGCAACTGAGCGAGTGTTCGGAAGTGCGAAGAACAACGATTGTTCCGTCAGTGCCTATCGTTCCATTGGTATCTATAGTTCCGTCAGTATCTATTGTTCCGTCAGGTCTTGCTCGTTCGTTGGCCGAAGGCAAGCGAACGAGTGTGACCTGACGGCTCTTACAATGTGATTGCATATCTCAGTGTCTGGTTGCATCTTTGCCACATGGGGCTTCGTTTCAAAGGGCAAGAACACGGAAGTTGCTTCTTCATTACCACCAGCTTCCATAACCACGCGAGACTAGGAGATATTCCAGGTGTCTACGAAGTCCTTGAAAGGTCGCTTTCGTTCTGCCTTGAGAAGTACAGAGCGACTTTGCCCGCGTATGTCTTCATGCCGTCGCACACCCATCTGTTGCTGATAATCGATGGTGAACGACTGGCCGGATTCATGCGTGATTTCAAGAAGTTCGTATCACAGAAGGGTATCCGCAACTGTGGCGTTGTCGATTCTCGGGTGTGGCAATACCGTTATGATCGGGTCGTAGTGCATTCCGAGGAGATATTCCGACAGAAGCTTGAGTACATACACCGTAATCCTGTCAAGGCCGGATTGTGCAAGATGGACGAAGACTGGCCGTGGTCCTCAGCGTCTGCTTATCTCAGTGATAAGAGTAGCCCCGTCCCAGTATGGAAGGACTGGTTATTCTGAGACGGTATCCGCGTCAGGTCACACGTCCTCCGACTCCGTCGGAGTCCGCAAGACCTGACGCAACAAGCGACGCACGTGCAAGGAATTGTTTCATAGTCCCTTCGGTGTCTATTGTTCCGTCAGGTCTTGCTCGTTCGTTGGCCGAAGGCAAGCGAACGAGTGTGACCTGACGGCTCACCATTCGCCTAATACAACCTCTCCCTTTTCGCCAGGAACGCATAAAGCGCCTGGTCGAAGGGCATGGCCGTATCAATCGGGTGGTAGTCGATATTGGATTGGCGGCAGGCCGACGCAATCGTATCCGCGAATGACTGCACCGCGCGGGCGTAATCGCCCTTCATCTGGTAGGGCAACGTCGTCAGTTCCTCCCCCGTCTCCATATCTTTGAACAACGCCTCGCCGCCGAAATTGAAGTCCCGCTCGCGCGGATCGAGAATGTGGAAGATAATCACTTCATGCCCATTGTGGCGGAAGTGCTTCAGGCCGGAGATGATCTTGTCCGCCTCGTCCAGCAGATCGGACATGATAATCACCAGCCCGCGACGCTTGATCCGCTCGGCCATCTCATGCAGCGCGACCGCAATATCGGTCTCATCCGACGGCTGCTGGTTGGCGATCTCGGTCAGCAAATCATGAAGATGCCCTGACTTTGAGCGCGGCGGCACATAGCGGCGAATAACGCGGTCGAATGTCACCAGCCCGACCGAGTCCCGCTGGCGCAGCATCATGTAGCTGAGCGCGCCGGACAGCATGCCGGCGTAGTCGAACTTGGTGACCGTCCCGCCGGAGCGGTAGCGCATCGACGCGGAGCAATCGAGCAGCAGGTACGCCTTGAGATTGGTTTCTTCTTCGTACTGCTTGATGTAATACCTATCGGTCTTGGCGTACACTTTCCAATCGATGTCATGGATGTTGTCGCCCGGCATGTATTGGCGGTGCTCGGCGAACTCGACTGAGAAGCCGTGATACGGCGACTTGTGCAGACCCGCGATGAACCCCTCGACCACCATGCGGGCTTTCAACTCCATCCCCTTGAGCTTGGAGACGGTTTCCGGTTGGAGGTATTGTCTGTAGTCAGTGGCCATATTACTCATCTCGTGCCGGCTACTGGCGGGTCCGCTTCGAACCCGCCCTACGAATCTTTCTCTTTCGCCGGCAGATGAGGGCATCTGCCGGGCACGGTTTCACAACAACGATACACCATTTACACCACGTGACCGGCCGATGCCCTCATCGGCCGACGCATGTACACCTCATTCTCTAAATATCGCTGTTTCAATCTTTCCATCCGCTAACATGAAACCGCGATACATTCCTTCACTGTTAAACGGCATGGCGATATGGCCATCACGGTCAATCGCCACGACACCGCCGCTGCCGCCCAGTGCGGTCAGTTTCTCCATCACGGCCAGATTGGCGGCATCAATCAAGGACATCCTCTTGTATTCCATCAGCGCTGCCATGTCATACGCAAGCACGCCACGCATGATGAATTCACCCACGCCGGTGGCCGACACGGCGCAGGTTCTATTGTCAGCGTATGTACCGGCACCGATTATCGGCGTGTCGCCGATACGGCCGTGCCGCTTGTTAGTCATGCCACCGGTCGAGGTTGCCGCCGCGAGATTGCCCTGCTGATCGACCGCCACCGCGCCGACCGTGCCGATCTTGTCCTGGTCATCCGAGTGATCCAATCGCGTGTTGGCTTTGGCCTCGCGTTTCTCTTTCTCAAGCGCTTTCTGCAACTGATTCCAGCGATGTTCGGTCCAGAAGTATTTCGGATCGTCCACCAGCGTCATGCCGTTGGCAACCGCAAATCTCTCGGCGCCTTCGCCGCACAAAAGTACGTGCTGGCTCTTGTCCATAACGAGACGCGCCAGCAGAATCGGATTCCTGATACGCCGCACGGCCGCTATGGCTCCGACATTTCTTGTCACACCATCCATGATACAGGCGTCCTGCTCGTGAGTACCTTCATGCGTGAACACCGCTCCCTTGCCGGCATTGAACAGTGGATTCTCCTCCATGCTCAGCACTGCCGCCTGAACGGCGTCGATTGCCGCGCCGCCGTCACGCAGGACGCCATATCCGGCCTGCAATGACTCACGAAGTCCGCCGACGTACGCTTTCTCCTTTTCAGGCGTCATCTCAATTCGGAGTATCGTCCCGGCTCCTCCGTGAATGGCAATGGCGAAGTTGCTCATGTGCGAAAGCCCAAAGGTCGGTAGATCGACGTGTTATTGTTTGTCCTCGTACTGCGGTGAATGTCCCAGATCGGCATATATCATCAAACACATGTATGCAATCAGCGCCAGCAGGATCACTCCGCTGAGCGTCTGCATAACCGCGAAGATCCAGTGGTACCCCGAGCCGCTCAATCCCGCCGCGTGCGCCAGGATCATCGCAGCAAACGCCCACAGCACCAGTTTCTTGAGCCAGAGTGTCACCGATGTAAACAAGAACACCGCGCCGAGCGCAAAGAACAAAAGCGTCTGTTCGCTGACTTGCACGTGCGCGAGTCCGAGATTGTGGCGTAGCTGACTTTCGGCTTCTTCGGAGTACTCTTGATCATTGCCGACCCCATCGTAGCCCTCCACCAGGTCAGCAGATTCCTCCATCGTGTCGATCTCACCGCTGTCGAGCGGGATTCCCTGACCGGCGTGTCCTAAATCCCAGATCGGGGCGAGCACCGCCTCACTGTCGGCGGCGATGGCATCGATCTCATCCTGAGCCGTGAGGTTTGCGACAGCCGATTCGTCGTTCCCTTCGCCCTTACCGACCGTGTAGATCCATACCGCCCAGAGACAGACACACAGCACAAGCGTAGTGAACAGCCCGATAAACAGCTTGGCGATCGGAGGAAATGATGAGAGCGGCCGAAGGTCATTCATGGTGTGCGTGTCCTACCCCGGCTGTAAATTCTGCAGGCGTTTGATCTCGTGGCGTATCTCATCTATCACTTCAACATTGTGTATGATCCTCGTCGCCCCCTCCTTGCGAGAAATGACATAGTACACATGACCCCCGAAACGCTCCGCGAAGGCCTTGTGTGTTTTGGCTTGGAGTTCCCGCTCCTTGAATATCTGAGTAATGTGCGACACATCGCTGGCCGGTTTGATCTGCAGCCCAATAAAACGATCATCAATTCTTATGAAGAAGTCAACGTTGTACAATCTGTCCCACTCATCGGGAGCCGGCTCGATCTTCTCTCCTAACATCTCAGCTAACTGGCCATATACTGTCTTGATTTCCGTCACGTAGCCATCATAGGTTCGTTGGATTACCAAATTGATGATGTAATCGATACAGTCTTGCTCCGTCACATCTGCTATTTCAGCAACAAGCACCTCGGATATCTTGATATACAATTTGCGTCCCAACTCTATCAGGTGGTCGCGCGTTTTGACATGGGTGTAATAGTAGTCTTCCCATTCCCGAGGCGACTTTGGTTGACATTTACGAATACTCTCGGAAGTGGGACCAACATTCCGTTTGAAATTCAATTGAAAACGGTTAGTTGCGGAATTCAGAATCCATTCCTTAGCCATATTTATTATCCCCCGGAGAAGTTCAGCATCGTTCGGTTAGTCAGTTGGTAGGTCCGGTCGACTTTCGCCAAACCATACTTGACCAGATGGGCATTTATGAATGTCTTGTTCTTCAGATACAAATACGCCAACAAATTGTCCGACTCGTCATGCTTCACCTGATCGAACTTCAGCGAAACCTCTTTCCCCTTCACCTTGGTTGCCAGGAAGATCTCTGCGTCCTTCTCTTTGCCCGACAACGGCGCTACTCCAAGCAGACGGACGACAAGCCCGTTATCTAGTCTGACCATGTTTCCCGCCAGAATGTCCCGTACCCGGTGCAGAGTATCCTTCGGGTCATTACTGTATCCCATCGCTACCACAGAACCAAAGCTCAGTTTGCGCGGGTCAATCTTCTTGTCCAACATGAGCGGATCATGGAAAAGATAGGGAAGTTTCAAGAGGCTATTCTCCGAAGGGCGCGTCGTATCCACAGCAAATTCAATAGTGGTTTTGGAAAAGAGGTTGCTGCCCTTTCCCAGTTTGTCAGCAATGTGTGTTTCAAAATCCCGGTTTATTTCATAACCGACCGAGTTCCTGCCAGTCTGCATCGCCGCCAGCGAAGTCGTGCCGCTTCCAACGAAAGGATCCAACACGCTCTCTCCCCGGAAAGTGAACATGCGGATCAGGCGCAGCGGCAACTCCACCGGAAACATCGCAATGTGTCCATTCTGGCGTTCGCCGGGGAAATTCCAGTGACCATTGAAGAAGAGGTTCCATTCTTCGCTCTTCAGAGCGGATTGCTTCTTGATGTCAGGGCTCACCTTCGGTGGTGTTCCGTGCTTTTTGAAAAGCAAGATGAATTCGTAGTCGATCTTCACAATACCATTGCGCGGGTATGGATATGACCCCATCACTGTGGCGCCGCCGGTCGTATTACAAGTTGTGACTTTCTGCCAAATAATGGAACCCATGAAATCAAAACCGATCGTCTCACAGAAGCGGGTGATCTCCGTGCGAATGGGGATCACTTTGTAGCGACCGTAATAAACCGATCTTGCAAACTGATCGCCAATGTTCACGCACAGCCGACAGCCGTCGTGAAGAACGCGGTGGCATTCCAGCCAAACCAGGTTGAGATTGTTTATGTATGTCTCATAAGAGTCATCGAAGCCGATTTGATCGGTGGACCCATAGTCCTTAAGCTGCCAGTACGGCGGCGAAGTGGCGACCAGATGGACACTCTTGTCCGGAACCAGGCTCATGGACCGAGCGTCGCCAAAGACTATGCGATGGCTGGTTGTCATTCCTTTTCCTTCACCGTCTCCAGCACGCGGCGGATGATCTCAATCGAGTCGACCCCGTCCGCCTCGGCGTTGAACGACGTCACGATCCGATGCCGCATCACCGGGTAGGCGGCGAAACGAACATCCTCCGGTCCCGGGGTCGGACGGCCGTCGAGAATGGCGCGTGTTTTCGCGGCCAGAATGAGATACTGCGATGCTCTCGGACCCGCTCCCCAGTTGACCCACTTCTTGATGAAATCAGGAGCGCCATCCTCGTTGGGACGCGTCGCCCTGACCAGTTGCACGGCATAATGCACGAGATGATCCGAGACCGGCACCCGTCGAACCAGCTTCTGAAACCCGATGATGTCATTCGCCGACAATATCTGTTTCAACTCATGCACGGCGAGAGTCGTGGTGGTCTTGACTATAAGCTCTTCCTCTTCGCGCGCGGGATAGTCGACAATCACATTGAACATGAACCGGTCGAGCTGCGCTTCCGGCAACGGATACGTGCCCTCCTGCTCGATCGGGTTTTGCGTGGCAAGCACAAAGAACGGCTCGTCGAGTTTGTACGTTTCTCCCGCCGCCGTGACCTCGTGTTCCTGCATCGCCTGAAGCAGCGCCGCCTGAGTTTTGGGCGGTGTGCGGTTGATCTCGTCGGCGAGAATGATATTAGCGAACACTGGACCTTTGACAAAGCGGAACCCGCGCCTGCCGGTAGTGTGGTCGTCTTCGATTATCTCCGTGCCGGTGATATCCGACGGCATCAGGTCGGGTGTGAATTGTATCCGGTTGAACTTCAGATTAAGCACCCGCGCCAGAGTCGAGATCATCAGGGTCTTCGCCAGACCCGGCACTCCGACCAAGAGGCAGTGGCCGGACGACAGCAGGGTTGTCAGAAGTTGTTCGATAACCTTGTCCTGGCCAATGATCACTTTGCCGATTTCGGCTTTGATTTGGTCATAGGCGATTTTGAGATTGTCAACAGCCTTAATGTCGGAACCAGCCTCAAGCGGCATCATGTTTTCCTCCGGTTGCGGTATTACCTTGTCTTTCTTCTGCTTACAGCAACTGTTATACTCCTGCCAAGGCTACAAGTTACAGCCATCCATAAGCTTTTCAAAACTCTTTTGGCTCATTTCCCGAGGTCGAGCCGAAGACGCAAAAGCGCCGGGCTCAAACCGCGAGGCTTCGGATTCTAACCCGGCGACAAATATTCAGTGGAAATCCACAGAACTGATTGTAAAATATGGGCTTATGCTGCCAACACCTAATCCGGTGCTTGATAAGCTCTATCTAAGCCTCGGCCAAACATCGGCTTAACCGAGCGGCCTTATTGTGGATAAACGACTCGTAACCGAGTTGCATGGCAACACTCAAGTGACAATACCACAACGGGTTATGTCAATGTCCACAATTCGGGCCTGTTTTCCACACAAGCCTTGTGACTGTGGACTAGCGCCCTTCCTCCTCCTCATTGATCGACACCTGATGGATCGATCTCTGAGGAGCAAGGAAGCCGAGGTCGGGTGTGCTGCCCTTCATGTTGCAAGCGCCGCAAAACAGCGCGCCCTGCTCGATGACCAGCGATTTCGTCTTGAGATCGCCATCCATCTCACACTTGGCCTGCAACTCGATTTTGTCGCCGCAGACGACATTGCCGGTCACATGGCCGGCTATTACAGCCGTCTGGGCCTCGATGTCCGCTTCGATCTCTCCGGTCGCACCGACCGTGACGCAATCAGAGCAGAGCACTTTGCCCTTCACCTGGCCATCGACCCGCAACGCTCCTTTGACATCGAGCGTACCGGTAATGACGGTGTCCTTGCCGATAATGGTGTTCATTAATCCATTTGCCTCGCTGCTGTTAGTTTTCTTGATCATACGGATTGTCCAGTGGATTTATCGGTTCTCCGTGTATTCTCACTTCATAATGCAAATGCGGCGCGCTTGATTTGCCGCTGTTGCCGGAATCGGCGATGCGACTCCCCACGCGCACTCTCTGACCCTTGACCGCCAGTACCCGGTCGTTGTGACCATAGACTGTCGTGACGCTGTCGTTGTGTCTCAGCACGACCATGTTGCCGTAAGTTGAATCGTACGCGACATATTCAATCACACCGGAACCGGTGGCAAGTACCGGTGTGCCGACTGCACAAGCGATATCGACCCCCGGATGATAACGTGCCGGGTCTTCTATCTGGAACTGTTGTGTCACAAATCCTTGTATCGGCAAACCAACCGGAAGACTCCAGTCCGGCGTACTCGACTGTGTGCTCGTGTCCGCGCCTTTTTCGGCCACTTCAGCAAACAGGGTGGAGTCATTGGGCAGTTCCGGGAGCTGGAAATCAACCCCGGCCAGCTTAGCCATGCGCGTGACCGCTTCGCGCGCCTGATGAAGATTCTGTTCGAGCAACTGCACCTTGTAGTAGTACCGCTTGAGATCTTTGTTCTCTTTAATGACCTGCTCCGTCATGGCGGCACGCGACAGCACGATACCGTAGAAAGCGAAGAAGAGAACGATAACAACTATCAACACGCCGATGCCGATAACGATGGTACGCAGCACCCACTGACGCATTCGCCAACCGGTGCGCGCCGCGGTACCGTCCGGAACCAACATGATCGTCACATACTTCGGAGCTGCCATCGTCATACTTCTATTCTACGAAACAACTGCCACAAACGACTCAGGTCTTCGTCACCGTAGTATTCAATCTCGATCCTGCCTTTCTTCAGTCCGGGGATAATGCGCACTGCGGTCGCCAGACGACGTTTCAGATCCGCTTCCATCTCTGCAATCCCCGGTGATACGCGCTTTATCTGCAAACGCCGTTTCCGTTTTTGCGGTCCGGCCTGTTCCACGTCACGTACGGTCAGCGAGTTGTTCACGATCCGCTCAGCCATCTCGAGCATATGACTCTCGTTATCCAGCGCCAGTAATGCGCGAGCGTGACCCTCGGTGATACGGCCGTCGGCGATAAGCCGCTTGATCGAATCCGGCAGTGTGAGCAGGCGAAGATGATTGGCCACTGCCGCGCGACTGCGCCCCACCCGCTGCGCCAATTGAATCTGCGTGAGTCCGCACTTTTCGATGAGACGGTGATACGCCTCAGCCAACTCCAGCGGGTTAAGGTCTTCGCGCTGAATGTTCTCCACCAGGGCGAGCTCCAGCATGCGAGCGTCGTCGAGATCATCCATGATAACCGCTGGAGCGTTCTCCAGACCGGCCATGCGGGCCGCGCGATACCGCCGCTCACCGGCAATCAGGGTATAGCCTCCGCCGTTCTTGCGCACCACGAGCGGCTGCACCAGTCCGTTCTGCCGGACCGACTCAGCCAACTCGGCCAGACGGACTTCATCGAACCGCTGCCGAGGCTGCATCGGATTGGGCGCAATCCGGTCCAGTCGAATCGCGCGATAATGGATATCATCGGTCGACATGTCTGTGTCGACCGGTATCAGGGCGCTCAGCCCTTTGCCCAGTACCTGCTTGGTCATGTCGCCATCACTTCCTTGCTCAAGGCCAGGTAATTCTCTGCGCCGGTTGATAGAATATCATACATGATGATCGGTTTGCCGAACGACGGCGCCTCGGACAGTCGCACGTTGCGCGCAATTATGGTCTGATACACACGCTCATTAAGATGCTGCCGCACCTCCGCCGACACCTGCCGGGATAGATTCAGTCGCCCATCATACATGGTCAACAGCACGCCTTCGATCACCAGCTCGGGATTGAGTTGCTGGCGAACCAGCTTGATCGTGTTCATCAATTGAGTGAGACCTTCGAGAGCGTAGTATTCACACTGCATCGGGATCATGACGGACCTTGCGGCCGTCAGAGCGTTCACCGTGAGCAAACCCAGCGAGGGCGGGCAGTCAATGACGATATAGGCATAGTGATCTATTATTGACGCCAGCGCCTGCTTGAGCCGGGTCTCGCGCGACATCATGCTGACCAGATCGATCTCCGCGCCTACCAGCGATATTGATGACGGTATCAGGTTGAGGTAGCTCAATGCGGTCGGATGAATCGCTTCGGTGATCGCCGACTTGCCGATGAGCGCTTCATAGATAGTGATCTCACCCTCGCTACGTTCATAGCCAACTCCGCTCGTGGAATTGGCCTGTGGATCCATGTCGATAAGCAGTGTTCGCTGCTCAGCGGTGGCCAGGCACGAACTAAGGTTGACTGCTGTGGTGGTCTTGCCCACTCCACCCTTTTGATTGGCAATAGCAATTATCTTCGTCAAAGACAACTCCTTGTCTTGCGTAGTCCTTTGACGAAGGGTACGAGATAACGGACAGTAGGCGCAAGCGAAAAATAGGCTTGCGCCAGAGATTACTTTTGAAAAATCGTAATGCTTTTGACGGCAGAATCTTGGGCGGATCGAAAAGAGAAGACGACTACTTTGAAGTCGCAGGTGTTCTCAGGCGCCGGACCGTAGTATACAAGAGAGCCACCCGGACGTAAGACCTGAAAGATGCTTTGCAGGAGAATGAGATTGAGCTTCACATATCGAAGACTGACCAGATCAATCCCTGAGAGATTGTCCAACTCCTCGAAATTGCGGGGAATGACCACAGCCGAGAGGCCGAGCTGCTGAACTATTGATGTGAGTGCCCGAGCTTTCTTCACGGTTCGCTCCACCAGGATGGCTTCACCCGATACGACTCCCGCAAGCAAAACCGGTATTGCAGGAATTCCACCGCCGGCTCCGATGTCCAGGTAGTCTTGAACGGGAGTAGTGACGTGTTCGAGGGGAAGGAGCGATTCTCCAACCATCCTCTCGAAGCTGGCCCGATTTGTTTCACGTGAAACAAGGTTTACTTGCCGATTGTGCTCCATAAGGAGTCGGAAGTACTCGTCCAACCGTCCTGCAGGAATCAGTCGAGCGGTTAATTCTCCCAGATCAACGATACCGAGATCAGGCACAACAGCTTATCCTACATTGCTCTTGAGGCGCTTGAGGTTAACCGACAAAACCGCCAGATCACCCATGGTTATCCCCTCGATTCGACCAGCCTGACCCAGCGACGCCGGCAGAAACCTGGCGAGCTTTTCCCGCGCCTCTGATCTCAATCCTACCATAGTTCGGAAAGGAAAATCGACCGGAATCAGGTCGTCTTCCTGACGTCGGAACCTGTCTATCTCCCTCTGCTGCTTCTCGACATACCCCTGATACTTAATCCTGATTGCCGCCCTTGCGAGAATCTCTCGGTCTTGAGAAAACCGACCGTCGAATCTGGCCAGGATAGGCAGGAGCTCCACAAGCGTAACTCGGGGTTGCCGAGCCAAATCCGCGATGGTCATGGTGTCGCGCGAAGCAAACCGTTCGGCCATATCTCCAAGTTCGGCAGTACGGACAGAAGTGGTCTCCAGAATCCGTATCTCCTTGTCCGTCATCAGGCGAAGCGTCTCAAAAGCATCGTAATCAGATTTACTGATCAGAACATATCGCTGAGCGAAATCAGTAAGCCGATCGCGCGCATTGTCTTCACGAAGCGCCAAACGGTACTCGGCTCGCGATGTGAACATTCGATAAGGCTCGGTGGTGGAACGAGTTGTAAGATCGTCAATCATCACTCCAATATAGGCCTGCGAGCGATCAAGAATAAACGGTGGCTGGCTTTCGAGCGCGAGTACGGCGTTTATACCAGCCATTATCCCCTGAGCGGCGGCTTCTTCGTAGCCCGAGGTTCCGTTGATCTGCCCGGCAAAGAAAAGCCCTTTGACCCGTCTCGTCTGTAACGACCGGTCAATCTGACAGGCAGGGCAGTAGTCGTACTCAACCGCATATCCAGGGCGAGTAATTACAACCTCTTCCAGGCCTATCACTGTTCTGATCGCTGCACACTGGATATCCTCGGGCAGGGCAGTCGAGAAGCCGTTAGGGTAAACCTCGCTGGTCCCGTTGCCTTCCGGCTCAAGAAAAATGTGGTGGGTTGGCTTGTCTGCAAAGCGATGAAACTTGTCTTCGATTGAAGGACAATACCTCGGTCCGGTCGATTTAATTTGGCCAGAGAAGATGGGCGATCGGTGAAAGTTGTTGGAAATTAGAAGCTTCGTAGCTTCAGTCGTACGAGTCAAATGACATGGCGTCTGCAGAAACGGACTGCGACTACTCCGATAGGAAAAATACGGCGGCGGATCTTCGCCGGGCTGAACTTCACATTTGGCCCAGTCAATCGTGTTTCCGTCAAGACGGGGCGGTGTACCGGTCTTGAGGCGGCCGACTTCGAATCCAAGCTCCCGCAGACTCTGAGACAGTCGGTACGCAGCAAGCTCGCCCACCCGACCTGCAGGAATCTGTTTCTCTCCTATATGAATCAGCCCACCAAGAAAAGTGCCGGTACAGATCACCACCGCCCTTGCTGAGATTTCCTCGCCGGATTCCAGCATTATCCCATCTACCCGACCGTTCTGGGCCAGTATCGCACCAGCTAGACCTTCAATAACTTCAACGTTTGGATGGCGCGAAACGAATCCGTTTACGTACTGAGTGTACGCATTTCTGTCGGCCTGAGCGCGAGTAGACCAAACCGCCGGACCACGGGATAGATTCAGCCTTCTAAACTGTATGCCAGTGGCGTCGATAGCTTCACCCATCAAACCGCCGAGAGCATCTACTTCTTTGACTAACTGTGACTTGCCGATACCGCCAATAGCTGGATTGCAGGACATGAGCGCCAGCTTAGCGCGATCCATGGTGACAATAGCCGCCCGTTTACCCATGCGAGCCACAGCAAGCACAGCCTCGACTCCGGCGTGTCCTCCACCAACAACGATTACGTCGAAATCAGTCATGGCCAATAATCAAATCAAGCTGCTTGAGTTTCACGTGAAACCACATGCAGGTAGAGTCAGTTCACTTGCCTATGCAAAAACGAGAGAATATCTCTCCCAGGATTTCTTCAGTATACACCCGCCCGGTGATTTCACCAAGCTTGTCGGCGGCCTGGCGAAGCTCAAACGCAATGATCTCGGTCGATTCACCTGAACAAGAGCTTTCCACAGCTCGCTTGACGCAGCCTCCAGCTTGATCAAGACAATACTTGTGGCGCGCTGACGTGACCACCTGCCCGGATGTCAGGTCCGGCATTCCTTCATTAATAGAGCTGATTATTCTGCCCCGGAGTCGATCAAGCCCGTCTTTGGTAACACAAGAGAGGGGAAGAATCTCATCCTGTACCTGAATCTGGACAGCCAGTTGCAGATCTATCTTATTTGCCACTAACAATATGTGCTTATCAAGCAACGCCTTAGTGTCTTCGACAAGATTGGAACGCCACTCAGGCTGGGAGATGTCGGCCAACCACAGTATCAGGTCAGCTTTCTCGATAATCTCTGCAGCTTTGACTTGACCCTGAAGCTCTACCCGATTCTTTGTTTCTCTGATTCCAGCCGTATCGATCAGATTGACGGCAAAGCCGTCCAAATCGATCCATTCCGAAAGGAAATCGCGTGTGGTGCCGGCTTCGGGATCCACCAGGGCGCGTTCTTGCGCCAATAACAGATTGAACAGCGATGACTTACCGGCATTGGGTCGACCGCATATGGCAACTCGGAATCCTTCGCGTATGATTCGCCCACCGCGGTAGGTTTCTGCCAAACGTGCGATCTGGTTCCTGATTTCACTCAAGTCGTCCTTAAGTCTATGCGGTTCGACTTGGGTTACTTCATCATCGGCGAAATCTATTGACGCCTCCAAATCGGCCAGAGTTGTCAACATCCTATTGCGAAGTTTGTCTACGTATGAGGAATAGGCTCCTGTCAGATGGTCTCGGCCTGCCTGATGGGATATTCGCGTTGATGAAGCGATCAGTTCAGCGACTGCTTCAGCCTGCGCAAGATCAATCCGTCCGTGGAGAAACGCCAGCTTCGTGAACTCTCCCGGTGCGGCCGGACGCGCTCCCAAGGACATTATGAGCTCAAGGAGCATCCTCACCACTTGAGCCCCGCCGTGGCAGAAAATCTCCACCTGCTCCAGACCGGTGTACGAATTTCCCTCCGGCATAAACACCGCCAGGACTTCATCCAGAACATCGCCATTTTGCGCCACTATTCGCCCGTGGCGCATCAGAAAAGGGGAGACCCCATCGGATGAAGTGGGGCGGAAGATGCGTTCGAGTATGGCGCGGCTTGTCGTCCCGGCCACGCGCACCGCGGCCACGCCGCCCTGGCCGGGCGGCGTGATCACGGCTGCAATCGTGTCGTGAATATCGCCTTGTGACTCTTGGCTCGAGTCTCGTCCGCCGTCAGGCCGACTTGACCTGGGTATTTTTGGATCTGCGGAACAGGGCATAATCGAGCATCGACAACAAAGAGAAACTGGTCCAATATAACACCAGCCCCGCGGCGAAGCGATAGAAGATGAAACCCATCATGAGCGGCATGATATAGAGAAACATCTTGTTCTGCTGCGAGCCGGACATGGTGAGGTGCTGCGATACGTACTGCGCCAGTATCATCAGCGCCACCAGAATGATGTATGGATCAGTCAGGCTCTGTGCGCCGCGCGAGAGATCGTTGATAAACCAGAAGAACGGCGCGTCTCTAAGCAGAATTGTCGAGCGGAACACCGAGAACAGCGCGAAGAAGAGCGGCATCTGCGGCAGCATCGGCAGACAGCCCGAGAGCGGACTAACGCCGTGGGTCTTGTAGAGCTTCATCATCTCCTGATTCAGCTTCTGCGGATCTTTGGGATGACGCTTCTTGAGATCCTCCACCTTGGGCTGAAGGTCCTTCATCGCCTGCATCGACTTGAATGACTTCATCGACAGCGGCAAGGTGATGATTTTCACCATCAGCGCAAACAGGATAATAACCACCCCGTAGTTGGGGATAACATCGTACAAAATCGGAAGGATCCACATGATTGCCAGCGCGAACGGCTTGATGATCCACCCGACATAGGGCGTGGTGCCGATATCCAGCATGTCCTGCAGTCCAACCTTGTAGTCGGCCATCATCATGTAGTCGAGCGGCCCGACAAACACCGTGAAGCTGTCGACCACCTGATTCACCGCCGCAAAAGGCATCTTCAAACCGGCCGTGATGCGATGTTCCTCAAGCATACCGCCGTCGGGTGTCTTCACGTCCTGCTTGCGCCCATCGGCATACGCGCCGTCAGCCGGACGACTGCGGGGGATCAGCACCCTGGCGAAATACTTGGAGCGCACGCCGACCCAGCTGACCTGACCGTCGACTGTCTGGCGAAGTACGTCGCCTTCGAAATCTTTCAACGCGACCCGTGAACCAGCCATCATGGCTGCTGCCTGCATCGATGTCCAGTCATCCAGCAGGCTTGGCTCAGTCGGTTCAAGCGGGCTGTTCCAGCCGAGCCGGTATTCGCGTTCGAAACCAAGCCGGGAAGGCTCATCGATAGTGAGTTTCAGATCAAAGGAGTGAGCCTCGGGGTCAAACCGGAACCGCCGCTCAAATCTACCACCGCCGGCCGGGGCGTATGTATAGACAACTTCAAGCGGCTGGTTGGTAGCGCCATATTCGCCGGGGTGGAGGTTGCAGGTGAACGGGAGGATCGATGAAGACAGAGTGCCGCCGCCGAAAACCGTTTCCAGTGACACGCGTTTCGCATTCGGAAGCAGTTCAATCGGGGAACCGTCGCGATAGGCGTAGTCCTTCAACTGAATCGAAACCGGCCCGCCCCCGAGCGAGGTCATCATTACCCGGTATTTGCCGGTCTGAACGATCACCGTATCAACGGCAATTGTATCGGGCTGCTGTTCAATGAGTTCAGCAATCGTCCCGGCAGCCGCAGGGACGGAATCGGGCGCTGTGGTTTGAGCCGGGGGAGTCGCCGCAGCCGCGGTTGTGTCACCAGGTTGCGCTGGGATCACCTCAGCTGGCGGCTTGACCAGGCCGAGTTTCTGGGCGATCGGCCAGTAGAGGATGATCAGAATTGCCAGGAGAACTATGACAGCTATCGATTTCTTGTCCACAACCACATCCTTGTTTCTTGGTCCGACCTACCGAACCGGATCGTAGCCTCCGTCGTGCCACGGGTGGCACCGCAAAACCCGCTTGACGGCCATGATGCTCCCGCTCCATGCTCCATACTTGCGGAGGGCGTCTTCGGCATAATGGGAACAACTCGGTTCAAAGCGACAGCCACCCCCGAAAAAGGTCGCCATTAACGGCGCTAATGTCATGCGGTACAAATAGATAAACCAGATCAACGGGCAACTCGTCCAGACTGCCATTGAGCCGGCAGATGAGGGCATCCGCCGGGCACGTTCTTTTCCAGCAGTTGGGTACCCCCCAGATGGGTAGCCCACAGCTCTGCTGTGGGTCATCCCATTTTCAGACCTCCCCACAGCAGAGCTGTGGGATACAATCTTACTGAGTACGGCTGAGTTGCTGGAAGATTCGGCTGAAGTCATCGATCAATCGCTCCAGGGCTGGTTCAGTGCGGGTAACTCGCGGAAGGACAGCCACATGCCCGGGCACAACCAAGCTATGCCGACTGAGCCGTACCGCCTCACGAAATCGCCGTTTGAGCCGGTTGCGTGCGACCGCCGTCCTGACTGTCTTCGAAACGAAAATGCCATACCTGAACTGCTCGGCGGGCTGCCAGACAAGGGTAAAAAAATCGGTCGGAAACCGTTGCCCCTTGCCAAAAAGCGAATCGATTTCGACCCGGCGCTTTAACGACGCCGAGCGCGGCAGTTTACTTTTTCCGACCAACCGTTGACGCCAAATATTTACGGCCCTTGGCGCGCCGGCGAGCCAGCACTTTGCGGCCGTTCCTGGTCGCCATACGCGCGCGGAAGCCGTGATCGTTCAGTTTCTTGCGATTCGATGGTTGAAATGTTCTTTTCATAATTTCTGCCTGCTTCTAAAATAGCTTTGGAATATAGCAATAAACCACCGGCCGTCAAGGTATTAATGTGCTTGTGGCAACGCGCCCGCCAGCCCCTCTTCGTCATTCTCCGGTTTAGCCGGAAAACCCAAGGATTGTGGACCGTGTCCTGCCCCCGCCCCCTTCTATGTCATTCTCCGGTTTAGCCAGGGAATCCAAGGGTTGTGACCTTAGTAGGTCGGGTTCACGAGACGTGCGCGAAGCGCGCGGCGAGCAACCCGACACCAAGGGGCTGAGCTACGCCCGCCCTGAGTCCACTGAAGGGTCGAAAGGTGTCCTACCCCGCCTGCTCCCCACCGTCCTCTTTGGTCAGCGCAATGAATTCAGGGTCATCCCAATAGGACTTGAAATCCTTGTCATCATCCTCGTGGGCCATCTTCTTGTACTCGTTGTCGTACGCTATGGCCTCTTTGAGCGCAGCCAGCATATCGTCCTTTTTCCCCAGCAGAGCTAGCGCACAGGCGCGATTGTAGTTGTAGTCCTTGCGTTCTGGAGCCAACTCAAGCGCACGAGAGTTCTTCTCCAGCGCCTCTTCCAGATTCTTTTTCTCATGTGTTAGATGGTAGCGCCGCAGAAACACATTGGCCAAGTTGTTGTATGCTTCTGGGAAATCCGCCTTGATGGAGGTGGCTTGCTCGAATTTCTGAAAGGCGAGATCGAGCCATTTGGTCTCTCTAGTGGCGTCGTACAGCTTGCCGAGCATGGTGCCCCAGTTGTAGAACGCCCAGTGATGGTCCGGCTTGATAGTAACGGCTTGTTCGCTCTTCTGGCAGCCTAGATGGAGCCACTTGATCCCTTTGGTGGCGTCGTACATCTTCCCGAGATCAATGCCCCAGTTGTGGAACGCAGCGTGGTCGTTAGGTTTGAGAAAAATGGATCGCTCATATTTTTCAAAGGCGAGGTCGAGCCACCTAGTCTCCTGCGTCTTGTCGAACATCCTGCTGCACGTCAGTCCCCAATTGAAGAACGCCCTATCATTGTCAGGGTTCAAGGAGGTGAGTTTTGCCAAGCAACCTATGCACTCCATATAGTTTCCCAATATGTAGAAACTGTGAGCTAGGGTGTCGAGAGCGTCTTCATCCTGCGGAGACTCCTTTAGGTATTCTTGGAGCTCTGGGAGCGCTTCTTCATGGCGCCCCAAGCCATAGTAGCTAAATCCGATATTGCGGCGGAGAGAAGAGGGAATCTTGGTTAAAGGTACGCCCTCCTTCTGCATGTCGGCAATGAGCATTTCATACTGCTTGATCGCTTCTTCCGCGTCTGCTGACTCAATGAGCTTCAGCTTCTCGTCGAAGTTGATGCCGGGAGTCCCAGTTGCTTTCTGCTCGGCTTCACGGATCGGTTTCTCGGTCTTAAGAGTCAACTCAGCAATTCGGGTCTCAATCTCTGCCGCTTGTTCAAAGACCTTCTTCTTGGCCTCCGTGATCTCGTCCAATTCCTTCTTTGCCTGTTCCTTAGTATCAAGTATGTGCTGCTGTGCCTCGTCTTTAAGGCGACGGATGTCTTTAACACTCGCGTCCGTCTCGGAACGTACTTTTTCCAGTTCGGCTTTAGTTTCGATCTTGAGCACCTCAAGATCACACTTAATGCTATTCCTTGCTTCTAGGGTCTCACTCTTAGCAGTTAGGATGGCGTTTGCGACATCTTTTCGGGATAGCTCCAACTCCTGGTCTATCTTTCTGGCTGCGCGCCGACCCTCTACAACCAGAGCCACAGAGAAGGATGCAAGCATTAAACCGATGAAAGTAAGCAACACGGTTATGACGGTCATGCGGTGGTCAATCGCCTTCTCCGCAAGTCGATAGTAACGGTCATCGGTATCAGCGTTAACCGGCGCGACTTGTACCGTATCATTCACCGTATCCCAAACCGTGTCATAAACGGTGTCGGTCTTGTGTGGCGCCGGTGTTTGCGCCATAACGGCGCATGCTGCGCTGGTCAGTAGGACGGCAAGAATGTATTTCCTGAGTTTGGGCATGGCTGCCCCTCCAATCTTCGCGTATGAATACTCGCGGACAATCTATGAAACGGGGAGCGGTTTGGCAATGGAAATCTGAGGGCCGCCCACAGCAGTAGATCAGGAGGCTTGTCCTCCTGACACTGAAGTATCAATGTCAGGACCGCAAGGGTCCTGACCTACCTTCAAACCGGTTCTTGAGCGTATCGAACACGCGGCGGGGTTCGGGCATGTGCATGAGAAGCGAGATGACGAAATACGCAACAGCGCCAAGCAGGCCGATCACAATAAGCCATGTGAATTGATGGAGCAGACTCGCCGACAGCGGCAATGTCCACAACTCGCCCATCAGCAGCCACACGCCGCACGCGCCGGCGATGGAAACAAGCAGGCGGACCAACCAGCCAGATATGTCGCTCGACAATGTCAGACCAGAGCCGCGGCCGAGATCGATCGTCATAATCACACTCGTGGTCAGCCAGGCCAGCGATGTCGCCAGCGCGAGACCGTCGGCAGACAACCATTGCACCAATATCACAGACGCTACCAGTTTAAGCAGCAGCGTTGACCCGAGAATCAGGCCGAGCCGCATCAGCAGCGAGCGGGCGTAGTAGAACCTGATCTGGTAGAAATAGACGCCATAGAAAACCAGGCCCAGTGAATAGCATAGAAGCGGTCCGGATGTCAGCATGACCGACTGTTGATCGAACGCCCCGCGCCGAAACGCTGCTGATACCACTTCCGGGGCGAAGACAATCAGCGCGATCGCCATCGGTGTCATCACATAGACCACCAGACGCAGTGTCTCGCGATAAAACGAGACAAGCTTCTCGGGCTGTGTGGTCGCCATGTCGCTGATCCACGGAAACGCCGCCGCGGCGAATGTTACCACCAACATGCCGGGCGGCACCTGCGACAAGAACAGCGCATAGCGCAAGGCGGCAATCTCACCCTCGCCCAGATAGCGCACCGCGAGATACCGATCAATCGCGGGATACAGAAGCGACAAAGCTTCCACGGCCATCACGCCAATAGTCATCTTCACGAGCGGGCTGACGCTCGCACTCGACGCTCTGCCGGGGCGTCCGGGTTTCAATATGACACCGACCGCGACAGAATGAATCAGGAACAATACCACCGATGACACCATCCAGCCATACGCAAGTGACTCGATATTCAGCGTGTCGTAGCCCAGCCAGATCCAGACGATGATAACGGCGTCGAGCACGAACGGCGAGAGCGACGGGGCAATGAAGTGTTTCCTCTGAAACAGCCACGCCCGGAAATACGCTTCGAGACTGCGGAAAAACACGAACGGCGCGAGCAGCGCCAGCAGTCGCGCCGCTACTATCACATTCTCAGGAGACAGTTGCGGTGCGATCCAATCAATCAGAGGGAATCGCATCAGATAAAGAGAAGCGGATAGAACACCGAAAAACGCCGCGCAGATATAGAGACCTTTCCAGAAGAGCGCGGATTCGTCCGAAGTGTCACTCTGGCCCGATGAGGTGCGGATCACCGAAGTTGGCAGCGCGGCGAAGATCACGAACGTGAGAATTTCCGGTATGATGGCTGCGATCAGAAACAGATCGAGAATGGCGCTGGTGCCGAAATAGTTGGCGATGACCGCCTCGCGGAAGTATCCGAACAACCGACCCAGTACGTTGCCGCCGACCGTCACCAGCGTCGCCGCTACCAGAGTCTGTTTCGCGAGACGTGCGGTCATGATGTTCTCTCGCTCAACAGCTCAGCGACTGTTTCATGAAGCGCGGCGCGATAGCGCAGGCCGCCTATATCCATCGCGCGCATGATCCGGCCGAACGATTCGAACTCCGACCAGTCGCACGTACGGACTTCGCGAATTTCGTCTTTGTCCGTGTGCTGAAAATCGCCGCTCTGATAATCAGCCAGGAAAACAAACGAACGCCAGAAGACGCTGTCATGGTCGTTGCAGAATGTTACAGAAGTCTGCATCAAGAACTTGTCAAGTGTGATGCTACAACCGGTCTCTTCGCTGACTTCGCGGGAGATACCCGTCTCGAAATCTTCACCCGGATGGAGACCGCCCGAGGGCGCTCGGTACAATCCGGGCGGGTAGAAGTGCTTGGCGATTACCACGAGCTGATTATCTTTGCGTATGTACAGTGTGACATCATGATTGCGGCCGTTCTTCTGAGATGACCTTATGCGGTCGACCTCACGTTGGGGAACCTCGAAGCGAAAGTCGCGAAGATGCGGACAGCCGTATCGGTCGACCATCCGCGAAATCATGTCGTCAGTTACATACACAGCTTAGAACAGGGCGATGATTTCTGTTTGCTGCGGCAGAGTCGTGACTTCGGGGCCGTTGTCCGTGATCAGACAGTTGATCTCGGTGCGCACGCCGGAGTCTTTGTCGTAGATGCCCGGCTCAATAGAGAACAGGTGCCCGGATTGCAGCACGCGACTGTCTTCGGTTTCGAGATTGTCGATATTCGGTCCGTCGCCGTGCACGTTTGATCCAATCGAATGGCCGGTGCGATGGGTGAACAAGGGACCATAGCCGGCTTTCTCGATAACCGCGCGACAAGCATCGTCAGCCTCGGCCCCTTTGACCGGACGGCGACCGATATGTTCTTTCAGGAACGCTACCGCCTCGTCGCGCGCCTGAACAACCACCGCGAATCTTCGGGTGTATTCCTCCGGTATGTCGCTCTTCTTGCCGGAGTACGCCATCCAGGTGATATCGCCGTAGACACCGTCGGCATCGCCAAATCGTGCCCAGAGGTCGATTAGCACGAGTTGGTCGCGTTTGATCGGCGCCGAACTTAATTCACTCGGCTCGTAGTGTGGGTCGCCGGTGTTGACGTCGACCGAGCAGTTGGGGGCGACGTCGAAAATCATACCGTGCGATGTAAACTTGTCCATCATGAACCGGCAGACATCGTATTCACGAATCGGTTTCCCTGCTTTGAGGGAGTCGGCAATCAACGCGAAAGCGTCGTCCTTGGTCTGGTTGACCAGCTTGGCGGCGCGACGGTGGCTTGCGATCTGCTGAGCCGAAAGACGCGCCTGAAACGCCGCCACCAGATCAGCCGACGAAACCACCTTGAGACCAAGACTGCGGATAAGTTCGATAGTGCCGCAGTCGACCAGACCGATATACGGCAGACGCCCCATCGGAGAGTACTCCATAGCGACTGTTTTGAAGCCGGACAGGATACTGGCCAGTTCGGCCTCAAGGCCGTGGTAGCCGCGATAAATTCTGACCTCGCCCTGAAGATGCGCGAACTTGTTCTTCTCGATTGGGTTCACCAGGGCGATAGGTTTACCTTTGGCCGGAATCAGGTAGCAGGATCGCCGCGTGAGATGAGTGGTCAGGCCCATGGCTTTGATGGCGATTTCGTTGCGGGCGTGGAAGTCGTACAGCAGCCAGCCATCGATGTTCTGTTCAATTAGATACTGTTGAATCTTTGGGATGTCCATATATACTCCTCTGGTTGGTAGGATAGCAGTTTGCGGTGTCCGGGACAACTGAATCGTTGCCATAGTTGCGCACCCGGCCTCCCTACGGAAACCGTGCCCGGCAGATGCCC
>Ga0315276_10000388_pt1 | contig 37513 bp, 30 predicted proteins | sample YL17G05_0_MG_FD_204542 | JGI IMG/M metagenome (GOLD analysis project Ga0315276, IMG submission 204542) | Sediment microbial communities from Yellowstone Lake, YNP, Wyoming, USA - YL17G05_0 | ecosystem: Environmental > Aquatic > Freshwater > Lake > Sediment | place: USA: Wyoming | collected...
GTGTTGACGGACCATTCTTCATGGGTCTCGCGTTTCATCACAGCGGCTTGCCGGGTCCGGGGCGTCAGGCAATCACTCCCCCGTTGGCGAATCGGTGTGAGAACTACATCTGGAGTGGCGGAAGCTATTATGACGCCATCGTCTTTGGTGTGGTCAACTACCCGGCATTCTGGGTTTCCGGCCAGACCGGACAATGCCGAGTGCCCGGTGCCTGCTGTGACCCGTACGGCGGGTGCTCGATCAGCACTCGGGCAGAGTGCGAAGCGCTGGGCCGGACTTACATGGGCGATAACACGGACTGCGATCCCAATCCGTGCAGTCCCGCCTTTGGATGTATTATGACTAACACCACTGGGGACAACTCATGGGTCTTCCAGCAAGGCTTTGTGATAGGCGAAGGTCTGTACACTTTCTATAATCCGGAGGTCGATTGTGGCAGTCAAGCCTATCCGTTCGAACTCGGCGGCTTTCGATTCATGTTTGGGGGAAGTACCTCAACTAAGGACGTGGATGTTGTAGTGTACGATGTTGTCCCTTCCGGGGATTCCTGTGACGGACCGGGGGCGCAACTCTTCCGATTCACTACCTCAGCCACAGGCAACAACTCCGTTCCCAGTGCCTTCGAGTTTCCGTCCGGTCAATGCTGTGTCAACGGCCCATTCTTCATTGGGCTGGAGTTTCACCACAGTGGCTTGCCCGGACCGGGACGAGAAACTGATGGTCCAACTGCGGCCACATGTGAGAATTGGATTTTGTCTCAACCCGGCAGTGTATTCTATGACGCTGTCAATTTTGGTGTGACCCGCTACCCCGGGTATTGGGTTTATGGTGAACCCAGGTCCTCCTGCCGGCTGCCCGGCGCCTGTTGTGATCAATACAATTTCTGTACAGTTACAACTCAGGGCGAGTGCGAGGCGAAGGGCGGTTCTTATTCCGGGGACGGCACAACCTGTGATCCCAACCCGTGCGGCCCGGGTGGTAACTGCGCGCTGACCAATGTAACCCAGACGAGTTCATGGACTTTTCTGGCAGGTTTCGTTTCGGGGGAAGGCCTATACACGTTTTTCAATCCTGAAGAGGACTGTAGTACACCTGCCTACCCTTACGAGATCGCGGCGTTTCAGTTTATGCTGGGCGGGTCGACGAACCAGGTGAGTCTCGATATTGTCGCGTACGATGCCGCGGTCTCCGGTGATTCATGTGATGGTCCGGGAGTGGAGTTGTATCGAAAGACCATTCAGGTACAAGGTGCCAATGGCAGTCCCCAGGAGTGTACCTTTCTGCCCGGCGAACTCTGTGTCAACAGCCCCTTCTTTATGGGTCTTGAGTTCAAACACAACAGCTTGCCCGGTCCGGCCCGTCAGGCCGACAGTCCCCCTCTGGCGAACCAATGTGAGAACTATATTCTGAGTGGCGGGAGCTATTACGACGCCATCGCCTTTGGTATGGTCTACTACCCGGCATTCTGGGTTTACGGCCAAACCGGGCAGTGTCATGTCTCATGCTGCGTCGGCCGTGTGGGCGATGCCAACGGTGTCGGCACGTACCCGCATGAGGTGACAATTAGTGATATCCAGATGCTGGTTACGGCGAAATTCATTAGCAGTCTGCCGTGCGAGCAGAACCTCTTGTGTTTGGCTGAAGCTGATGTCAATCAGTCCGGCGGAGCCAGTCCGAAGTGTTCCGATGTCACGATTTCCGACATTCAGACGCTGGTGAATCACTTGTTCATTGCCGGACCGTTGAATGCACCGTTGAAGGATTGTTTGTAGCAGAAGGAGATGTCGAAACCGCCCGAAGCGAGTTGGCTTCGACCTACACGAGCTTGTGTCTTTCCAATTGGCAGAACCTCGCCACGGCGAGCAGGCACTAAGGGGGTTCTGCCCTACTTGTCTATTTGGCAGGAGCGCAGGGCTCCTGCCCTACGATCGTGGCGGGTTTGAGGCAAACCCCGCCCTACGGATACGAATCAATCGGTGTCGGGCAGGGACGCCCGACACCACAACCAAGCCTACGGAGCACGAGTCTATCGTTTCGCCAGGTTTTCGGTCAGTGAAACGGTGATACCCCAGTCGCGGGGATGCCGAGGTGCGGCCTGGTTCCAGTTGCCAAACGAATGCGAACCGTCGGTCTCGTAATACACTTCGTACTCTCCGGCCTCCAGAAGAATCGTGTCGTTACACTCGCGATTCTTGTCGGCGCCACCGGCGTGACGGGTGCTGCGATAAGTCATTTCCCACACCGTGCGGCCGGTGTTGGCGTTTTCAATCCAGCCATAATCGTACATCCGTCGGTCCTGACCTTCCCCAAGCGCGGAGATCATCACTCGGGCATCCTTGTCGAGGACAAAACTCTCGCGGCGGTGTTCGCGGTCGCGCACGCCCGTAATACGGGCCAGCATCGATGTCCCCTCGAACTCTTCATCGTCCTTGAGCAAGGTAAGAGCTGACTGGTCGAAACCCTCGCCCGGGTAAATGGCCATGCCGTAGGCCTTCTCATCGTAGGGACGCCCGGTGTTCCAATCATGATACGAGTGGGAATCGTCAGTTACATAGACTGCCAGATACCTGCCGGCTTTGAGTTCCACCGGACCGTCAAACATGCGGTTCTTCTCGGCACCGCCGGCATTTTCAGTGTTGCGACGGGTCATTTCCCACACTGGTTCGCCGGTGGAGGCATCCTCAATCCAGCCATGGTCGACAAACTCGTCATCGCCCTCAGAGTATTCACCGATAGCGTAGACTCTGACTGTAGCGGGCTTAGTCAACTCGAACGCCTTTTCGAAGTATTCATTGTCACGCGCCCGGGTGAAATCGATCAGCGGCTTGCCGCGCTCGTCGGTAACATCGACCAGGTGAAAACTCGCCGGCTTGAAATCCTTCCCCGGCAGTAGGGTGATACCCCAGTTGACCGGATCGTCTGGCGGTTCCATGTTGAAGCCGTCCCAGGAATGGGAGTCATCGGTCACATAGTGAAGAACGTAGCTTCCCTTTTCCAACCGGATTTCATCGTTGAACACCCGGTTCTTGCGACCGCCGCCGGCGCGTTCGGAGTTGAAACGATCGATCTCCCAAACCCGCTCGCGCGTGGCGCTGTTCACAATCCAGCCGTAATCAACCGGCGTCCGATTGCCGCTGGGATGCTCGACCAGCGCGTAGATGCGGATATTCATCGGCTCGTCAAGAGTGAAGCCCTGCTGAACATACTCGTCGTCGCCAAGACTGACGAAGCTGATCAGCGCACCCGGCAGACCGCCAGTGATTTCAAACGGTTTCACGTCGGCCGCTTTCAGTTCGTCCGATGACAGCCGCACATGGCATTCGTCCAGATCGCGACCCCAATCGAGATCGTAATCGTCCTTGTCATTGCCGTTGGTCAGGTCTTCGAGCACATCGAGAAAATCCTTGCCCCCATCTATTATGTTGACACCGTTCTGCCAACCCGACGCGTACATGTAAAGTTCATACTTGCCCGGCTCAAGAAACTTGCTCTCCTCGGCCTTACGGAGCGGACCGCCATCGGGGTGCCGCGAGCTATTAGTGGTGGTCATAGACCAGACCACCCCCCTGGTCGCACTGTTGAGAAGCCAGGCGTACGTCGACAGGCGATGTCCCTGGGGTGGGCGAATACCCACCGCTTCAATGTCAATTTCGCCGCCTTTGGTCAGTTCGAGACCGGCCATCAGCAGTTCGCCATCCCGGATATGATCAAGTTCAGTGATAACTTCTGCGGACACCGGCGCAGCCAAAGCCAACGCCGCCACCACAAAAAACAGTTTCATGCTCATTCTGGTATCCCTCACACTATGCTTAAACCTGACTGCAAGTTCATCTACCAAGTCCGTACGATAGCCTGTGGGAATTGTTTCAGGAACTAACGCCCGGTTTCCGGGCTGGTGACCAGTCGCGTGCAACGAAAACCCCCATAGTAACACGGGGGTTTCGAACATTTTGGTGGAGCCAGGGGGGATCGAACCCCCGACCTCTTGACTGCCAGTCAAGCGCTCTCCCAGCTGAGCTATGGCCCCATAGGCGGACGGGATTATATCGGGGTTTTCGGCCAAAGTCAACGAATATCAAGCCGAGAGGATTTGACCCCAGGTAATCCATAAGACCGACTCCGGGAAGACATTTCCCGAATTGCCGACACTTCCATACAACTGTCTCAGACTTGGAAAGCGCCCTCGCATGAACTGGATTTCCCCCTAAGTCGTTGACTAAAATAAAGATTGACATCAGCCTGAGGTCTCGTAGCTTGGACTTCACAAGTTGTACGCAGTCGTTGGACCCATTGAACAGTCGAAACACTTGTTCGTCTTTATCTTAGATAGTGCTCCGGGGCGTTATGAACGATAGTGTCCCGGACTTGGTGAAGCGATTCGCTGAGGGCGATGCCGAAGCGTTCGCCGAACTGGTTGGCCGATATCAGAAGAAGGTCTACTACCTGGCCTATCAGATGTTGGGCAACCATCTGGACGCCGATGAGGTTGTCCAGGAGACCTTTGTAAGAATATACCGACGCCGAAAGGAGTTGTCAGATGTAACCAACTTCACCTCGTTTCTGGTACGGGTAGCGACTAACTACGCGATTGATCTGCTGCGGAAACAGAAGGGACACAGGCAGTTAGACGAATTGACCAGTCTCCCGGGAGAAACCCAGATCCAAATATCGCGTCACGTCAAGAACCCGCGAGAGTTGTACCGAGACAAGGTGTTGATGGAGGAGATCAGGCGAGCGCTGGACACATTGCCACCAAGACAAAGGACCACAGCGCTGCTTCATGATGTCGAGGGCTACTCCAAAGCCGAAGTTGCACAGATTCTCGATTGTCCCGAAGCAACCGTCCGATCTAACCTGCATATAGCGCGGAAAAAACTGAAGGCGATTCTCAGGAAGCGCCTGTCCGCCGAGGAGTAAGAATGACCTGTTTGTATTTTAGATCCCTTGTGGATGATCTTGTAGATCACGAGTTGCCGCCCGCTCTCGAAACCACCGTCAGAGAGCATCTGGGGGTATGCCCGGTTTGCCGCGAAGAGTATGAACAGTCGGCGCGGCTAAGGGCCGTGCTGTCAGAGCTGGTTTGCCCGGAGCCGGAACCGGGTTACTGGCAGGAATCAGCCGCTCTGATACGCGCTCGAACGATCGACTCGTTCGGCATAGTCGATGTGCCGACCGATATTGAGCGGCGCAATCAGGAGCGCAGGTCCTTCTACCGCTCCCTGGCCGCCGTGGCGGCTTCGCTGATATTATTCTTCGGTTCGTTGATGGTCGACTCTCCCTGGGGAATCTCTGTTCCGGTAACAACTTCTTTGCTGACCGAGGACAGTGCCTTGTCAGCTTTGACAACCACGACCAGAGAGATGGGTGGAGGATACATTCTTGAAGATGAACAGGCACTAATTGCGCGCAGCGTTTTACTGGTGGGCACTCCCGGCATGGCGTTCAACCGAAGCAGCCTGCTGGTGGCCCTGGGCACAAACCAGAGACGCTAAGGAGAACCTATTACGGAGCAACCGATGAATGAATAGATCAACGGGCGCTGTGTTGAGCGTTCTTGTCGCGCTGTTGCTGGCGATCTCGCTGGCGTCGTGCGATCAGGGCACCAAGAAAGTCAGAATTCGGTACAAGTACCTTCCTGGGATGGTTCTCGCGTATCAACAGGTCACGCGAGGAATCCAACAGGTTGTCGACAGCAAGACTAACAAGATCATCGCCAAAGAGTATCTGGTGACCACACTCGACCTCACAGCAGCAGTCCGACGCATGCTGGAGGACTCTACTTCGGAGAGCCTTATCAACCGAAAGTGGCAACAGCGATATGTCAACTTGCTGGCTAAACCCTCGACCGACACTGTTCAACGGGAGCCGATGATTGACGAACCGATGCTCGAATACATGAGACCAAACGGCCGACTGGTTGATCTGGAGTACGCCTCAGACACGATTGAGGGTGACCTGTCATATTTGAAAGAGTATACAGAACAGGGATCTCCGGTCTTCCCCGACGGCGAAATCGGACAAGGTCACTCGTGGACTCAGACTACGACCGTGGTGCTGTCGGAAGGACCGGTTGAGGCCTCAACTACCTTCACGGTGAAATCGTTTGTTCGCGAACGTGGTTACGACTGCGCGGTCATCGAGTATGATGGAACTTGCATCATACCCTTGCCATCACGCAGAGGGAAAGAACACAATCTCCTGTCAGGAGTAGACAAGGTCACGTCGAAGGGACACTTGTACTTCGCCTACAAAGAAGGGTTCCTCGTATCGATGAAAGAGCGCTGGCTGCTTCAAAGCGACCGGACCATAAGTCGCATCGTCGCTGACACCGTTCATGGCTACGAAGCTGGAGACACGGTCCCGATGCGCATAGCTCTCGAGTACGACGTGGACTTCTACCTCACCAGCATAACGATGCCATGAGAGAACTGCTCTGATTTCAATTAGTCCCTCGTGCCGGCCGAGGGACTTTTTTTGTTCTTGTCCCTGGCTCGACAGGAAGTCAGATTGTCCATTAAGAATACTCAGATTGGAAATCGCGTCATGACAAGGCAAGAACTTGCCCGTTTCTTCGAACATACTCTGCTGCGTCCCGACGCCACCGAGGCCGCGATCCGACAGGTTTGCCGTGAAGCGGCTGATTGTGGTTGTCATGCGGTGGTGGTTAACCCGGCGCGAGTTCTTCTCGCCTGCGAAGAATTAAAGAAGAGCCCGGTCAAAGTTGTGACTGTGGCAGGTTTCCCTTTGGGAGCTTGCCGGTCCGAGTCGAAAATCGTCGAGGCGATCAGAGGCGCCATCGATGGCGCAAGCGAGATTGATATGGTGGCGGCGATTGGATGGCTGGTCGACGGTGAATGGCAGCGTGCCGAAGATGAAATCGCCCAGGTCCGCCGCACTTTGCCTCGTGAGGTGGTTCTCAAGGTCATCGTCGAGGCTCCGCTTCTCACTCCGCAGCAACAGGCAGACGCAACGCGGGTAGTGATCAATGCCGGGGCGCAGTTCGTCAAGAGCGGGACTGGTTTCTTCGGACCAGTGACTGTAGAGCAGGTTCGCGTCCTGGCTGACGCTGCTCGTGGCTTTGTCCAGGTCAAGGCAGCCGGAGGTATAAAGACTATTGAGCAGTGCCACAACCTCATCGAGGCCGGAGCTTCGCGGCTCGGTTGTTCTGCCTCGTATGAGTTGCTGCAATCGCTTCCGGAATAGCCTCAGATCGCAAAGCAACAGTGGGGTAACTCGCTGCCACTATGTTTGTTATGAGAAAGAGCTTTGCGGGTCGGCGATTTTTTGCTATATTTTCCATAGAGCGATGTCGGAAGCAGGAACAGAACGTAAGCGACCCTTTATTGGGATGCACTTCAAATGCTGCAATGTCTACAGTCGAATCTACCTCAATCGAGCTGGGACGGCATTCGTAGGGTGGTGTCCCAAATGCGCCGTCAAAGCGGAGGTCGCTGTGTCTCCCACCGGCACTAAGGCGCGTTTCTTCACTGCTGATTAGCAGCAGGATGTAGCGATGGTCTTGCTGAAATCCAAAATCGTGGTAGTTCCGCTCGGCGAAGTTGACTACATGATGGTCAACCGGCTGGCCTCAGCGCTCGGCCCGGTTTTTAACCGTTCTGTGGACATCCTCAAGGGTATGAAAATGCCGCCCGAGGCTTACAACGCGGTACGCAACCAGTATTATGTCCGTGTCCTGCTTTCCAAACTGGAGCGTACCAAAGCCAACGCCCGTGAAAAAGTGATTGCCATCTGCGAGGAAGACCTGTATGTACCGGACGAGTCGTACGTTATGGGTTGTGGCGACGGATTGTCCGGAACTGCCGTGATTTCTCTTTATTATATCCGGCAGGAGTTTTATGGGTTGCCGGAAGATGAGCGTAAGGTCTACCCCCGGCTGTATAAAGAGGCCGTTCATCAATTGGGTCATCTTTTCGACTTGTCCGAGTGCCGCAATCCGAAGTGTGTGAACTACTACAGCCAGATGATGCTGGACATCGACAGCAAGTCGGAAAAGTTCTGCGACATCTGTCGCCGGCAACTTACCGGCATGGTCTGATCCGGCGTCTTGACGGCTGTCTAACTCAGGCGCCAGGACAGCATGACACTCGAACAAATTCTCGACTTTCTCCGAGCCGATTCCGAAATCAAGGGCAACATCGTTCACTGGAAGACCTTCGCACCTCGCCAGGCGCGTTTCGCGGACTTCCCTGAGGCGCTTAATCAGCGCCTGGTCGCTACTTTGGTTGAGCGGGGGATCTCCAGCCTCTACACTCATCAGGCCGAGGCGATCCGTGAGATCATGGACGGCAAGGATGTCGTGGTGGTCACTCCGACCGCGTCCGGCAAGACTCTCTGCTACAATTTGCCGGTCCTGAATGAAATCATGCACGACCCGAACTCTCGAGCGCTGTATCTCTTCCCCACCAAGGCGCTCTCGCAAGACCAGCTGGCCGAGTTGCACGGCCTGATCACCAAACTCGAAGTTGATATCAAGACTTACACTTTCGACGGCGACACTCCGCAAACCGCGCGTCGTCTGATCCGCTCGGCCGGACATATCGTGGTCAGCAACCCGGACATGCTTCACGCCGGGATTCTGCCTCATCACACCAAGTGGATCAGACTTTTTGAGAATCTCAAGTTTGTGGTTATCGACGAGGTCCATAACTACCGGGGTGTGTTCGGTTCACACCTGGCCAACGTGATCAAACGGCTCCGCCGTATCTGCAAGTTCTACGGTTCCGATCCGCAATTTATCTGCTGCTCGGCGACCATCGCTAACCCGGACGAATTGGCCGGTCGCATCATCGGCCGTCCGGTCAAGCTGATCGACAACAACGGGGCGCCATCGGGAGAGAAACACTTCGTTATTTACAATCCACCTGTGGTCAACCGCGAGCTGGGCATCAGACGTTCAGCAATCAAGGAAGCCGCCCGTCTGGCCGGCGCCATCATGCGCCATCGGGTGCAGACCATCGTTTTTGCCCATTTCCGCTTGTATGTCGAAGTCCTGCTTACCTACTTGCAACGGGAGCTGAAAGGGGATTTTGGCTCGGGGATTAAAGTGGCCGGCTATCGCGGCGGGTATCTTCCCAATGAACGACGGCGGATCGAGCAAGGCCTGCGCTCCGGCGAGATTACCGGAGTAGTTTCCACCAACGCCCTTGAGCTGGGTATCGACATAGGATCACTCGATGTATCAATCATTGTCGGTTATCCCGGATCGATTGCCTCGCTCTGGCAGCAGGCCGGACGGGCCGGACGGCGGGCCGGGGTATCGCTCACGATCATGGTCGCCAATTCCTCGGCAATAAACCAATTCCTCTGCTCCGAGCCGCACTACATCACCGAGCGGACTCCCGAGTCTGGCATTATTGACCCGGACAACCTGATTATCAAGACCAATCACCTCAAATGCGCTGCATTCGAACTGCCGTTCGACGAGGACGAATATGACGAGGATATCTCGACCGGAAAGATTCTCGACTACCTGACCGGTGAAAAGATTCTTCGCAACAGTAACGGCCGCTACTACTGGTCATCGGACATCTACCCCGCACAACAGGTCTCGCTGCGGTCGGCGTCGCCGGAGAACTTTGTCATCCTGAACCAGTCGAACAACTGTGAGGTCATAGGCGAGGTGGATTATTTCTCCGCGCCGATCTTCCTTCATCCCGAAGCAATCTACCTGCATCGCGCTGAGCAATTCCAAGTGACCCAGCTTGACTGGGAGGGGCGCAAAGCCTATGTCAAAGAAACCAAAGTCGACTATTACACTGACGCTGAAACCAAAACCGACCTGAAGGTTCTGAGCATATTCAATGAGGAAGGCACGCTCGATGACGCCCGCCGCTATGTGGGTGAGGTCTCTCTGACCAGCACTACCGTATTGTTCAAGAAGATCAAGTTTGAGACGCACGAGAATGTCGGCTGGGGTGAATTGACCATGCCCGAATTGGAAATGCACACCACCGCGTTTTGGTACTCCTTCCCCGGTGACATTTCCGACCGACTGAAACTGGAACGGGCGCAGTTTGGTGGGTCGCTGCGCGGTTTGGCGAACATTCTTGGCAAGATCGCGCCGCTCTGGGTGATGTGTGACTCTCGGGATTTGCGCTCAATCTCTCAGGTACGCGCGCCATTTACCGAACGACCGACCGTGTACATTTACGAGAACATCCCCGGCGGGGTTGGACTATCAGAGAAGCTGTACCTTGAATCGGAAAGACTGTTCGAGGCGAGCCTGCATCACGTGACCCATTGCCCCTGCTCCGACGGCTGCCCGGCGTGTGTCGGCCCACCTATGGAAGTCGGCGACGGCGGCAAACAGGGCGTGTTGAAGCTCTTGGAATACATGCTGGCAGTCATACCGGTGTGAGCTTTCGTAGGGCAGACTTGGTACCCCACAGCTCTGCTGTGGGGCCGGTGGAAAATGAACCGAGCAAATAGGTAACACAATAGACTGAGGACATGGGTTACACCTTGGAGTGCGCATGTCTGCCGAACATCCCACAGCAGAGCTGTGGGCTACTCGATCGACAGGAAAGATTCTCTGACCAATAAATGTCATCAGGATCGTAGGGCAGAACCCCTTGGTGGTTCTGCCTCTCTGCTACTTCAACAACATCATCTTCTTCGTCTGCACGACCTCACCGGCACTGTAGCGATACAGGTAAACTCCTGTCGAAACCGGATTGCCAGCATCATCGATACCATCCCATTCGGTGCTATAAGAACCTGCCGATTTCATCTCGTTCACCAGCGTCCGTACTTTCTGACCGAGCACGTTGAATATCTCGATGGTCACTTGAGTTCGAGACAGCACGTTGTACTCTATCGTCGTTGCCGGGTTGAACGGGTTGGGGTAATTCTGAACGACACTGAACGCGTCGGGGAGATTTGTGCCGTCTTGTTCCTCAACATCGGTCATATCCTTGGTCCATCGCGCCAGATAAACCGAGACCTTGTTCCCTGCAGAGAGGAATCCTCCCCCTGCAATCAGTGCGTCATCGTAGACAGTAAGGGCTTGCACACCGCCGCTCATACCCGACCCCAGAGCTGACCAGGTGGTCCCGTCCCACTGAGCAATTCCGTCGGCGCTTACGCTGTCAGCGGTGGTAAACACTCCGCCGACAATCAACTTGTTTTCGTATGAGGATAAGGCACGGACGTCAGAATCCAGACCCAACCCAAGAGCATGCCAGTAAGCACCGTCCCACGAAGCTATGTGGTTGGCGAGAATGCCGCCAGCAGCGCGAAAACAACCACCGGCAATCAGTCTGCCGTCGTACACGCCTAAAGCCCAAACGGATCGATCCATCCCCGATCCCAGCGCTGACCAGGAAGCTCCATCCCATGAAGCGATCCGGTCGACAAGAACATCTCCGGCAGTAGTGAAGTACCCCCCCGCAATCAAGTTGCCATCGTACACAGTCAATGCAAGGACATCGCTGTTCATCCCGGTGCCAAGGCTAACCCAGGAAGTACCGTCCCACGAAGCTATGTGATTGGCGACCACACCGCCAGCAGCGGTAAAGTAACCCCCCGCAATCAGTCTTCCTTCGTAGACTGCTAAGGCACAGACGCTAAAATTCAAACCCAATCCCAATTCCGACCAGGTAGCACCGTCCCATGAAGCTATATGGTTCGCCGCTGCTCCCCCGGCGGAGGTGAACTCTCCCCCCGCGATCAACTTGCCGTCGTAGACGATTAGGGTGTTGACCCAGCCATTTGGTCCTGGACCCAAGGCGGCCCATGAAGAACCATTCCACGATGCGACAAATGAAGCAGCAACATCACCGGCAGAAGTGAAATATCCCCCTACCATTAGGTTGCCGCTGTACAAGGCCAAACTGGAGACATCTCTGTTCATCCCCGACCCAACGGCCGACCAAGAAGAGCCGTCCCAAGAAGATATTCGGCTGGCAGCGATATCCTCGGCAGCGTCAAACTCGCCCGCCGCGATGAGCTTCTTGTCGAACTCCGTCAAGGCAAGAACTCCACCGGTCATGCCCGTTCCCACAGCTGACCAAGAAGAACCGTTCCATGAAGCTATGCACTTTGCGTCAGCACCACCCGCTGCTGAAAAGAAACCCCCAGCAATAAGTCTGTTGTCGTACACGGTTAGAGCATCGACGTGCAACCCACCAAAACCCATTCCCGATCCCATCCGTGACCAAGCAGAACCGTTCCACGAGGCTATATGGTTGGCGGCAGCGCCACCAGCGGTCGAAAAGTACCCTGCAGCGACAAGTACACTGTTGTAAACAGCCAAGGCACGGACAGAACTATTCATCCCTGTTCCCAGAGGTGACCAAGAAGAACCGTTCCAGGAAGCCACATAGTTGGCGGCACTGCCTCCCGCGCTGGTAAACCATCCTCCAGCTATCAGCCCGCCGCTATATACTGTTAAGGCAAGGACACCTGGATAGTCATTTCCGCTCATCCCCAGGCCCAGGGCCGACCAGACAGAACCATCCCAGCAAGCTATGCAGTTGGCGGCAATACCCCCCGCAATAGTGAAAGAACCCCCAGCAATCAGCTTGTCGTTGTATATTGTCAGGGCCATAACATAGGGATACTCTCCGTCCATTCCAGACCCCAGGGCCGCCCACTCAGAACCGTCCCACGAGGCTATGCAGTTGGCGGTAATGTCCCCCGCAGAAGTGAAAGAACCCCCGGCAATCAGCTTGCCGTCGTACACAGCGAGTGCAAAAACGGTACCGCCTATCACTCCGGATCCTAGGGGCAACCAAGAAATTCCATCCCATTCAGCAATGCTGTTGGCGAAAGTGGTTCCGGCCACTGAGAAGAGCCCGCCTGCTACCAATCTACCGTTGTATACAACAAGGGAGTGAATAGAACCGTTGACGCCCGGTATCCCTGGCGAGATGCTGTTGTCCCAATAGATGTCATCCGGGTCGTCGATAGGAGAAGCAGCATTTGATGGGCGAACTCGCGGTTCTCCGGTGCGGGGATCGAATTGCAGATTGGCATCGTCAAGATCAAGCGATCCCTCGAAACCGGACAAGCGCGCGCCCTCAAGATCAAACCGGCCGTCGGGTGTCAGGAACTCGGAGACGTTGCGTGCAGGCAGCATGGTTGAAGCATCGGGTCCTTGTTCGGCCAGAACATTAACAGCACAGAAGCCACCCCAAATCACGACAGCAGCCAGTGTTGCCTGCCAGCGAGAAGCCTGTTTCCTCATGTTGCCTCCTAAGATAATCTACACGGCTGCCACTTGAAAGGCGATGCGGCGCGCGTGGTATTTCACCATAGTATACGGAAGAATCGGTTTTTGTCCAGAGGAAATTTTGTGCGGCGGGGATTCTCCGCTTCCGGGCCTGTTGAAAAAACTCTACGAACAACGTGCTGTCAGGCGACTCTGCCTGACAGCCTTGCAGTTACAGGTGTCAGCCAGAGTCGGCTGACACCACATTTGGAGTTTTTCAACAGGCCCCTTCGCGGAGAATGACAGAAAGGAGAGCGGGGAATTGACGGTGTAAATGAACCGTAGGGCAGGAGCCCCGCGCTCCTGCCATTGGTGGTTGGCAGGACCACAGAACCGTAGGGCAGGAGCCCATCACAAAAATCCTCTCCCCTTTCCACCAATCGTGTGCTACATTATGCAGCGATAGCGAACGAAAAGCAGATGAGCAAGGAGTTGATCGGATGGCTAAAGGTATCGAACAAATAGTTAAGCAAGAAACGTGGCACAACATGCGAGCGATTGTCGTCAGACTCCTTTTTGCCGTCACAATCGTGCTTCTCCCCCTCTGGTTTCTCTCCTGCAGCAGCGAGAAGGATGACGCCAAACAACTGACTCCTGACCAGATACAGGGTAATCTTATCCGCCAACTGATTATGATGGCTGATCAGAAGCAGAAAACAAGCGAAGAACTCGACTCAGTCGTGAACGAAAAGGGGTGGCGTTCACCGGAAGGGGTGGAAGCCGCCCGCCGTTCTTTCCAGACCGATAGCGCCAACATGGCTCAATTGGAAAAGATAGTCGATCAGCACGGCTGGCCGGGCAAATCGCTGGTCGGTGACCAGGCCGCCATGGCAGCGTTTCTGGTTCTACAGTACGCTGACCTCTCTTTGCAGGAGAAATACCTGCCTTTGGTCCAGGCTGCTGCCGACAAGGGTGACGTCGAACGCTCCCATCTGGCGATGCTCCAGGACCGGATAAACATGCGCAAGAACAAGCCGCAGCTATATGGCACCCAGTTATGGAACGACCCCTCAACGGGCAAGTTCGGCCTCTACCCTATCGAAGACTCTGTCGGTGTCGACGCCCGCCGGGCCGAGGTTGGCCTCGAGCCGCTGGCGGACTACCTTCGCAGCATAGGCATCAATCCGGATTCTCTTTCCCAGAAACCGACCCAGAACTTGGAAGTGAGGGTAAAGCCGGGTGGTAATTCGAAGTAGGTGCTTGCAGAGCAGGATCCTTCCGCCTAAAACACACTGAACTTGAAGTACTTCCTCGGGTTCTTCTCAATATCTGTAATCAGGCTTTTCGCGCGGGCCAGCAGATTGGTCAGTTCGACATAGAGCCCGCTGTCATTCACCATTAGTCCGAGGTTGCCCTTCGACATGTCTATCTTCGTGAGGATTGAATCCAGTCGCGCGGAACTCTGGTTCAGATTGTCGTAAAGCGCCGGTTCAGTTATTAACTTGCCGAGCGTACCCTGGTTCTCGCTGACCTGCTGCGCCAGATCGCCGACGGATTTTGACATATGCCTGACCGACTCAATCAGCGACTCCTGGTTCTGCTGCAAGGACGCCGTGATTCTCGTAAGATTGGCCAGCAGCGCAGTCAACTGCACATACAGACTGTCGTTGGATGCCAGCTGCCCGAGGGTGCCTTCACCTCGGTTCACCCGCACCAATAACGTGTCCAGGTTTGTCGTCAATTGGTCGACTTTGCCCAGCGCCTTCTCTCCGGCCTCGAACATTGCCGGCGCCGAACCTATATCCCGAACTTCAATAACGTCCATCGACTCGATCGGCGGCGCGTCTTTGAGGCCGGGGACAATCTCGAGGTATCTGTCGCCAAGAATGCCGATTGTCCCCAGTTCGACGCGCGTATCGGCGTTCAAATATCGATGAATCCGCTTGGTCACCCGACAGACCACCCTGACCTGGCGCGGCGAGTCAACAACTTCGAAATCAAGCGACGTCACGTTGCCTACCTCTACTCCGCCAAACCAGATCGGGGAACCTCGCACCAAGCCATTGACGTTAGCGAAATAGCACACAAAGGAAATCTTGGGGTCGAAAATCGACGTTCCGCTGCCGGTCATCGAAGCAAATATCAGGATGGCGATGGCCAGCATAATCAGCACACCGACCGGCACCGTACCCCATTTTATCTTGACTGATCTGCGCATATCAGCAACCTCGGCATTATTCTAGACTTTATCAACAAAACCTTTTCGAGACACCCGACCGAACGACATCCGAAAAGGTTGTAGAAAACCGGCCACGCGCGGGTCCGACGACTCACGCAACTTATCGAGCGAGCCGTCAAAAGCCACCTCGCCCTCGTGAATGACCACGAAGCGATCGGCGATTTCCAGGGCATCGGCGATCTGGTGCGTTACTACTACAGATGCTATTGATTTCTCTTCATGCAACCGGGTAATCAGGCCGAGAACGTTCTCGGTGGAGTGCGGATCCAGCCCGGTAGTCGGCTCGTCGTACAGCATCGCTTTGGGATTCGTCGACAAAAGCGCGCGTCCGATCGCCACGCGTCGACGCATCCCGCCGGACAATTCTTCAGGAAGTTTGTCGCCGATTTCGGCGCCATCCAGACCGACAAAACCGAGCATCTCCTCGGCGCGAGCGGCAATTTCCGGCCACTTCATTTCCGTGTGTTCAAGCAGGTAGTAACCTACGTTTTCGCCGACCGTAAGTGAGTCAAACAAGGCGCCGTCCTGGAACACCATACCGATCCGTTTGCGGACATCCTGCTTCTCGTGATCACTCATGGCACAGATATTCTCGCCGTCGATCAACACCTGTCCTGTCTGCGGACACTCCAGACCGAGAATCAAGCGGAGAATAGTTGACTTGCCTGAGCCGGACGGTCCCATGATGACAACCATTTCAGCTTCGTCAACCCTGAAGGAGACGTCCTTCAGCACCTGCTTGTCCCAGTACGAAAAATTGACCCCGCGCAACTCGATCATAGATACCCTTTGATCAAATGGCCCAGAATCTTCGTGATAAAGAAGTTGACGATCAGGATGACAATCGAAGAGAACATCACTGAGTTGGTTGTCGCGCGTCCGACACCCTTGGTGCCGCCTTCCGACGTGAATCCGCAATAGCACGAGATGAACGCAATCACGAACGAGAAGCAGAACGGCTTGAACAGGCCCATCAGCAGATTGCCATAGTTAAGTTTCAACATCACCTGCGCCCAATACATGGTGGACGTCACGTGAGCGATATAGACGCCCACCACCCAGCCGCCGAGTATCGCGATCGCGTCGCAGATGACGGTCAGAGCCGGCACCATGATGATCAAAGAAATCAATCTGGGCCGCGCAATCTTCTTGATCGGGTCGATCCCGAACGCAGCCATGGCGTCGAGTTGGTTTGATGATTTCATGGCACCGATTTCGGCAGTGATACCGGCCGCCACGCGGGCGGCGATCATCAGGCCGGTAAGGATCGGCCCAAGTTCTCGAACCACAGCCATGCAGACAATTCGACCCAGATAATCCTTGGCACCAAAATCACTCAACTCCTGCGAGAAAGCCAGGGCCAAACCCTGTCCTGAAAAAACGCCAGTGAGACCTACCAGGAGCAGCGACCCCACCCCGATCAGATACATCTGCTCGAGTGTTTCAGCCATGTAGAAGGGCTTGCGAACCAGAGTCGAAAGCACTTTCATGGAAAAGAAGAAGACGCTCTGGCACTCGTAAGCCCAGCGTTTCAACATGTTATCTACACCGTAAAAGATGATGCTATCCTTTCACTTACACTAACCAGTTTAGTTCTCGGCAGCCAACCAAGTCAAGACAAAAGGCGCCATTGATTCCGACGTGAATTAGGTTATAATCATGCCAACAAGTTGCACTGCGGATACGTTATGCGGGTGCAGAGTCTGAAAGCGGCAACTGAGCGGAATGATGTACAATCAGAACGGAAAAGAACGCGGCCATGCCATCGCCCTTTTCTCCGGCGGGCTTGATTCTGCTCTGGCGATTCTATTGATCCTTCGCCAGAATATCGAGGTCACGGCCCTGACGTTCATGACCCATTTCGGCTGCGATTTGGGCGACCACTCATCGTGCGGCTCGGACCCTTTCCCCACCGCCGAGAAGTTCGGCTTCAATGTCAAGCTCATGCACCTCGGACAGAAGTTCGTCGACATTGTGGCCAATCCTCAATTCGGTCGCGGCCGCGAAATGAATGTCTGCATCGACTGTCGTATCCTGATGCTCCGCGAAGCCAAAGCACTCATGGAAATAACCAACGCGAACTTCATAATCACTGGAGAAGTGCTCGGGCAGCGCCCGTTCTCTCAGGTGAGGGACAAGTTGCGCGTTGTAGAGCGTGAAGCAGGGCTGCAAGGCAGACTTCTCCGACCTCTTTCTGCGAAGCTGCTGCCGCCGACTGATCCGGAACTGCGCGGACTGGTCGACCGAAGCCAACTGGAAGGGATCAATGGTCGCTCTCGCAAGCGCCAGATGGAACTGGCGGCTCAGTTCGGCCTTGAGGACTACCCCTCCCCTGCCGGCGGTTGTCTGCTTACCGACCACGGTTATTCCAACCGTTTGCGCGATCTCATGCTGCATGGCGACCGGCTCACGTTTGACGATCTTAACTTGCTCAAGGTCGGCCGTCATTTCCGACTTGATAATCAGACCAGGATTATTGTGGGACGCAATGAGACTGAGAACAATCAATTGGCTTCAATGAAGAAAAGTCATCACTTCGCTCTGGAAGCGCCGGAGGTAGGTTCCCCGCTCACCTTGCTGGTCGGCGATCCGTCAGAGATCAATCTTAAACTGGCTGGCGCTATCACGGCCCGCTATTCATCGGGGCGGCGCCTCCCCTCAGTTTCGATCAAGTGGGTACGGCTGTCGGACGATCATGAGGAAACGATCTCCGTGCAGCCGGCTAACGACCAGCAACTTATCCCCCTGGCGATTCGATAGATACCCTGTATCGCTGCATAGAGGCCTGAAAAAAAAGGAAGACTCTTCCCGGGACCAGCAGGAAGAGTCTTCCAAGCTTTGTTGAACACGCAATATGTCAGATCGCCGTCAAACTGATCACTTGAGCAACATCATCTTCTTCGAAGTATTGAACTTCTCCGAGGTGATGCGATAGAAGTAGATGCCACTCGCCACTGACGAACCATCGGAGTTGGTGCCGTTCCACGTAACTGTGTGGAAGCCGGCGGGTTGTTCACCCTGCACCAGCGTGACCACTTTCTGACCCAGCACGTTGAAAACACTCAACTCGACATCCGAGTTGACCGGCAGAGCGTAGCCGATCTCAGTGGTCGGGTTGAACGGGTTGGGATAGTTCTGATCCAACGCATATTCGGTCGGAAGAGAACCGACCACACCCGACAACGCCACCGAGACGGCCGGGAAGTCCGGATGAACCTCGTCAAATGCTATCTGACCAGGCTCCAATCGAGTGTTATACACGAACACCAGGCTATGTCCCTGGAGTGATTCGTTTTCACTCAACCGGATTTCCTTCACCGACGGATCGTTGACTTCAAATACCAGGTTGGCCACCGGCCCTTCACCTGCTGTCAACGGCTCCTTCGGAGTCTCGCTCATCTGATGGATTAACCCGATAACGACATAGCGCTCCGCATTGTCGATCTTGGAGATCTTCAGATCGAAGTGCTCCACCCGGGTATTCTCGAAAGTGACGGCCTTGAGGGTTACGCCTTCCGAAAACGTCAGTGGGATGTCGATCGCTGCAACACCGTCCTCATTCGCTATAACCAGCGGAATGACTACGGTATTGTCAACTCCGGCTGATGCCGCTGCGGGCGCAAATTTGTTGGCCGCAAACGCCCAGACCGGAACCATCGCGACGGCGATGATGACAGTTATGATTTTGTACTGCTTCAACAACATTTCACCCCCTTAGGGTAGAAAAGGTTGCTATTATGGTTGTCCTTTCAGCACTCCTGTGCTTCATGGCAACCGCTACTCGCCGCAATCGATTTCCTATATTGCGTCAATTTCCTTCCAACTATGTAATGCAAACGGATCGAAGAGAACTCAGAAAACCTAAATTCGTCCCAGTCGAATATAGCTCCATACACGTCCGTTTGTCAAGGCCTTTTTGTTACAAATTACAACACAATGACTTAACTGACCGTCCGGCGGGGCAAAACCCTTTCGCTTTATCAGTTCAGGTTCTTTGTCTCTGGTCTTACCCTGCAAAATCCTTTCCAATTACCACTACCGTCAATAGAGACAGCTTGTTCCCGTGGCAACGCGAATACTTTGCCCGCTCCAAGAGTAAAGACGCCTGAACGGACAGATTCATACACGACAAATACGTTTCAACAGTTCACTGTATTGGGTTTGTTGACCGGATGCGACCCGAGAGATGTGTCCATAGCCCCCGGGGTCTGTCGAAAAAGTCCTTCGGACAACGTGCTGACAGGCGACTCTGCCTGGCAGCCTTGCAGTTACAGGTGTCAGCCAGAGTCGGCTGACACCACATCTGGGGTTTTTCAACGGGCCCCTCGGCGCAGAATTCGCGCCGACACACAGACCTGCTCTGCGGCCCGCCCGACAGAAGGCTGTTCTGATACGCAGTTGTGTAGCCCCGGAACTTCCGGTCAAATCTCAGTAAAGATCACACCAAGAATCACGATCGCACCGCCCAGAAGAAATGTGGAGCTGAGAGTCTCTCCAAGAAAGATGTAGGCGACTGTTGCGGCCAGGATCGGTTGGATATTTTGATAAACGGCAAGCCGTGAGGCATCATGGTATTTCAACAGCCAGTACCAGAGCACGTAGACGATCACGGAGAGGCCGATTGCCATATAAACGACCGATCCCCAGGCCCCCAGGGTGGCTTGCGAGTAATCGTATTTCCACGCAAACCAGGCTCCGAACGGCAGGTACATGGCAGAACCGAAAGCAAGGGCGTAGGCGGTCGTACGAAGAGCGCCATACTTGGCGGCCAACGGTTTGCCCATCACGGCGTAGTAGCCCCAGGCTACGACCGAGATGACGATAATCAGATCCCCGAGGAGGTACTCTTTGCCGAAATCGGCCAGCCCTGACCACATAATCGTCGTCACTCCACCGATCGCCGCCAGAATACCGACGAGACGACGCCACGAGGCTCTCTCTTTCAGATGAATGGCTGCAATGAGAAGAATCCACACCGGCACGGTCGAAAACAGCAGTGCCCCATGACCGGCTCCTGTAAGCGATTGCCCAACCAAGAACAGCGTTTGGTTGACTGGAATGACGGCAAACCCCAGCCCGGCAATCTTCCACCAGTCGGCTTTTTCGACTTTGGGTACACGGGCTCGACTGTAGACAATCGCCAACAGCACCGTCGAGGACAACAGATACCTGTAGAAAGCGAAAGTGAACGGCTCAATAATGCCAAGACCGTACTTGGCAATCGGGTAGCACACCCCGGCGATAGTCTGAAGCACTGCAATCGCAAGCACCATTTGCCACACTGGTGGACGCCCTTGAGAAGCGGGGATGCTCCCGTGATCGGTCTTGGTCATAATCTGTAGGCCGTCGAATCGTCTTACAACAACCCTCGGTGAGCGCCGCCGTCAACAGCAATAGAACTGCCGGTAATATAGGCCGCCTGGTCAGATGCCAGAAACACGATCAGCGCGGCAAGTTCCTCAGGACGCCCCAATCTCCCTGATGGAACCTGAGCTGAAAATGCTCTCAGTTCGTCCTTCGCAGTCGTTCCCTTTGTTTGTGCGCGAGACTCTGCCAGCGACAACAGTCGTTCGGTGGCGGTGTAACCGGGGCAGACACAGTTGGCCGTAATGCCATGTTTGGCATAGTTATTTGAGATCGTCTTACAGAAGCCGGTCACGGCCGCCCGATAGCTGTTCGAGAGAATCAGGTCATCGACAGGCTGGAGCACAGCCACCGACGTAATGTAGATCAGTCTCCCCCAATTCTGCTCGATCATGCCCGGAAGAAACGCGCGAGTCAGGCCGACCGCAGAGTCGACGAGCAGTTGACCCGCCTCGCGCCAGGTATCACCGGTCTGATCGAGAAACGCACCCGGGGGAGGTCCTCCGGTATTTGAAACGAGAATATCTACCATACCATCACGCAACTGGTCGCGTGCGGAGTTGATCACTCTTACACGATCGGGTGATTTGGAGACATCACCTACTGCCAGTCCGGGTCGCATCCCGGTCCGGCTTTCGATCGTATTCGCAGTGGCTTCGAGACGATTCAAGTCTCGACCGTTGATAACTACTGCCGCTCCTTCGGCGGCAAATGCCATCGCAACTGCGGCGCCAAGACCGGCCGACGCGCCGGTCACCAGCACCCGCTTTCCCGTAAGTCCGAGATCCATCAGTCCTTCACTTTGGCCAGCTCGAACAGAAGCGCCGCGCCTGTCTTGCAAGCACGTTCGAAATCCCGCAGCTTGAACCGTTCGTTCGGGGAATGAATGTTGTCGTCATTCTGGCAGTAGCCGATCAGCAGGGTCTCAAGGCCGAGAATGCTCTTGAAATCGCCCACAATCGGAATCGAACCACCTTCCTTCGTAAACACCGGCTCCTTGCCGAATCCGACCTTGATTGCCCGCGCCGCCGCGTCGAGCCACGGTCCTTCATTCGGCACCATAACTGCCCTGGCACCGCCGTGTTTGTGCACTTTGACTCGTACCGATTTGGGTGCGATCTTCAGCAAGTACTTCTCGATCTTGTTGCAGATGTCCATCGGGTCCTGGTTAGGCACCAGACGCATGGTTATCTTGCAGGAAGCAAACGATGGGATAATGGTCTTGGCTCCCTCGCCCTGGTAGCCACTGGTTAGGCCGTTGACGTCGCACGTTGGGCGAGACCAACTCCGTTCGAACACAGTGTATCCCTTCTCGCCGTGCGTGATCGGCACACCGAGACTCTTGACGTATTTCTTCTCATCAAAAGGCAGTTTCCTGAACTGCTGCCGCTCGAACTTTGAGACCGGGACAACCTGCTCATAGAATCCCGGAATTGACACCCGGTTGTCCTTGTCATGGAGTTTAGCCACCAACTCACACAGGATATTGGCAGGGTTGGCGATGGCTCCGCCGAACGATCCGGAATGGACGTCGCGGGACGGACCGTAAACGAATACTTCTACGGCAGCGATGCCACGCAATCCGAAAGTGACCGCGGGAAGATTCGGACCGAACATGCCGGTGTCTGATACGACCGCGATATCGGCTTTGAGCATCTTGCGATTCTTCTTAATCCATCCCGGCAAGTGTGCGGAGTGAACTTCCTCTTCACCTTCGAACAACAACTTTACGTTCACTGGCAGAGTGCCGGTGGACTTAATTACAGCTTCGAGACCCTTCACGTGAGTGAAGAGCTGGCCTTTGTTATCAGCCGAGCCACGCGCCCAAACATACCCGCTGCGGACTTCCGGCTGAAACGGGGGTGATTTCCACAAATCGTACGGCTCCGGTGGCTGTACGTCATAGTGGCCATAATACAGAACTGTCGGTAAGTGTGAACCAACGAAATACTCGCCATACACTACTGGATGGCCACCGGTAGCGCAGACTTCGGTCTTGAAGCCGATGCTGTTGAGGTGGTCTTTCAGCCAGACCGCGCAATCAATCATGTCCTGCCGATGTTCCGACTTGGCCGATACCGACGGGAACTGCAGGAACCTGAAAAGATCACTAAGACGGGTCTTCTCGGTCTGTTTCAGATATTCGTACGGGGTCATGCTAATACTCCTTGTTGAGGCTGCAAATCAACTGAGAATATAGAAATTCGATCAGAAAGAGTAAAGCGACTAAATCTTGTCCCAACACACAAACTGGATTCACGCCTGCGGAAGCAGGCGGCGGCCTTCTGACAATCTAATAATCCCGACGCCGAAAAACCCACACCGCCAGATACGTTGTAGCGACCGCGAACAGAAGGGCGCTCCAGAACGGCAGCCAGCTTTCCATTGGCTGCCCGACCGCGAGCGAGACTGCCATATCCCCCAACTGGTCGGTCTTGGGAAACAGATAGTAAAGCGCTTCCATGCTGTAGCTGACAAGCTTGCTGCTCGACATTTGTTTGACGATTTCGTGAAATGACAGCAGCCATTGGGCAATCCAGAGCCCAAACGCCGCCATGATTGCCCACGACGCCGATCCGGAAAGCACTCCGGCCAAACCGACTACGCTAACCCAGACCAGGAAATCGACCGCATAGACCGCGAAAAGGAGAAGGATCCGGATGTCGAAAACACCATGTACTACGGCAGTCATACCATACACTATCAGGGCGCTGCCAAACACCATGGCTCCGTATGCCAGCCAGACTGAGAACAGCTTGCCCAGAAGCAACTCGGTTCTCGAAAGAGGCTTGGAGAGCAGAAATTCGGCCCTTCCCTTTTCCAGAGCACGAGGCAGCAAACCGGCTGAAGCGAGGACGGCAAAGAAGATGAAGATTGACATTATCTTGGAGAATGCCGATGCCACCCAAGGCTCCAACAAGTTGCCAACATCATCGCCTCCAGACATATCCGACTGCGACGAAAAGTCTTCGCGAATCTCCCAAGTCGCCCAGACACCCAGCAGGAGAACCACTGTGATAACCGCAAACAGGATTATGATCTTTCGGCTGGTCAATTCACTGATTGTGTCCAGAAGAAGAGCCTTCATGTGGTTTCCCTCGGATCTTCGGTGACAGCGTCAAGAAATGACCGCTCCAGCGACTGCTTCGCCGGCGTGATCGACCTGATGTTGATCCGGCGCATCCGGAGTTGATCAATGACGTGATTGACATACTCCGGTTTCTCCAGAGTCACGGTCAGCCCGCCGGTTCTGACCATGACGATCTTTCCCATCTGCTCAGGAAGCTCGATGTGCTCGTTGCCGATATCGGCCTCGATTTCGTACTGATTCTCGCACACCGTAAGCTCGCTCACGCTGCCGACACGGACCAGCCGGCCTCGAGATAAAATCGCCACCCGATCGGCGATCATTTCGACCTCACCCAGCAAATGCGAATTGAGAAACACGGTTTTCCCCTCTTCGCGAATTCTCTTGAGCACGTCGCGAATCTCGACTTTCCCGACCGGGTCGATACCTTCGGTTGGTTCGTCCAGAAAGACCAGGTCGGGGTCGGCAACAAGCGCCTGAGCCAGACCAATCCGCTGAGTCATGCCCTTGGAATATTTGCTGACCCGGGTGTCGGCCCATCTGCCCATGCCGACCAGTTCCAGGAGCATCGTGGTGCGCCGTTCTATCTCACTGGAGTCCATTCCGCACATGCGGCCAGCCAGCTTTAACAGTCCCCGACCGGCGAGATGCTCGGGGAAGCGCGGATTCTCCTGAAGGAATCCAACCTTTTGTCTCGAGCGTGGGTCACGAGGCGAATGTCCGTTCACGAGGACGTCACCTGTCGTTGCCGAAGTGATGCCCAGGAGAGTCTTGACGAGAGTGGTCTTTCCTGCTCCATTGGGACCCAGTAATCCGAATACTTCCCCCTGATCCACTCCAAATGAAACCGAATCGAGAGCCACCACATTGCCTTTCTTAAGGCCTGTGGTGAAAATCTTGGTCAAATTTTGAATTTCGACTATTCGCATCGTTCTTTGACAATACTCAGTTCAATATCCTACTGCCGTTACAACCTCAAGACAAGCAAAAACCAGCAAAACACCTTGACCAAGCCCGCTATCTGCAATAACTTATGTAACTATGACTTCGCCAGTTAAATGCGTTATGTGGTTTCTGTTGACAGCATCTCAGACTCTGGTCGCCTCTGAACATGCACGACTGGTCGGTTCAGAATTCGACTTCGGCGCAGTACCCCAAAACGCAACTCTGGCGCATCAGGTCTGGCTTCATGCCGGTCCTGATGACACGTTGCGTCTCTTCGATATCAAAACCGGCTGCGGATGTCTGACTGCATCCTGGGAAGAGACGCGGATCGCTCCTGATGACAGCTTGTTGCTCGTATTGTATTGGCAAACAAGGGCTTTCGAGGGTCATCGAGCTGTTTCGGCGTATTTTTTCGTAGAACCAGAACCCTACCCTCTGGAGGTAGTTCTGTCCGGAAAGATCGTAACGCAACCAGACCCTGAAGCGTCTTTAGTCCTGAAGCCGTGGCGTATTGATTTTCGAGACAGGTCCGGCAGCAAGCTGAACGAAGCGGTGACAATGACGAACAGATCCTCTGAGAAATTGACCCTGACACTGGCCGAAATTGGACTGGGAATCGAGGTTAAGATGCCGGAGAGCATCGGGGCCGGCGAGTCGATCGAGTTGCAGGTCAGGAGAACCGATGCCGACGGCAATTCCTTGCTTGAAACTTCGTTCACGGTCGAAGCTGCCGGGAACCCTGCAACCAAACAGAGGGTATCAATACCTGTGGTGAATGGAGACTTAAGTTTCAGGCCGGTGTTTACGACAACCAAAAGGTAAAGGACTGAAGATCAAATAACAGCGTTCACATAATTTGATAGGAAAAGCGATGAGAAAGTTGTTTTTCGCAACTCTGGTAACGGGAGCAGTGATACTGGCGGTTTCGCCCGGATTCGCTGCGCCGCTCATGGTGATACCCGAGATTGAGTTCGATTTCGGCTATGTGCCACAGAACTCAGAGATCTCGCACGTGTTTTGGATCTACAACCGGGGAGATGATTCCCTTAAGATCGAAAAAATAGTGCCTGGGTGAGGCTGCACCAAGGCTCCGATTGAAAAGTCGGACCTTGCTGTCGGTGACAGCACTGCACTTGAAATCATCTTCTCCACTAAGAGCTACAACCAACGGGTAACCAAACACCCCCGGATTACGACCAATGAAGGTCCTCCGGATAAGGGCGTGTCTATCACCGCCGATGTGATTCAGCGGCCGGATTCCACCTATCCGATCATCATACGGCCATATAAATTGGACGTCTCACAGTTCGGCGAAAAGGTTCGCGATAAGATGAAGTTCACGATTGTCAATTCCTCGGATAAGGAAGTTACCCTCAAACTGGTGGCGACGCTTCCCGGCTACGTCACTATCGATATTCCGCAAAAGATAGGGGCTCGACAGAGCGCCAGCGGCGAGATCAAGTTGCTGCCGACAGTTCTCGACAAGTCTTTTGAGAAGTCGTTCACGATCGAAGTTACCAGCGACACAACGTCGCGGTTCACGGTTCCTGTCAAGCGATCAATCAAAGCTTCCGGCGCCGACTCAACAGCGCAGAGCACCGGGGGAACTTCTCATTGAGCAACTAACTTCGATTTCTGTCAGACTGATAATAAGAAGCCGCCTCGTCAAACCAGACGAGGCGGCTTTCTGTTGTCTTTGATTTTGTGCGGTTTCTAGTGCTATTCGATTTCGAGGAATCCGGACCTGATGGCCTCATCCCAGTACTTGTCGTAAATTTCTCCCTCCATGGTGGAATGCACCAGACGGAAATTGCCGAAACCGCGGTCATCCGTGAAGACGAAAACGACACCATCTTTAATATTATAGTACCACCACACCTGATATGGATAATCGGCAGTCGGGTGAATGTGATCCTCGAGTTTGTCCCAGGGACCGTAAACCATAAGCACACGACCGCGATCGGTTTTCCACCCATCCGCTTTCCCTTCATCAGTGGAGAAGAAATTGTTGGCGTAGAGATATCTCTCGTACGTCTTCTGAAAGTTCTCACTGATGGGAGTCGCGGGATCGGGGTCCCTCTCTTTCCAGTACTGTCTCAGAAACGAGAGCTTGCCGATGTCATTGAGTCGCTCCAGGCTTGCTCGTTCATCGGGCGTGAGGGAATAGTGCACCAAATTCAGCTGGGTGGTGAGATCCAAACCGGCCTGTTGGGCGGCCCTGTCGGCCGAATCCGTCACAGGAATGATCGGCGGCGCAATAATCACAAACGGAATCTCCCGAGCAACCTCCTGAGCGGCGGACGAATCAGTAATTTTCATTTCGAGAACATAAGAACCTGCCGGCCAGCCGCCTATGTCGAATGACTCAACAACAACCGCAGATCGTCCCGTCTTGGTCCTTGTCCGGGTCCCCAGTACACGGAGGATGTTTCCTGAGTCATCCAGCGTGGCCAGGCTCAGCGTTAGTCGGCCAAGAATGCTCTCCTGAAAATCCAGGTTGTACAGTTCAGCGTACACAAAGATCGCCGTATCCTTAGTCGAGAACATGGCGTCGGGGTTACACAGCACGCGATAGCCGTTCCTTGGGACACCTGGTTCCGTTGGTGAAATGTCTTTGACATACTGAGCCTGATAGGCCAGGCAGAGGCCGCCGATCGCCAGACGATCAGGTTCTGCCAGGCTGACTGCAATGCTATTAAAGGAATACTCACCCTCGCGTTTGCTGACAGCGTCGATGACGGTCAGTCGGCCGGAGTAGACCCCCGGCCTGACTGCAAGAACCAGACTGTTGAAGAGACTGAAGTTCTCGCGCCGGGCTTCCACAGTATCCGCAATCACAGTCGAAAAGTAGGTATTGGCTGAATCTACCGGCGCACCGAGAGTGTCGTAGATGTTGATTTGGGCGAAGATCCGTGCATAGTAATCTGTCAAACTGGTATCCGGCCGGAAAAACTCGTACTCATGGCGATTCAACGCAAAGGGGAACTCAACCAGAACCAGCGAATCAAACTCCGGGCGATCGAAGATGACCTTACCGGCCCGGACGGTCAGTGGCTGACTGTCAGCCGGGACAATAGCAAAGGCCGACAGCATCGCCCAAACTCCCACGTACAAACGAATTCTCTTCATGCTCACAACCCCGGGTCAGAAACCGCCGATATTACTGAGACCATCGTATGGATACTGCAGGCGGTAGTCGCCATCCTCATTCTCGTCAACGAACACGAATCGACGGTTGGGAGAAATCCTGGTATACTGCCAGACCTGGTACGGATGGTGGCTCAGACTGAACGGCTCCTCGACCAGGAAGTCCGGCTCGCCGTACTGAATGTAGATGCGTCCCCTGTCCGCCCTCCACCCATCCATACGCATGACGCCGAAGCGTTCATTGGCAACGCGGACGCGGTAATAAAACGCCGTCTTGGCTTCGTTCTCGGCAGTCCCCTCGGTGGGATCACGCTCCGCCCAGAACAGATCGAAGGCCTTGACTCGTTCTTCAAAAGTCTTAAGGTCCTCCATGTCGCCCACATCGACGTCCTCGGAAAACAACCTCAATTGCTGAACAGTCGCTTTCCAGTCGTTGCGGACCATGCCTTCCTGAGTCCAGGCCACTCTGAACAATTGCGTGACACCGTCGAGTTTCTTATTGCGACGGCCGAGCAGGGTGATATCTAACTCGTATTCGCCCGGAAGAAAGTCTGTAAGGGAAACCTCCCTTAGCTGACGTTCGGGCAACGTGCCCAACGTCAGGTGAAGCGTATCACGGTAAATCATGCCTCGCCGGTAGTGTCTGATCCTGGTTTCGACGACCACTTTCTCCGCAGAGTCAGAACCGGGATAAATCTCGTAATAGTAGACTATCCGGTCACTGTCAAGACTGCCGAAGAGACGGCTGACCGACGGCACAACCAGAATATCCCCCTTGGAAAACACGCTCTCTTGTTCCGTTGATTTCTGGAATGCCTGGGTAAATTCTACCCCGGACATTACCGGTGTTTTTCCATGGAGAGGCTCCAGCTTGATTTCCATTTCTTTCTGGTTTATTTTGCTGCTGGCCCGATCCTTGAGTTTGAAATGCACCACGTATTTGCCTGGGGGGAGGTCGACATTGATCTGGCTAGTGCGAAAATCGACCCTCGTCCCTGATTCATCGCCTGCGACGATCTGCCGGTCACGGGTAAAGGACTTGACGTTCCGGCCCTCGTTATCTTCAAGTGTAATGCTCAACTCGTAGTTCGCAACGTAGCGGCCTTCGCTCAAACTGAACGACAACCCCCGGTTGTGCACCTGATAGTAGAGTTCGAGGCGGACAAGATTGGAATCATCAGTGCGAAAATAGGCATAGTCAGTCATTAAGTAATCGTTGAATACTTCGCGCCTGCCTTCGGAGTATTCTATCTGACCGACGACCGGAATGGACAGCACAAAAAACGCTGCCAGAACAACCGTCGCTGATGTACGCGTGCGCTTCATCATGATTCTCATACTATTTAACGCCGGCAAGAAACCGACGTTCCAATCTAAGCATGATTCAGGCTGGCAGCAAGATTCAAAAGGGACAGTTTCAGAGGTCTGTTATTCGTACCTGAGCGCATCAATCGGATCGAGGCGGGCCGCTTTGAAGGCCGGATAAACGCCCGAAACCAGACCTACCGACACCGAGACCACAAAACCTACCACCACCCAGAATATTGGCAACGAGACGGGGAAGTTGAATGAGCTGTTCAATATCAGTCCCACTGAAACACCAAGAATGACCCCGACTACGCCCCCGAAAGCGGAGAGAGACATCGCCTCCGTAAGGAACTGAAGCAGGATGTTGGTCTTCTTGGCGCCAAGCGCCTTGCGAACACCGATCTCGCGGGTACGCTCGGTCACGGAAACCAGCATGATGTTCATCACGCCTACGCCCCCAACCATGAGGCCGATTGATGTTATCGCAATCATTATGATGTAAATCACATCAGTGATCTTCTGCGCTTGTTCTTTGAACTGCTCCTGAGTGGACAGGTGAAAGTTGTTGGGGGCTCCGAACGGAACGCGTCGATGGATCCTCAGGGCCGCGATGATCTCTTCCATCGCCTGATTGATTTTCTGGCGAGACTCGGCCCGGACTTCCAATGTCAGAGCTTTGTCAAAGGGGAGCCACTTGTCATAGGTGCTCAGCGGAATGCTCATCAGGCGGTTCCAATAGTCTTCGCCGAAATTGGATTTGGCCTCTTCGTAGACACCGATTACCTCAAGTTCCCGACCCTGAAAGCGAAGTGTCTTGCCGATCGGGTTCTCTTCAGGAAAGAGCGTCTTCTCGATCTCCGTGCCGATCACGCAGACATCGGTCTTATACAGGATGTCGATCTCGCTTATAAACCGCCCAGACTTCATGTCGATATCTCTGACTTTGATCAGATCGGGCCACGTCCCATTAAATGTGGCGTTGGAAAACTTGCGGTTCTTGTATTTGAGATCGTTCCCGTCATCGAAAGTCCAATGGTTTTGCGGTGCGACGCCGTCAACCGAAGGACAGTTAGCGAGAATAACCTTGGCTTCTTCCTCGGTCGGGTGGGGCCGATTGCGTTCCTCTTCTGTTAGATCGTCGTAGTCGACTCCCGGCCCAAACCGTTCAACGATGATGACGTTCGAACCCATCATGTCAATCTCGGCTTCGGCGGCCAGGTTCAGGCCGTCAATCACTGACGCCATAGCGATCACTGCTCCGACCCCGACCATGACGCCAAGAATCGTCAGAAAAGAACGAAACTTATTGGCCTTGACAGAGTCAAAGGCCATCCCTATGGCGTCTCTTACTTCAGCCGGGGATAACAGCATTGTACGCAACCTTTCTCTATTGCCCGGGAGACGTCCTCATAGCCGCTATTCATAGCGGAGAGCCTCAATCGGGTCAAGGCGGGCCGCCTTCATTGCCGGATAGACGCCCGAAACCAGACCCACAGACACCGATACCACAAATCCGATAATGATCCAGAAAATGGGAAGCGTCACCGGAAAACCGAACGAGCTGTTCAGAATCATCCCCAATACCACTCCGATCACGACTCCTATGACGCCGCCGAAACCTGATAGCGACATCGCCTCCGTAAGAAATTGGACGATGATATTCATCTTCTTGGCACCGATTGCTTTTCTGACGCCGATCTCGCGCGTCCTCTCGGTCACCGATACCAGCATGATATTCATCACGCCAATACCGCCTACCATCAGACCGACAGACGTAATGACAATCATTATTACATAGATCACGTCCGTGATCTGTGCCGCTTGCTCCTTGAACTGATCCTGCGTTGCCAGCGCAAAATTGTTCGGCTGGTCAAACGGAACTTTGCGGTAAACTCGCAGAGCGGCGATGATCTCTTCCTGAGCCTGGTCAAGAACCTGGTAGGTCCGTGCCCGAGCCTCCAGCGCCAGCTCCTTTTCCCACGGAATGAGCTTGGAAAAAGTAGTCATCGGGATGCTGACGAGCTTGTCCTGGAAGTCATTGCCAAAGTTCGATTTGATACTCTCGAATACTCCGACAACTTCGAACTCGTCCCCATTGACCCGGATGAACTTGCCGACCGCTTCTTCATCAGGAAACAGCACATTGGCCACTTCGCCTCCGATTACACACACCATACGACGGAACTGCATTTCGGTCTCGCCAAAGAACCTACCCGAAGAGAGTTTCATGTCCCGGACCTTAACGTAGTCCGGCCAGGTACCGTTGAAGTTCGGATTGTCAAACTTACGATTCTTGTACTTGGCGTCATTGCCACCGGGACGACGGTAGTAGTTGTGCGGGGCAACACCGTCGACACTGGGACAATTAGCCGCGATGGCTTCAGCTTCTCCGATAGTAATCGACGGACGGTTGCGCTCGTCCTCAGCCAACTCATCGTGGTCGACCCCCGGCTGAAACTTGGACACCATGATGATGTTTGACCCCATGGAGTCGATTTCCTCTTCCACCGCGAGGTTGAGGCCGTCAATCACGGACGCCATCGAAATCACCGCCGCTACTCCAACCAGAACCCCCAAAATAGTAAGAAAAGAGCGGAACTTGTTTGTCCGTACCGATGAGAACGCCATCAGTACGGCGTCTCTGATTTCGACTGGTGTAAGGAGCATTCCCGCCCCCTACTCGTAGCTAAGGGCTTTAATGGGATCGAGACGAGCCGCTTTCATGGCCGGGTAGATACCGAAAATCAACCCGATTCCGGTAGAAACTCCCAGACCCGCGAAAATGGCCAGGGCCGACGGGTCGATATCCATGTCTATCTGGCTCGCCAGGGACTTGGCGATTATGAATCCAAGAGCTACTCCGACAAGGCCTCCTGACATAGTCAGCATGACCGACTCGAACAGGAACTGGGTGAGTATGTGCCGTTGCTTTGCTCCAATGGCCTTGCGGATTCCGATTTCGCGCGTGCGTTCGGTTACCGACACCATCATGATGTTCATCACGACGATACCTCCGATTACGAGCGATATGCCGGAGATACCGACAAACACAAGTCGGAACATGAGCGTGAATGTGTTGAACCGTTCGAGGATGCTTTCGGCTGTCTCCATATCAAAATCATCGGGCGCATCAGGCGCAACTTTGCGGTAGGTGCGCAGGAGCAGACGGACTTCGTCCATCGCTTCCGGAAGTCGTTCGACCGACACCGCCTTGATCGTCAGAAACGTCCCCCGTCGATGTGGCTCGCCGAATTGTCTGATAAATGTCGACAGGGGAACAACGACAAAATCATCCTGGCTTTCGCCGAACAGGGCGCCGCGCTTCTTGGCAACCCCGATTACCGTGTATTTCTGTCCACCGACCTTGATTGTTTTCCCTAGAGGATCAACGCCCTCGAAAAAGGTCTCTCTTACCAGGTCGCCGATAAACACCACATTACGGCGATACAGATCGTCTTCAGGAGAGTGGAATCTTCCCTGAGCGACTTCCATATCGACAATGTCGATGAAGTTCGCGGTTCCGCCCATCACGGTGATGTGACGCAAGCTCTGGTCGCTATAAGTGATGCGTGCTTCTTGAAACAACCTGGCCGACACTTTCTCGCACAGTTGGCAGTTCTGTTCTATGATCTCGGCCGTTGCGAGGTCAATGGGACGACGCTTGATTTTCTCAAGGAACTCTTCCTCAGAAAAGGCGGACATCATCTTGGATACCATGAACGTAGAAGGGCCGAGCGACTCGAGCGCTGCTTCAATCGATCCGACCGCTCCCTCGAGGAACGACATGATCGTCATCACGGAAGTGACACCGAAAATGATGCCGATGAAGGTGAGTCCCGATCTGAGCTTGTTGGCCCAGAGCGAGGCGCCGGCGATGCGAACAACGGAGGTCAGAACTGACATATTGGGCTACATCCTAATGCACACCGTTGCGTTGACTTTCCGGAATGGTTTCGTCGCTGGCGATGTTCCCGTCGAGAATCGACAAGATGCGCCTGGCGTGCCGAGCGACCGAGGCCTCGTGCGTTACCGTGATAATCGTGTTCCCCTGCCGGTGAAGAGAGTCGAACAGCTTCATGATTTCTTCAGAGGTTCTGCTATCGAGGTTACCGGTAGGTTCGTCCGCCAGAATGATCGACGGGTTGTTGACCAGGGCGCGGGCCAGCGCCACCCGTTGACGCTGACCGCCCGACAGCTCGCTCGGCTTGTGGCTCATGCGGTCGCCCAGTTCGACCTTTTCCAAAGCCAGTTTGGCCATTTGTTCCCGCTCAGCCCGGGGAGTACCGTTGTAAATCAGCGGCAGTTCCACATTATGAAGGGCGGTAGCGCGCGGCAACAGGTTGAAAGTCTGAAAGACGAAGCCGATCTCACGGTTGCGGATATTGGCCAATTCGTTATCGTTCATGTCGCGTACGCGCTTATCATTGAGCCAGTATTCACCCTGCGTGGGAGTATCCAGACAGCCAATCAGGTTCATCAGGGTCGATTTGCCCGAACCGGAAGGCCCCATGATGGCAACATATTCGCCCTTTTCAATAGTCATCGAGACGGAACGCAGGGCGTGTACCCGCTCGGAACCCATGACGTAGGTTTTCCAGAGATTGTCGGTTTCAATCATCGACATGGCTATGATTCCCTGTTGCTTTCGGTCGAATCCTTGCCGTTGCCCTCGTTCTTGATGGCCTTCACCTCATCGCCGTCTTTGAGTGTCCGAAGCACGCTGTAGGGACCTGACACGACCGAATCATTCTGCTGTAAACCCTCGATGATTTCGATGTCCTTCCGGCCGGAGATTCCAGTCGAGATCTTGACAAACCGGGCTACCCCCTCGCGGACAACAAATACTCCTCTGATGTCCTCTCGTTCTTCATTCTTCTTCTTGCCAGTGCTATCGGATTTCGCAGAGTCGTTTTCCGCCGCAAGGACTTCGCTTGCGGAGTTCTCGGCAGTCTTCCCCTGGCGGACGACTTCAAGCGAATCGAGATCGTAATTGCGCACGACCACCGACGCGAACGGCACTGCGAGTATATCCTTGCGTTCAGCTGTAGTGATGTCCACTGTGGCCGACATACCCGGGCGCAGCTTTGTGTTGACCTCAGCGAACGTCACCTTGACCTTGAAGTTGGTCGACTGGTCCTGGGTGCCCAAGCCGACCATGATCGCCGTGTTCCCGATTTCAACCACACTGCCGGCGAACGAAGTGTCGGGGATGGCATCGACTTCTATCTCGGACTGCTGCCCCAGTTCAATCTTGTTGACCTCGGTCTCGTCGACTTCAACCTCGACCTCGAAGACACTCAGGTCGGCGATAGTCATCAGGGTCTTACCCTGTGTGAAAGCAGTCTGCCCAGCGGCAATCTCGCCCACTTCACAGTCGAGTAAGGTGACTACACCATTCATCGGGGTTGTGATTCTGGCCTTGCTGAGTCGGTCAAGCTGTTTGTCATAAGCCGCTTCCGCCCCGTTGGCGGTGGCGCGAGCGCTTTCAAGTCCGGCTTTGGCATTCAGATAAGCATAATGAGCAGTAGTGTATTCTGTCTCCATAGACAACTTCTGATCGTAGAGTCGCTGCTTGCGCTTGAATTCCTCTTCCGCCTGCTGGTACGTTGCCTCAGCGCCGTCGCGGTACGCCTTTGCGCCGTCAAGCGAGTAGCGCGCCTGGCTGACATCGCTCTTGATCTGGACAGTGTCCATCACTACCAACAGATCACCCATACGCACATTCTGACCTTCCACTACGAGCAGGGCGATAATCTCACCGCTAAACTCGGACGTGATATCGACCTTGGTCTTCGGCTGAATTCGGCCCGACGCCGAGACTTTCTCAGTCAGGTCCTGTTTCTGCACCGTTGCAGTATTGACATTGGTCGCCTTGCTTTTATTGGAGGTCAGAGTGATGTATGCAAATACACCAACCACCACCACCACGCCAATGATGATCCAGACTTTCTTCTTCTTCATACCAACCGCACCCTTTGCTTGCAATTACATCTTGCCCATGGCGTTTTCCAGTCGCGCTATGGCCAGATTAAGATCAAATTGAACTCTGATGAGAGCCACCTGAGCCTCTTTCAACGAAACCTGCGAAGTGAGAAGGTCCAGTATGGTAGCTGCTCCCAGATTGTATTTCTCCTGAGTGATTCGAAAATCCTCTTCCGCCGCCGCAACGTTTTCAGTCGAAACTTCCACCTGCTTTTTCAACAGATCGATCTCCAGATACGATGACTTGACCACGGCGATGGTTGAGTTGCGGGCATCGGCAAGGTCGGCAAGGGCATTATTCCTGAAGACCCCTGCGCTATTGACCCGCTGCTCCCGAATGAAGCCGTCGAAGATATTGTAGCTTATCGAAAAGCCAACAGAATAGGACGTACTCGAATAGTCCAGAGGATCAAAAGGGTAACCCTGAGTGCCGTTGAACTTCCGCCAGTCCGCCGAAGCGGAAAGAGTCGGCAGGTAGCCAGATTTGGCTGACCTCAACGAGTGTTTAGCCTGGTCGACGGTCTTCTCACTTGACAGAAAGCGCGGGTTGTGTTCCATACTGAAGCCGATCGCTTCGTCGAGCGTGCCAACGTACTCGCGGACACGGTAGTCCGATGAGAACTGATTCTCCTCACGGGGATCGATTCCAACCGTATAAGCCAGGTCCGCCTTGCTCTGTGTCACGGCATTGTTCGCTCTCAAGAAGGCCAATTGATCATTCCCAAACTGTACCTTCTGGCGAAGAACATCTGACTTGGAGGCTGAGCCCAGTTCGAAACGAGATTCAATTAGCTTGAGCTGCTCATCGGCCCGCTTCACCGCATCCTGCTGCACAGCAACGTTCTCAACGGCGGCCAGATAGGCATAGTAGGAGACCTTGACAGCCGTAATCAGGTCCTGTTCCGAAGCCAGGACATCGAGCTTGGCGCTCGCTTTGGCGGCGCTGGCCGCGGCGTAGTCAAACCAGTTCCCGACGTCTATAACTGCCAAGCCAGCCGTCACAGACAGGGACTTACTGGGACCTTCGTCCTGTTCGTCATAATACAACTGATTGAAAGGGACTCTTACAGGCGTAACAGCATACTGGGAGTCAGCACCCAGAGGATCGATCACCCACGTTGTATCAAGAGCTACGACTCTATAGTCCGCGGACAGCAGCCGGGCGGGATCCATATTTATGGTCTTGCCCTTGCTATAAGAATACCCCGCACGCACGTTAGGGAGAAAAGCGCCTAATGCCGAACGCTGGGCCGCTCCAGCCTGGCTCTCGGCGCCGCGCGCGCGGATAATAGTTGCGCGATTTTGAAGCGCCAGACTAATACAGTCATCCAGCGTCAGTTCCTTGGCCTCAACAAGGCTCGAAAGGAGACCCAAAGTAAGTATGATTGCCAGAAGTGTTGCCGCCTGCTTCATCAAAAAACTCCTTCGTTCAACGGTCCGCGGTTGCGCCGATCACTGGTCTAATGAATATGACAATCAACCGGCAGCGCAAGTTGCATAGCAGTTGTTTTCTTTTCAGAACTCACGGGAAAGACCCGGTTGTTTAACTTCACCTTCAAATCCAACGATCAACTCTAGTTCGGGATTGCGATCCAGCCGGAACGTCCACCCGTTCCACCAATAGACGTCTGGCGGCGGCCCAGGTTGCGTTAAGGTTCGTTAATCATACACTTTATCGGGTCGGCTATTCAACGAAAAACTGGCTATTTTCTTCACACTCTATTTCAGTCTGACTCTATCTAAGTACGAGTGTGAACGAGATCGAGTTACATTATGTGAGCCGAAAGACACAACTCCGACCGGCGGAGACGGCCAGTTCTCCTCGGAGGCAGACTCATGCGCGATGAGCAGCCTTGTCCTCCAGTTCCTCGATATGTTTTTCCGCCGCGACCGCCGCCGTAGTGCCATCGCCAACGGCGTTGGTGATCTGCCTGACCAACTGGGCCCGGACATCACCGCAAGCAAAAACGCCGGGAACTGACGTCTCCATTTTGTAATCCGTAATGATGTAACCGCCGGCATCTTTTCTAAGATCCCCTCGAACCAAATTGGAATTGGGCCGGAAACCGATGAACGGAAATACGGCGCTGACCTCCAGTTTTGACTTTTTGCCTGTCTTAACGTTTTGAAGCAACAGGTCAGTCACGACTTTTCCATTGCCGTTGATTGATTCGACCACGGTGTCCCAGATGAATTCCATCTTCGGATTGTCAAACGCCCGCTGCTGAACGATCTTGGCCGCCCGAAGCTGGTTGCGGCGATGGATCAC
>Ga0315276_10000389_pt1 | contig 37505 bp, 58 predicted proteins | sample YL17G05_0_MG_FD_204542 | JGI IMG/M metagenome (GOLD analysis project Ga0315276, IMG submission 204542) | Sediment microbial communities from Yellowstone Lake, YNP, Wyoming, USA - YL17G05_0 | ecosystem: Environmental > Aquatic > Freshwater > Lake > Sediment | place: USA: Wyoming | collected...
GATGAGGTTCTCAGGTATAGAAAGTTTACCTGATCAACTTATACCCGATAGGGTACTAAATAATACCTTTAGTAAACAATTATACCCTATCGGGTACAATCCCCCATTTAATCGGTCTTCGACCTCTCCCCCATTCATTACAAGACCCCACTAAGTGACACAATTAGTAAACAGTATAGTGATCAGGTAAGTAAACCTTTCATATAAGTGTACCACTTTTTACCACAGGTTTATTAGAGTAGATCATTTAGAGACTTATGTTTTATATCATTAGAATAAGGTTTCACCTGACAAGAGAGATACGATTGGTAAGTAGTTTACATGTCTATAGTGTGTCGTTATCATTAGGGGGTCAAGGTTAAGTTGGTCATAAGTGGTCACTAAAGTAGTCGTTGAAATAATCATTTAATACTACTCTAACGACATAAATGTCTGTCCACGCACTTTGTTCTTTAACTATGTATTTTTCGCTGGAAAACATCAGTAGTCAAAAAAGTGGTCTTCTTGATACCATTAGAGGGGGTTTTTTCACTCTCACTATATCAACAGGACCATTATCGGTGGGAGAAAGTGGGTAGAATACTATGGGGAATAAGTGGGAAATAGTGGTGAGGGGATTGTGTAGTGAAGAAACCGAGACTGACATTTTGACAAAATCAAGAAAATTAACATATTTATTTATTAACAATCCCCATTATGAAAGAGTTATTAGAAGTTTTCAATAGAATTATCGACAAAAGTGGTAGTACCATAACCCTGACATATTGTCACGAAGACTTTTTAGGTACCTGTATATACGAACAGATGAGTACAAAGGGAATAAATAAACCTATTGTTCAAAACTTTTTGGTATTAATTTCTACGGACATGGGGGATGTGATAGAGTATATACACAAAAAATCCCCACTGAGTAGTGAGGATCTTACATCTATGAATAAACTAATCAGAGATCATTCGTTGTTGGTAGTTGAGAACTACTTAAATGACCGCCATTAGATCGGGGGTTCAAGGTCTTCATCAGTAATTAAATTCCTACGGATCCAGTTCCCCAATTTAGATCGGGGGAACTTAACTAAGATGGAGACACAGAGTATAAGTAATAGTAGGTACATTATAGACACAATGACCAAATACAATAGTATGTTACCTAACATGTTAATTATCATCGTCATCATTATTATTATATATCCAATTAAATATTACCAACCCAAATATTACTATCCATAACACAACAAAGATATCTATGTTACTATTCATAATACAAAGATAGGTAAAATTTCACAGAGGGACAAGGGTGTCCCTCACTTAATTATTAATGATCCTTATTTTTTTTATAAGGTAGGTGGGAGTGGTCTCACCCGACCACGCACGTGGGAGTCTACACTCCAAGCATCCCCAAGACTGCCAGCCCGACTCGATCTCTCATTGTCTATACAAAGATACGAAACCCTAATGACAATACCAAATAAGTTGACAACTAAATTACATATTAAGTTATTAACAATGTACCCCCTCCCTCACATAGTGGCATGGGGGTCTCCCTATCAAAGTGCCCCCTCCCCCCCTTCGTATCCCCCCCATATATGACATCCTGACAGGCTGTAGGGGGGTTCAATCCCGCGTGTGAAGTATTCGTAAAAAAATTCTGGAAAAATTTTTGGGAAAAAATTGAAACTATTCCCCCATTACATAGTGGTGTCATATTTATTACTAAAGAATTACATATGAAAAAGATTATAAGACTTACAGAAAGAGATTTAACAAGACTTGTTAAAAGAACTATTATGGAAATGGATAGAGGTGACCGCGAAAGAAACTATAGTGAAGGTCCGTATAGTATTGGGAATGCCAACTATGAAAAAAATCATGAAAAATTTAATAAAGAAATGAGACAACAAGATGAGGAAAGAAAGTTTCATGTCCCAGGGTATGATACAAGTTCTGGTAGTGGGTGGAATGATGAAACATTAAGGGCTTGGGTGGAAGAAAATTATGATGTAGAATTACCTGACGATTTAAGGATGTATCCAGGTATTGTATCTAATTGGTTAAAAGAAAACGGATACGAAAGATTATAATAAAAATTAAACATTTTAATCCCCATCTTTTAATTAAGAGTGGGGTTTTTTTTGAATATCGAAGTATTTATAATTAAATTAAAACATTATGGGAAGAATTATAAGATTAACGGAACAAGATTTGGCTCGCATCGTTAGAAGAGTTATTAATGAAAAAGCAGGTGAGGTTAAAGATCCAAAAACTCATTTTGATACTGTTATCAATGCGTTAGTCCCTATGGGGTTTACAAAATCAGAAAATCCAAACATGGGGGTAACCCAGTTATTTAAAGATGGTAAGGGAGGTGGTGATGCTAATGGTATTTATGTTAACTATGTATTCCCTGGACATGAATATAGTAAAGAAGCGGGATATGTTGTAAGTTTGATTGTAACTCAAAATAAAAAAGAATTATATTCTAAGAAATGGAAAGTTGGTCAAGTCATAAATATGAACGACATTGTTTCATTAGTAAAAAAATATAATACTATTGTTTTTCCTTAAATTTAAAAAAACACCTAATATGGGATAATAAATAACCATACAATTAAATTAAAACCCCCATTCCTAATAAGAGTGGGGGTTTTTTTGTTTTATGTGATATTTATTAATAAATTAAATATTATGAATAGAAGTTACAGTAAAATTAGACATATACAAGAAGCCAATCAGATTTTGGAAAGAAGGTTATTGATTGAACAGGTTACAGGGAAAATTGGTAGAAATAACCCTGATTGGATTACTTTGGTTTCTAAATTAAAAACCCTTTCTTATTCACCAAGAGTATTAACATTTACGGACTATGATGATATTCCATCTCAAAGTTTGAATTGGGGAACTGCTAAATCTGCTAGAGGTAAATACGGTTTTGCAATTCCGTCAACATCTCCAGACTTACCTAAAGAAAGAATGCATTTATTTAACACTGAAGATAGAGAAAATCAAACAGATATGATCAATTGGTGGACAAACAAAGGTTATAAGATGGATGGGTCTGACATTTCAATAAATTTTAAAGATTCGGATAAATTAAAAAATGATATTAATTTATTTTTTAAAATTTACCGTCCAGAATAAACAATATAATAAAACTAAAAACCCCACCTGAAAAGATGGGGTTTTTTTGTTTATTATATATTTATCATTATATGAAAATCATTATAACGGAATCTCAGTATAACTTATTGGTTGAATCAAAAAACGATAAATTTAAAAAGTTTTTGAAAGATAAGTTTGATTTTGAATTGGAAGTTAGGACTATTGAAACGTATGAAGATATACCAACTAAGATTCGTGATTTGGTATCCCTTAAGTGGTTTAAGTCTCAAATAAATGCATTTGGTCCTTTGTATCTTTTTAAATTTAAGGATAGAACCTTTTTATTTGTGGATAGTAAAAAAAATGGTGGATTTGCTTTGGAAATAATTTATTTTGATTCCCTGAATCACCCCATCAATCGTACTTCCTCTTTAACAGGAGATCGTTTAAACGAACTATTTAATATTAGTGAAATAGGGTTGGACCTTATTGATATAATAAAATTGTATTTATAAATAAATTAAAATATTATGAAAAGAATTATAAGATTAACGGAGTCCAATCTTGTTATGATAATTAAAAAAATTATATCAGAAGAATTTATAGAGTCAACCAAAAATTCTATATTAAACAAATACTTAAAGTCTAAACCAGAGTTAATACCGTTATATCAAGAGATTGAAAGAGTTCTTGGTGATAAATTTACTGAAAAACATTTTACCGACGAAATAAAATATTCGGGAGGATTAAAAGAACTAAGTGGGGGTATTTTATCAAGCACTATTGAAAATTTTAATAACCTAAAAAAAGAAGTTTCCGGTATTAGCTATGGAAAAAAAAGTTATCGTAGTTATGAACTTCAAAAAGATGTGTTTTTAGATAGTGCTTATGATCATGGAGGTACTATTTCAGGGGGGTTATATCAAGCAGCATTACCTGGATTTAGTCAACACCATACAGGAAAGGCTTTAGATATATCAAGTGGTGTTTCACGATTAAAATCTAACATATTACAAAAACATAATTTTATACTTCCATATCCAACAGAAACATCATTCAGAATGGCAGAACCTTGGCACATATATTTAAAATCTTAATTTTTTGAATTATTAAACTATTTATAATTAAATTAAAATATTATGGGAAGAATTATAAGATTAACGGAAAGAGATTTAACAAGATTGGTTAAAAAAATTATTAGAGAGGAACAAACAAATGTTAATGCTGATGATTTATATTCTATTGACGAAAAAAGTATTTTTGAACCAGCAGAAGGGTATGGTGGTGGTTATGCGTACCAAACTTTAAGAGGAACACAAGTTTGGTTGAATAATAAGGCTCAGACATCATGGCCTGCGGGTGATGTGGCTAAAACAAAAAAGGCGGCATACAAACTTTTAAATGCTATATCAGGATTAGATATTACTGGAAGTGGTGCCAAGTTGGCTCAAGAAGTTGCAAACGAATGGAAAACATACGGTTTGATTGATCAAAATGAATTTTTAAGGCAGTGGTATAAATTAGGAAACAAGTACACACCTTGGAATGGATTGTTTGATGATTACGAGAATGATATTGCATCTCAAATGATTGATCATAGTATAGCAAGAGTTAAAACTTACTGTGAACCTTATGCGGTTCAAAAAACTAAAGCGGCAAGAGGTGTTGGAACATCTTCTAAAAATGTAATTTGTGATTTGTTTGTAACTAATAATCTTTTGGGGAACTGGGATCAATTAAACTAGACATCAAGGTGGGTGATACCATAATGGGTGGCAAGTTTAAAAATAAGAAGGTTGTTGTAAAAACAATTGGAAAAAATGATAAGGGAGAAATTTCAGGAATTAGCGGTGTATGTTATGTAACATTAAATAAAAGAAGTTAATAAAATCATATAATTTAAATTAATCCCCCACTTTTTAATAAGAGTGGGTTTTTTTTTGATTATCGTACTATTTATTAATAAATTAAAATATTATGAGAAGAACAGTAAGATTAACAGAAAGAGATTTAACAAGATTAGTTAAACGAGTTATAAGAGAAAGTGAAGATTCTAGCAACATTACCTCATTGATTCAGACCGCAAAACAAAAATATGCGGCAGGTGCTAGGGACCCAAGTATGGAAAAAGAAATCAAAGATTGTATTAAAGATAATGGATTAACTAGTTTGGTATTTTTGACAACAAGTGCAGGGTTGACGATACTTGGAACTCTCGCAATTGCTTTTGCAATACCAGGGGTTAATCTTTTTGCTGCTGGAGGGGCGGCCATAGCAGGAATAACAGCTATAATAGCCGCCGAAATGGGATTATTCAGTGGTGACAGATTATCGAAAGATGTCGAAAAATTATTTGACTGTGTTATGAAATAATAACTTATAAAAAATATATAACAAACCCCTATTCCTAATAAGAGTGGGGGTTTTTTGTTTTCCATTATATTTATCATATATGAAAATCATTCTTACAGAAGGTCAGTATGAACAATTAACTGAAATGATTAAACTTGACATTAAGGTGGGTGATACCATAATGGGTGGTAAGTTTAAAAATAAGAAGATTGTTGTAAAAACAATAGAAAAAAATGATAAGGGAGATATCACAATTAATGGTAAACCATTATTGAGATTTAGGATTATAAAAGAATCCAATACTGCCGTACTTAGAAGACAGGAAAGAATTGAGGAACTGTTCCACGATTATTTATTATCTAATAATGTAACTCCTCAGGATTCGTTTGAGGGATACTTTCAATCATTGTGTTGGAATATTGCAATTAATGTTGTAGATAGATCAAATGTTACCCTTAGAAACCAAATCATTCGATTTATTAAAAATCATTTTTATGAAGAATTTAAAGGGTGGTGGGAAAGAAGAAAAAACCGTATTTCTGAAAACACATCAACATCTGAAAAAAACAAAAAGTTTTTGACTAAGATCATGGGGGTTGATTTTAGCGACAAGATCCAACAAATAACTTCCACATATGATGTTCCAACAAGTTTTGATGATGGTATTGCTCCATCAACTATCAGAACATATTTGAATCATTGGGGGCCGATGTATCTTGTTAAAATTGATGGTGAAAATTATTTATATCAAGATAGGGGTGATTTTGAAATGTTTATTGATGAGGATGGATATTGGAATAAAGATGAGATCCCTGAAAAACTTGGTATTGGTGTATTGGGGTTAAGGTTCTCAGATATTATTGATATGTATTTTTATGAGGAGGACCAAATATGAAAATAATCATAACTGAAAACCAACTTAAAACGGTAGTGTTTAAAAACATTAATGAATCCGCATCAAATGATATAGAAAAAAGATATAAAACATATTCAAAACTTTTAAATGAACTAACAGAAACATTTGATTGGGTATCTAAAATTGATGTTAAAATAAGTTCTACCGAGGCTGCAGGTGGATGGAGAAACGAAGATAGTAAACCACTATTAAAAGTATCAGTTTATTTTAAAAACTATCAAAAAATTCAAATGACGACACAGTTTGAGCTATTTGATGAAATAAGTTTTATTCACGATATGTTTTTTCCTCATTTAACCGGTGACCCTCATATATATTCAGATAATGTTACAGCATATTTTTCAGTTAAATCCGTTTTTCCAAACGGTAAAACGGACTCCTTCCCAAGTCAAAACCAAATTGTTTCGGGGGATTATGACGCTGTAAGTCAAATTAGTGAATCAAATGATAAACATAAAATTGGTTCGGAAAACTTTAATAGGTTATTAACTAAGGTGGTTAATTCTATTATTAATGAATACCTTAAAAAAACCACTACTATTGATCATGACTTTGATTTTAGGGTTAAAGTGAGAAAAGGTACGGACACTCCATTTGTTGGTTGTAATGCGGGGTCTCATGGGGAACCTTATAATTATGTGATTGAAGTTTATTCAGATATTGAGATACCAAAATATTTCACATATAATGATGAGTATAAGAAAAACCACAATAAGATTTCTGACGGATTTCACAACAGTATATTAAGTAGGGAAATTAAAGACATTCTACCAATGATTGGTTTGGACATAGAATCCCTTGGTAATGTTTTTGGTGTTTGTTTTAACGGTAAAACGGACGATTTTTCAAGTAACAAACCAGTAAGTGAGGGGGATTATGATGCTGTAAGTCAAATTAATGAATCAAATAAAAAAAATAAAATTTTTCTCAAAGATAAGTTTGGAATTGACCTTGATGGAAAAATTAGAATGATTCAAAGTTATGAAGAACTTCCACTTGTGTTTGCCTCACATTTTTATCCAGAAGATTTTAACAGCATGTTAAATGCTGGTGGTCCGTTTTATGTAATGAACATTATTAAAGGTTATAAGATTGGTAATAAATATGTAAACAAACTTTATTTATATCGACCTCGAGTTGACGGATCTAGTTATTTAGTAGACCAAGATGGGTATAATAAAGCCGAATCCACTTTTTTGGAAAATCTTGGAGTTGATGTAATAGGTTTAACAATTAAGGATTTGATTAACATATATTTTAATTAGGAGGATAAAATATGAAAGTAATCATAACTAAATCGCAGTATCAGAAAATCATTTATGATTTATTAGATACATTGTATGGTCCAAAACTTTCATATGAAAGAAAAAAAGATATAATTTACATATATTCAAATGATAATGATCCTTCTGAAGATGAGTCGATTGGAGAAGGTGATGCGACATTTAGAGTTTATACGGGTAGTGGTAAGGGTAAAGGATGTAAAAAAGATATGTATGTTACTTCTGAGACAGGAGAAGAAATAGAAGATTTTATACCAAGAGCCGCAACAAGAAAAAAATTATTTGCTAAAACTGTTATTTCTTATGTTAATGAAAAAACGGGACTTGATATTGATTGTATTGAGTTTTGGTATCACACAACAGGTTTAGATAATAATCCTGATCACGAAGATAGATATAACTTTAATGTGAAAAAGAATAAAAAGATTAGAACATAAACAACAAGTGTTTTGTTTTTCTGCCTTTCTTATTGGGTGCCGAAACGAATCCCGACTTCGTCGGAAAAAATCGACCGACCGAACCCTTCGGGTTTTTTTATAATTTATATTGTATCTTACTTAATTGGTCTCTCAGAAAAAAGGGTCGGTTTTATTTACTATTTATAAATAAATTTTTTAATATTATCAATTATCTAAACTATTTATAGAATATGAGTAATTATGTAAATTTACCGGATAAATCTCTTAGGGTTATAATATTGACCCTAAATAAAGAATTTGACGAAAACAATATTGATATTGAGGGAAATGATATTTTTGAAGAAGATACTGTTAATCTTATTGATAAAACATTGGAATATTTTGGTATTGGAGGTCAGGATATTGAGTTATACTCATATTTTATTTCTTTATGTCTTTTAAATCCCAATTATTTAGATAAGAATACCCCAATACAAAGACCTAAATTAAACAAGTATGAAGTTATTCATAGTGAGACATCTAGAGTTTGGCAAACTACCACATATAGAACCGTAATACCATCATATATTGAGTTGGATGAAAATATGATTACTGATTTAAGGTCAATAGAGTTATATGATTATTGGGATGGTAAAATTATTTATGAAAATGTGGACGATTCAGAATCGACTAGTGATGAAGTGGATGAAATAAATATAATTCGAGATTAAAAATTTAAATAAAGCCCCACCTCATCAGTGGGGTTTTTTGTTTATTGATATATTTATAATAAAAAAACTATGAAACATTTATTAAACAATATCCCCCAAGAGGAGAAGAACAGAATTCTTGAACAACACAGAGGCGGTAAATCTATTGATACCACTAGATTTAAAGCTCTTTTAGAATCGTCAATGGGTAATGTTAAACCATTAATTTCTGAAGATGATGTAACAACTCAAACAACAACTCTTGCCCCTACAAGAACTCAAACAACTGGGACCAAACCTAACACCCAACAGGGGGTGGAAGTGTACAAAAATCCCGTTACTGGGGTTGTCAATGATTTTTCAAATTGGATTAAAGTCATTGCATTCAGTGATGAAGCCACCACTCAAGCACTTACTAATATTGAAATTAATCCTGGACTGATTGGTCTCGAAGGTAATAATGTTAAGTTTACTTATGTAATTGCTGGTAAAAATGTAGAGGGTACAGGTACTTTTGATTGTAATTCTACAAATACTATGCATTTTGATGGAAAACCATTATCAGGATATGCATACATTTCAGATAAAAGAGTGGACACACTTAAATCTAAGTGTGGTTCTAATCAAGGTTATGCTAGTACAAATACAAGTGTAGATAAAAATTTTTCATAAAAAAACTATGAAACATTTATTAAACAATATCCCCCAAGAGGAGAAGAACAGAATTCTTGAACAACACAGAGGTGGTATGTCTATTGATACCACTAGATTTAAAATTCTTTTGGAATCAACTATGGGTAATGTTAAACCGTTAATTTCTGAAGATGAAACAAAACAAGAAGGTGAAGAAACTAAAAGTGATGTTAATTTAATTAATGACTTAGAAAAAATATATAATAAAAAAGAAACTTTTGAAAAACAAAAAAAACCTTATACTGTTGAAAAGGGTGTTGAACTTTTACAAACAGCATTACAGTTTTTAAAGTTTTCATTACCTCAATGGGGTGTTGATGGTAAATTTGGACCTGAAACAGAAAAAGCGGTGACAGACTTCCAAGAAAAATATTCATTAGATGTTACAGGAATTGTTGATCAAGAAACTATGGGTAAAATTATAGAAAAAATGGATGAAGGCGATTTTGAAAATGAAGACATTAATAAAATTCAAAAAAATAAAGTTGAAGATTTAAAAACCGACAATGAAAATCCTACAAAATCTGAAGGTAATAAATTGCCACCACAGATTCAAAAGTTAATGGATAAATTAGAAAACGATTACACGGTTAAAATTACTCAAAAACATATTGATGCTGAATTTAAACAAGAAGGAAATTTTAGACCAGATGCTGGTAGTGTTAATTCAGAAGCCCTAACAAAAATAACAAAATTAATAAAGGACTGTAAATCGGCAAACTCTGAGGTAACTTACCCCGCAGACATTAAATCAGGATATAGAAGTTATATTGATCAAGTTAAAAATTTTGGAGGAAAAGCTAAAAAAAGAGGTATTGAAGACGCACAAGCCTCAAACTGTTTACCCGGATTTACTCAACACCATACGGGAAAGGCATTTGATATATTTAGTACTGAAACTAGTTGGTGGAGGGACCACCCAAAGGTTAAAGATTGGGTCGCCAATAATTGTAAAACTTATGGGTTTAAGGTCACATATACAAAATTAAATCAATTAAGAATTCCTGAACCTTGGCATTTATATTATATTGGGGATTAAATGAAACTTTTTACATCAAATTACCCGTAGATGTGTTTAATAAAATTAAAGAAGTATATAAAGGACGGATCACATATTCCGTTAAATAATATGAAAAAGATAATAAGACTTAACGAATCTGAATTAGTTTCACTAATAAAAAAAATTATAAAAGAGGATCTTGAAATAGCTCCTTATAAATTAAAAGCTGTTGGAGGAAATGTTAAAATTAATAACTCCAAAACAGGAAAAACTTTTATCTATAGTTTAGAAACTAAAATATTAGGTTTTAGAAAAACCGTATATGTTAATTCAATCAATTCTGAAACTATTACAATAAGTCTTGCTGGTATTAGTAGTGCAAAAAACTTTTCAAAAGATGAAATGTATAATTTATTAAAAAATGGTTTTGGATCTAAAGAAATAAAACACACTACAAAAAAAGGAGATATTGTTTATTTTGTATTAAACTCTTAATTATGACAAACGAAGAAAAAGCCAAAAAGTATAATCAAATGATGATTGATTATACAAGAACCCAAAATCAAATTTCATCCATTAAAGGAGAATCATTTGAAATGAACGGAAAACAACTACATGAAATAAAAATTCTTGAAGAAAGATTAAAAATGATTATGTATCAAGCATCTTTATTGTAATTAACATTTGATTATTCAAAAATGATTTCATATGTTTATAAAAAAAAATAGATATGAAAAAAATTTTAGTTTTAGTAGTTAGTTCTTTGGTGTTATTTTCTTGTACCCAAGAAGAAAAAAAAGTTGAGGTTGTTCCCGTTGTTTCTGACGAACAATTAACAAAAACTTGTGATAGTTTACTTTTTGGTGGAAACACAAAAATCAAAATCAAATTGGAAAATGTTACTTTTGAGGGAAAGACAATTGATGTTGATGGTGAATGTGTACTTTCTTTAAGTAGAGAAAAGTAAAAATTAACTTAACCCACCCCAATAAGGTGGGTTTTTTATTAATATAGAAGTATTTATTAATAAATTAAAATATTATGAGAAGAACAGTAAGATTAACAGAAAGAGATTTAACAAGACTTGTTAGAAGAATTTTAATATAATCAGAAGAAGGTACCAAAAAAGAAGAAATGTGTAAAAAAGAAATGAGCGCCGAGGAATTCACAAAAAAGGTAATTAATGTTTGTTCATCTACTAATAATGAGTTTAGTTCAGATTGTTTGAAATTAGGAACCAAGACAATGTACCCAAAAACATATAACAAACTAAAAAGTTTAAATGATGTAGGTTCGATTGGAAACGGTACTGGTTGTGTAACCATTGAAGGTAATGGTCTTGCTTTTTCCGAAAGTTATACTGGATGGTTAAACCTTTTGGGAGTACATTGTGGTGATGACATTATTACAATACCAAAAGTACCACAATCGATAAAAAATTTCATTAACAAGGAAGACTATTACAGTACAACTTGGTTGATATATGGTGACTCAATTTATATATATAGATGGGGTGGATGCTAAATAAATAAATAAATAATTTTTTAATGAAAATAATTATAACTGAAGGACAATTATCTAAAATTATTAATAAAGGTATCTTGTCCGAAGGCGCACCCACAACATATGATGAAATTATAAATTTCCAAACTTTTGCCAAAAGCAAAGGATTTAAAAATGTTGCCGGTAAAAATATAGGACAATTAATTTCTGCCGATGGTAATTGGGGTGACAACTCAAAAGCGGCTTGGCTTAAATATGGAAATAGTTATAAACCAAATCCAAAAAATAACCAAAGTAATGTATATCCATATGATGTGTTATCTAAAAATCCTAAACCAAAAGATATTGCAGAAATAATTAAAAAGTCTAATGGAGGTTGGTTTAGAAATGATTATGAGGATTGGGCGGAAGCCGCATTTAATAAAATTATAAACAAGGTTAGATATAATGAAGTTTCTAAATTATTAGGTAAAGATGTATACAAATATATTTCAAACTACATGAAAACATCTAAAATATACCGTACTGGACCTTCAATTTATGATACCTACCAAAAGTTATTTAACAAAGTTAAAGTTGATACTTTAAAAAAACCAAAAACAAAGGATGAAATCATAAATTTCCAAACTTTCGCCAAAAACAAAGGATTTAAAAATGTTGCCGGTAATAATAAAGGGCAATTAATTTCTGCCGATGGTCGTTGGGGGAGGAACTCAGAAGCTGCTTGGAACATGTATAGTAGTACATACAATCCTTCTGATGTTAAAACAAAAAACAATAATGAAAATAAAGTTAAGACTGGTGACACTTCTTGGCTTAAATCCACATCTAAACAAGTTAAAGATCAAATTTGGTATTTAATGAAACAAGGTTTTAGTCAACCATTTACAGTTTTAGATGATGTAAATTCTAAAGTGTATGCTGTTAATGGTGACTACAGTATTTATGGTGTTTATAGTGTAATTACAGGTAAAGATAGAGGTGATCAAGTAAAAGATGTAACTTTTGGTGATTGGTATAAAGAAAATCCAATATCAAATACATGGGAATTTTTGAAGGCATGGTACAAAGAGTCTAGTATACAAAAAGCGGTTGAGAAACTTGATAGTGAATATTTTAATACTAAAATGTGGGTCACTAAAAACACACCTTCAGGTATATTCAAGGCTGATAAATCACTTGGTAATTGGCTTGAGAGTACTGTTATGACACATTTTGCTGAAAAAGACTATGGTAAACGATTTATTGGTTTTGAGGACTTAGATGGACAACCAATTGCCGTAGGTTTTCACGGAACTAAAAATCCGGCAAGAATTGATATCACTACAGACGATTGGAGTCAATCGGTAAAAAATAAAGGTGGTAATTTCAGTTTTGGTTGTGTTAACTTTAAAGATGCGGACATCCAAAAAATAACCTCATTTATTAGTAATGGTCAATATTCTTTTTGGTTACCAGATACTTCAACAAATTATGTACAATTTAAACAAGGTGAAGAACCATCAGTTATTAGTGATTTTATTAGTAGTATAACATAAATTAGTTAATAAATTTTGTTATTTTAAAATAAAAAAGGGTCCTCTTAGACCCTTTTTTATTAATGGTTGTAAGATGTACTGTAACCACGAGTGTCAAAGTGAATCATGTGTTTTGCAATTGATTTACTTGTGTAAGTACCAAACGCTCCTCTTAAACTTGGGTTTCTTCTTTCCACTCTTTTGGTGTGAACTTTTACAATATCCAAATCAGTTTGAGTGAATTTACCATCACCATCAATATCTATAACATAAACATCGATTGCATTACCGTGAAGGTGATGTGATTTTTTAGCCGAGTTTGGTAATAATCTGTTGAAGTATTTATTTCTCTTTTCGGAGATTGTAAACCAACGAGGATTATAACCCGCATTAACTAATGATTCTTTAACCAGTTTTACTTTTAACTTGATCTTAGGGTTTGCACCTGTTAGGCCAAAAAAGTCTCTACCATATACTGCCAAAGGTAGGATAATTAAAATTGCGAAAATTAATCGTTTCATTTTTTTAGATGTTTTCATATGTTTATTTTTTTTTGTTGGTTAATAACTACAATACAAATATAGTCATTTTTCTTTATTCACAAACTAAAACATAAATTATTTTAATTAAAAATGTATTTATTTTAATTAATGATATATTTATAAATAAATTAACAAACTAAAATAAAAAAAATGAGAAATATTATAAGACTTACCGAATCTGAATTGGTTAATTTAGTAAAACGAGTTATTTCTGAAGAAAAAAAAGTAATAAAAGAAGGAACAAATATAGGTGGTATTCCAGTGTCAACAACTGGTAAGGATAGTCTAAAAATAGGTAATAATATTTATAATACCAAACTTGACTCGATTGTTTATAAAGGTCCTGTTGTTATAGTAAGTATTAAAGAAGTTCCTGGTAAATATTATGGTAAAAATTATAATTTTACTACTAATGTTAAAGGTCAGGACCAAAATTTTGATAAAGATGAAGTTGATGCGGCAGTTAAAGCAGGAAATGGAAAATCAAAATTTTCAATGGGTAGCGCTTTAGGAAAAATAGTTCTTACAAAGATATCTTAAGTTTAAATTATTAATAAATTAGTTTAAAACCTCACTTTAATTAAGGTGGGGTTTTTTATTTTACAAGGTATTTATCACATATGAAGATTATAATTTCTGAATCCCAATACTCAAATATTTTTGAATCTGATAATGAGAAGCAATCAAACCTCATCTATAAAATGTGGAATGATGGTATGAACATTTATGAGATATCAGAATTAATAGGTTTAAAAGAATCTCAAGTTGTATTTTATCTTAAAGATAAAGAGATAAGAATTGATTGTGGGTTTGCATACCAATTAATTCAAATACTTTATAGAACAAGTTTAATTAATAAAAACTTTAACTTTAATAACGGAGAAATGATTCTAAACTTAAATTGGGGTGATTTTAGTGGATCTGTTGACTTTGAATATGAAGATAAAGAATATATATTATTGGGAATGGCAACCCCTTATTGGGACGGTAATTGCTCAACACCTGTTGACGGAAGTCAGTTTGAAAACAAAAACACCAATGAATACTATGATGAATACGATAATTCGGGTAAATACATAGAAAACACCCCAATAAATTTTAACTCAATACAAGAACTTATAGATTTTTTAAATAACGATTATCCAAAACAACTAATAAAACCAATACAGGAATTGATTCATTATTTTAAAAATAAATATATGTAAATTATATGATTTCAGAAAAACACATAGAAAGAATTAATAAGGTGATCAAAGACATGGTCTTTGATTATGATGGTAAAATATTTACTCCTGACCTAAGTATTGATTTTCAGTATCAATTTATAATCACTGGTCAAAGAAGAATGATTTCTGTTGGCGAATATTACGATTATTTAGATGTGTTGGTTGAGATTGTTTATGGTAACGAAAAAACCACTAAGTTTTTTGTTGTTTTTGAAACCTTGAATGATAATTTAAACAAAGATTATATGTTAAACAATTATTTGGGAAATTCAATTAGTGATGAGTTATCTTATTTCTTTAGTGAAGCTTATGTTAGAGTTAGACTTGTAAAAATACAATTTAGTAAAGAATATAAACAAAAAATCGACGATATGGGTTTAAAAGTCTTAAAAAAATAACTATATATTATATATGTCAAGAAAAATAGAACAATATCCCGATAAGGCGATTAGACCAATTTTACTTTCAATTGTTGAATCTTTAGAAAACGATGGAGTGTTTATTGCAGATATGAGAGAAGACTATGAAAATGAATTCCAACAGTCATACCCAATTATTGAGTCAGAGTTGGAAAGTTATGGTTTAGAAAACGCATTTGAAGATGTAACTTACATTATGTATTTATTTATTAATAACCCAAATTTTACGACAGAACCAATTAAAAGACCTGAATTAAAAAAATATGAAATTTTACATATTGTGGATAGAACAATTAATGTCCAAGACACTTATTTAACTAATTTTGATAGTTATATTCCACTAACAAAAAATATTTTACGAGACATGCAATCCGATAGTTTATATGAACCGTATGAATTTGAAGAAATTAATACGGAACATATAGATTCCGATTGGAACGATGATTGGATTGATCAAATTAATGAGGTTTAATTTTTAATTTTTTGTTTTATATTTGTTATTAATGAAAAGAGCAAGTGTAAAATTATTTGATTTAGTTTATGGTGAGTTAATTCCCGTAGAATCAAAAATTTTTGGTAAATTGGCTTTTATATTTTATAACATAGATGATCAATTAAGACCACAGATTATTTATTATCCCTCAACTAAAGAAATTAAAACTTTAAGAGAAATGGAAGTTGATTTCTCATCTTTCATACCACTTCAAAGAGACGAATTCATTGTACAATTTTCTAATTGGATTAGAGAAAGGTATTCCGATGAAATGTTATTTAAAGGAATAGAGTACATTGACTTTTTAGAAGAACTACTTGTGTGATATTTATTAGTATGAGTATAAGAGACGAGTTATTGGAATTCAGAAATTCAACAAAAAAATCAGGTAAACAACAAATCCAAGAACAAAGTGTATTTTCTAATCTACCTGGTGTACAACCCGATAAAATGGATTATAGAAAACCAATTCCAAATCCCGAAATACTTCCTGATTGTTTTACAGCACTTTTAAAATCAAAAACAACAATGATTTCATTTAATAACCATTCTTTACAAAATGGGACTAGTAAACGAATTAACGGTGTTGATATAGTGTACGACCCAAACTCACCATCTGATGAATTAGGGATAACAATAATGAAAGACGGCAAACCTTTTTGTTTTGTCGGAAAGTAAATTATTAATGACTTATTTTAGATTTTTTAAACAATAACTATATTTATATAAAAAAACAACAAAAATGGGAAGAGTAATAAGATTAACAGAAAATGAGTTTCATTCATTAGTTAAAAGATTAGTTAAAGAAACAAAAGATCAATATGATGAGGACCTCATTGAAGGCGAAGATAACATGTCAAAAGAAGATGCGGTTGAAAAAATTGCGGATTTTTTTAAAGACAAGGTATTTCCAAAAGTTAAGCGTAAAAATCCTGAATTAATGTCTAAGTTGAAAAAAAATATGCGTTCTCACAAAATGAATGAAAATTTTTTATACGAAGAAGAAAAGGAAGATGATGACGATAAAAAAAAATCATTAAAGGACAGAAAATCTGATCGTAAAGAAAAGGCTATTATTGGTGGTGGTTTAGGAGTTATGGCTACTGGAATGGTAGCATCACTTGGTGAATTTATGGGTTATTCACAATCTGATCTTACAAGTTTTATACACGATTTAAATAGTATGGCAGGACTTGGTGAATACACAGGACCGGTTACTGTTGCAATGGTATTTGCAGGATTAGCACTGGCATTGAAAGGGTATTCAGATAGAGGAAACAGATTAGATACTCCATATACAAAAGATAAACCTGGAAGTGGGTTTAACTCGTATTGATTTATACAGGAAATAGATTAGATTATAAATAGACATAAAAAACCCCTTTATTCAAGGGGTTTTTCTTTTAGATAAGATTCTAAAATTTCTATAATTTCTTTTATATCATCCGCATCTTTAGGGTCAACAAGATACAATCTTTTTCCTTCGATAAAGTATTTCCAAATTACAAAGTAATGAATTATGATAAATAATAAAACGGTTAAGATATTGATCTTACAAAACAAAAAATAAAAAATCAAAAAAGTAAAAAAAGAGACTAAAAAATTAAAAGTTTGAGAACTTGAAAATAAAAGTCCCTTGTATGATCTAATAACTCTTTTTAATTTTTTTGGTGGTAAATTTTTATATAATTCAGCCTCTTTTTTTACTTTTGACATGATATTTGTTTTAGACGCATTTAACCTAAAACAAATATAATAAAATTAATCGATAGAAACTAATTCAAGATCAAAAATTAAATCTTTTCCCGCTAAAGGGTGATTTCCATCAATAATAACATTTACGTCATTAATTTCTTTTACGACTACATTCATAGGACCTTCAGGTGTCATTGTTTGTAACATTTGGCCTTCAGTAACATTGTCAGGAACTTTATCTTTTGTTACCTCAACAACTAAGTCTTCTCTTACTGTGCCGTAAGCTTCATTAAAAGGAATCTCAACTGTTTTCTTGTCTCCTTCTTTCATCCCCAATAACCCTTTTTCAAAACCTGGTATTAAAGAACCTTGACCTAAAGTTGCGTTTAATGGTTCACGACCTTCAGTTAAAGAAGAGTCAAAAACGGATCCATCATTTAATCTACCCGTGTAATTTACAGTCACGGAGCTGTTTACTTCTACTATTTTCATAATTTTTTAAATTTTAAAAAAAGATAAGCATTATAAAACACTATGTAAAAGGATATTTATAAAATATGGTAAATTTTTTAAAATATCTTTATATGACCTTAATGAATAAGTACGGATCATTCATGTGGTTTGGTGTTCATATGGGAGTTACTCAAATTAATTGGCATTGGTTAATTGAAATTTTATTATGCATATTGATTAATTTGATGGTTTTGCATACAATTTACCTTGAATGGAAAAATAATGGGTCAAAAAATTAACAACAACCTATTTTTAGTTTTTATATAGTAGATATTTATTTATATGAGTAAAAAACACAATCCTAAACTAAAAGAAGGTGATCGTATAGTTTTAATATACATGCCATTTGAAAATGTTGATACAGGAACTAAAGGAAAGGTTAAAAAAATAGGTCAACAACCTAGTTTTGGTTCAGAATTTGACTATATGTATGATGTAGAGTGGTATGATGACGATGAAAAGGTTATATCTACCCTATCTTTACTTCCACAGACCGATACTTGGATGTTAGATCGTGAATATAATCAAAATAACTTAAATGAGGCTAGAATTATAGATCTTGATGACTTAATAAGACGACATGAGTGGTCAAGACTCTTTAAAAAGTCTGATTTAAAGTATATTTTAGAGTATTTAGAAATAATTAGACGGTTAGGTGTAGTAAATATGTTTGAATCAGGTCAATTTTTAAATCAAACTAAGGAATATTTAACAAAATACTTTGATTTATACCAAATGCAACAAGATTTAGACGATAAAAATAAAGAAATGATTGAAAAAATCTTAGAAATGTCTGAAAATGTTAGAAATATTATGATTTCAGCAGCAATTAACGATTTAGAACAAAAAAATATAGAAATTACGGGATCATCAGCAACACAGAGAGTAAATAAACTTGCAACTGAGGTTGTAAAACACTTTATGGGTCAATAATACCGTTTTTTTTATTTAAACACTTGATTATATCATATAATTTTATCATTTTTACATAAAAACAAACAAATTATGACATTATTATCCGTTTCTTTATTAGTTTTTAGTATAATTATACTTTTTACTACCGTTTTATTTATTATTTGGTGGAAAAAATACGGAAAATCACTATTTTCCACCTTAAAAGACCTAAAAAACATGCAAAATCCATCAAATTTTACCAAAAACCTTAATAATATAGGTAATTTAGAGGATTTTTACAAGAATATAGGTAATTTTGGGGGTCAAATGGGTAATTTTGAGAACAAAATGTCCAATTTTAACCAAAGAATGAGTGAAATTGCTAAAAAAATTCGTAAAAAATAGGTTAAAACTTCCAAAAAATGACTAATAATAGGTCTTTTTTGTCTTTATATATAATAAAAAACCCCCAAATAGGGGGTTTTTAGGTTAAAATAAGGGTATTATTACTCTTTTTCTAATGTGTCTTCCTTAAAGAAATTGGTTAAAAACTTACCAACAACACCTAAAACAATAGATGTTACTATCATTAATTTAATTTCTGTAGGGGTAAAGATCTGTTTTAAGTTATCAAATTGCCATAATCCACCAATTGAAAGTATGGATGCTACCGCTAACAGAGCATCTCCCGCCTTTCTCCATTTTTTTGGTGTTGGTTTCCAATAATTACACATTAAACCATTAACTTTCTTTATCATTATCTTCTTTGTTATAATTAAAGCCCTTTAATAAGGTTTATTGATTGTTTTAAGTATTCTTTTGCTCTTGGAGATGGTGTATACTCATCTTCTTTTGTTTGAAGATTTAAAACCTTCTCAATATCTTTAACTAATTCGGTTCCGTGTTCATTTTCTTTATATAACTCTATTATCTTATCCATGGCTTTATTACATTCACCATTTGTCTCATCATAGTAGTTTTTATTTCTAAACCTATTTAAATGGTTCATCATTTCATACGACAAATGAGATCCGCCATCTTTAACATCTTTAAATAATCTTAAATTATTTAATATGCCTAAAGTATCCACCATAGAGTTAACCCCTGATGTTCTTTTTGTGATACCATTAGTGTATTTGTTATATTCATTCGCTTTTCCAACAATCTCATCAAGTGGAATTACATTCTCAGGAATGCAACGAGTTTTTTTATCTTGTTTTTTACCTTTACCACCATTACTTTCTTCTTCTAAAAGCACTGATCTAACAAGACGGTTAATTCTGAAATCTGATAATTTAGATGTTTTCATATATTTGGTAATTTATCTAAGTTTTAAGTATTTATAGTAATAAATATCATATAGTATGAAAATTGTTGAAAATGTTGTTAAACAAGTATTAAAGGAATATATTAATCAACCAATGGTGTTGAAAAAACCTGTTATTATTTCAGAAGAATTAAAATATCACTTATTAAAAAAAATACCACTTTCAGAAAATAAGTTTAAAATAAATTCTAAATCATTTATCAATTTAATAAATGAAGTTAGAAGATTATATAATAAAGGCCTTATTGAATTAAACAAAAATGACAGAAATATTGTTGAATCGGATTTAGCAAGAAAAGTTTTATTAGAAAATGGTCAAGTAGTTTACTTGGAAATTCCAATTGAAGATCAAAACTTTTTATCTGAAGCAGAATATCAAGGAAGAAAAGTGCAACTTGGTAAAATAATGCAAGGAGATGTAAAGAAATCCAAAGTGTATGTTAAAAACGACAAAGGAAAAGTTGTTAAAGTAAACTTTGGTTTTGGTGGAAAATCTGCTCACGGAAAAAGAATGGTAATTAAAAAAAATAATCCCGCAAGAAGAAAATCTTTTAGAGCCAGACACAATTGTGATAATCCTGGACCAAGGTGGAAAGCTAGATATTGGGCTTGTAGAACTTGGTAAATTTTAAGTCTTGGAAACAGTAAAATATATAACAAAAAAAAATCTTAAAAATTTTGTAAATGAGGTTGAGATAACGCCATCAAAAATTGCGATGGATAATGTGTGCTCAACTAAAAAAATTTGTGACGCTCAAGGTAAAATAACATTTGGCCAATTAAGAGAATTAGTTGAGTCAGGAACAAGAAAAAGAATATTGACCCACATGGGTGAAGGTGGATATAAAGCAACCTTAAGATTGTTACCTTGGTTTATACCTCAACTAGCTTTGGCTGGTTTTGCTGCGACATGGGTTAGAGTTGTAAATAAATTGTTAAGACCTACATTAGAGGAAACAACAAACTATAGAACATGGTGGGGTAAAACAATATTAAAGATTTTTGACTTAGTAGAAGGAGAACTAAATGCTTCAGATCCACTATCCAAAATATTCTTCATATCGGATGGTTTGATGACCATGTTGGATGATAAATATAAAATAAAATTCTCTAATTACATTGCTAATGTTGCCGATGAAAAACTTGATAACGAAATCGTACCTGATTATTTTGTTGAAAATGAATTAAGACATTGGTTAAATAAAAAGTTTTTTTTAGATCCTCCATTACAACCCAAAAAAATAAAAGACGATACCGAAGAAACCTCACTAACCGAGGAATATAAAAAAAAGGTTATTTTAGAAAAAGCTCAAAAAGCATCTCACATAAGAAAAATTGTAAGAGATATTATCACACTTTATAAAAGAGAATTTAATGGTGAATTTTATTTACCTGATGAATTAGATGATAATAAAACTGAATACATTTTACCTAATTCGCAAATAGATGTTGAGTTAATTATTCAACCATCAGATGAGGTTAATGACTTTATGGTAAATGCTAATTTTTACAGAAACGATGATGTTATTGTTGTAAAAATAGTTTATAACCCAAATAAAAAAACACAAATTATCTATGATCTTATTGGGGAACTTAACGAAATTATTTCTCATGAATTAAGACACCAATTCCAAAGGGACACTGGAATGTTCGAGTTTAACGATGAAGACGAGGATGATGATGATAATGATGATGAATTGGAGGGTTTAGAATATTATTCACAACCTCATGAAATAGATTCTCAAGTTGAGGGGTTTAAAAGAATGAGAGATGTAACTAGAAGGCCTTTTGAAGAACTAGTGAGAAATTGGTTTAGAACACATCCAGAAATACACGATATGAATCCTGAAGATACAAAAAAAGTTATTGATCTGATTCTAGATTACTATCGGAACTCTTAAATCTATTCAAAATAGATGATACCATTGTCTCAACAATTTTAGAACCTAATACAATTGTTGTATAGTGTGAAACACCTGTAACAATTAAATCAGTTTGTTCTTTAGATAAATTAAGGTCCGAAAGATCTTTCAATAAAGGGACTAATGGGATTAAAAAACAGTAAGCCATCATGTTAGATACTTTTGACATTGTTAAGTTCAAACTATCTAAAAAACCTATAAAGGCATCTTTTAAATCGTAAGCTTTTAATATTGCTCTATCAAAAAATGTTATAATACCTTTTTCTTTTATTAATTGAAGTACTTTATTTAATTTTTCTTTATTATTTGAAAAAAAAGTTAAAGTAATTCCAAATGTAATTAAAGTAATCTCTTGATCTGTTAGGTTAGGATATGTGCCCTCCATGTATTTTGAAATAGGTCTTACAAACCCCCCAATTACAGAGCCCCAAGTCCCCAAAAAAGTAAAATCAATGCTATATTGTTCTTTAACATCCGAAATTAATTTTTTTGTAAAATCTTTGGACTTCTCAAAAACCGAAGCAATTTTATTTTCATTCTTCTCAACAAGGAGTTGCATATATTGAGATTCTGTTAAAATAATATCCATATCAATAGTAAATATCCATTATATTAATAATAATTTATTTATAAGAAAGTTAAATTATATTGGTATTACAATAATTTGTGTATAATCAAGATATTTATTGAAAAAATTAATTATGAACGCATACTTTTTCAAAATGTCAAAAGAAGAGAAGAGTAACATCTTAGACCAACATAAAAGTCTTTATGATGGATATGTTACAAAATACAACCAAGAATCAAATCAATCTCCATTATATGTTCAAGATTTTGCAAATGACAAAAATGGTATTACCTTAAATAATAAAGGAGTTGTAAAACCATATACCAATATGGGAATTAATGAATCTCACTCAGGTTTAGATATGATTGGTGGTGATCAACACGACCAAAGTGAATATAAATATAGACATTTAAAAAATGGAACTGTTGATTTAGACGATTATGAGTTCAATTCTGATAATGAAGAATACCCATCACCAAATGAAGAAGAATTTGATTATGAGACATTTGGTAAATTTGCGGATGAAATGAAAAATAATGATGATCAATATGAATATGATATTGACAAGTTAGAGGATTATTCTGCAGAACAAATGAATGGTGATGATGATATGGATGATTATAAAGACCGAAGTATGTATAATCCATACTATGGTGGTGAAGAAGAAGACGAATTAAATTTTGATTTGTTAAATCCATTTCAAGATGATATTGATGTTGATGATGAGGATTTGCCAAATGTTGTATCAAGTATAACAGAGTCATTGGACATGTTCAAAAGATTTAAAAAATATAATTAAAATGGAAATACAAGAATTAATATTTCATTATCTACACGAAAACACTACAACAATAGAAGTTCAATTTAGATTAAGTATTGATTCAGATGATGAAATTAGGACAGATATGGTCGATTTGAATGAAGCCTCTGATTTTGGATATGAATTAATAACTGAAGATTTTGATTCACAAGATGATGATGATGAAGAAGATGACTTTTATTGGTTAAATTCTCCTTCTGTGGATGAAGATAATCTAATATTATTTTTAAACGAATATTATATCATCAATCCTGAAAAATTGCCAAAACCCGAATTGATCTAAGGGCCAACTCGAGTTAAAAACATTGTTGTGGTTTCACCACTACTGTTTGATCCAAAATCATAACTACCAGAAGTTCTAATAACTAAACTCTCAGCTTGATCATCAAGTATTTTCCAAACACGACGAGTTCCATCGTAATCAAAAACAATATACCCATAATCATATACGGTTCTTTGACCGTGAGTGTAGTAAGTAAATTTTTTATTCCAAGTAGTTCCACCGCTAGGTAAATCAATAGGGTCAAAATATATAATAGAATAATCTAAAGCTAATTTTGTAAACCCAACAGAAATAGAATCTAAAGGTTTAGTTTCACTTTCATTAACATAAAGATCGCCAGGGTAAAAAACCTGATTAAGAGATGAGTTATCTCTATTTTCATATGTAATCTTATCGATTCTGTATTCACCACTTAAACTTAATAAAGGTGGTTGGGCATATTTCACACAAGATGAAAATATTAAAATTAAAAGTAAAAATGGGATTATTTTTTTCATAATTGGTTTCTTTCTACAAATATATGCATTTTTTATTATTTACAAAAGTATTTATGAAAATAATGGATATAGACGAATTAATTTATTTATTCAAAAGGTACACAACCCCAACCCAAGAAAACAATGGAGAAATAGGGGAACAAGATGCTGCCGCATCAGCAGGAGGATCCACAGGTGGTGCATACCCAACTGTTACAAAATGGGAAACAGGTTTGATAAGAAGTGTTGCAAATCAAATTGATTATAAAGCCAAATGGAAGGACCTAAACAAAATTACAAGAGGTAAATCAAACACTTTATTATAAAATAATTATTGCGATATTTATAAAGGAAAATGAAAAAGATAATTATAACTGAGTCTGATAAAAAACAAATCATATCTAAACACCTTAAAGAGTGCGCTGTGGATATTGATAATGTTGTGGTTAGAGATTGGTTGTCTCCCGATGAAAAATATTTGATTTTTTTAGATGAACTATACGATCTTGAAAATAAAACAAAATTGGGTGATATATGGAAAAAACCTGACAATCTAATTTTGTTTTTAGAACACTCATTTAGAGTTTCTAAATTCAAAAAAACAATTAAAGAACACGCACAAAAAACATTTGGTAGTATCTTGTTAACAGAAAACACTCAAGATCTATCAGAAATTAAACCATTAATTAAACAATTTTTATCTGAAGGTAAAAATGTTTGGGATTATTTTACAGACTTTGTTACTAACACGGCTAAAAGCACTTACACAGGGGTGAAAAATTTTGTTGCGGATACGGCTAAGGGAGCGTATAAAATGGGTGGTGAGGTTTTAAAAGGTAATTGGTCTGAAGTTTGGAACCTGATGAAACAAGGTGTTAAATGGTTAGGCAGAAAAATTAGACAGGCCATGTATAGCCCTGTAGGTATTATTATAGATACTATTTTAATTGCCACAGGAGTTGGTAAAGTACCTCAAGTTGTGATTTGGGGGATTGTGGTTTTACTTGACATATATGAATTTGTAACAGGAGATTATGAACATAAAGATGAACCAATGTGGCTGCGTATCGTATTCTTTTTAATAGACATATTAGGACTTGTGTTTGCAGGACTTGCAGCTAAAGCGGCAAGAACGGCAGTTAAGGCGGCTGTTGCCTCAGGTCGTGGAATTGATGGTCTTGCGGCAGCGGCAGTTAAAAACCCAACATTTAAAGAATTATTGATAAGTGCAATAAAAGGTTTGAAAGAATTACCATCAAAATTAGCAGGACTTAGTAGTTCATTAGGTAAAAGTTCTTTTAGTAAGTTATTAAAAATGGGATTATCAAAAGTTGGGGATTTTGTTAGATGGATCATTGAGGGATTAAAAAGTACTTGGAAAAGTGGGGCTTTGAGGTCTATATTAGTCACTACAGGTATAGTAAGTGGTATTGGTACAGGAGTTGAATATCTAAAAGATGTTAATAAAGAAAAACAAAAAACGGCGGAATTGGAAAGAAAAAAAGAAGAAAAGGCATACGAAGAATTAGGTACTATAATTTCAGATAAAGAAGTGGATATGAGCCCATTGTTAAAAGTCACATAAAAAATGGATGAAAAAAGAATAATTTTAGAAGAAATAAGAAGAATCAATTATATATTAAATTATAAATTGAATGAGACTTCAGTGGAAAACAAACGACACATCAACGAAAGATATGGTGATGGTATTAGTGCATTAAGGGACTTGGCCTCCACAAGAGAAGGTGCGGCACTATTAAGAACTGAGTTTGAAGCGGCTATTCAGTCAGGTATGGAACTTAGAACTATTGGTGGAGTCGGAAAAGCGGAAAAATTAGTTAAGGCGAGTGATGTAATAAAAGCAATTAAAGAAGAAAGAATTGCAGAACAATCTTTACTAGATTTAAAAGGATACATTTTTCAAAATTCAAAAAATACTTCTGTTATAGAAGCTGTTGCATATGATATTGTACACTCAAAAGAATGGGAAAGATCATTTGCTCATTTATCCCCCAAAGAAATAATTACAAGGTTAGGTAAAACAGGTTTAAAAGTTAAACCTGGAAGTGAACAAGCAAGATCAATATTAAACGCACATGACGCTAAATTACTTAAAGATGCTAAGGATTTAAAAGATACTAAGGATTTAAAAGATACTAAGGATTTAAAAGATACTAAGGATTTAAAAGATACTAAGGATTTAAAAGATACTAAGGATTTAAAAGATACTAAGGATTTTAAAGATGTTGAAGGTCCAGGTGGAAGAGAGGGTTATAAAGAAAGAGGCCCAATGTCCGAAAAACAAATTGAGAACGCAAATAAAGATTTTATAAGACAAAATCCAAAAATCGTAAAAGATGTTAGAGACGGAAAAAACTCTAAAAGTGTTTGGAGAGCGTTAAAGAAATCAGGTCTTTTAATATGGAGAGCTGGTAAATGGATCTTATCAAATGGGTTATGGATTATTCTATTTGGTGGTTTGGCATATGGGTTATGGCAGTACTTTAAAGATGAAACAGGAGCTGAAACGGAAAATGAAGGATCAAGTGATTATGAACCAAAACCTGAACCTAAAATAACGGATTCAGAAGGAAATGTTTACGACCCATGTACTGGTATATATAAAATTGGTTGTATAACTAAAGATGGTGAAGGTGGGGTTGATTACATATCAAAGGCTCAAGATTGTTTAGGTCTTTCACCAACAGGTATGTTTAATAAACAATTAGAAAACGCATTGGTAAATAAAATACATAAACGAACTTTCACCAAAGGAGATATTAAATATATCTGTATGGCTGGAGGTACATTGGCACAATTATAAAAATGAATATTTCAAAAATTTTAAGAAGAGTCTTATTAGAAGACGATGAAAAAAAACAAGCTACAAACGATAGGGATGACCAATATGGTTTACTAAACGGAGTAATTAAAAATTGTCCAGGATTAAATCTGAATGGTAGACCTATTAGGTTTTTAACGGGTAACGAATTAAATGCATTTACCGATTTAAAAAATACTGGAATAGACCCTGTTTATTTTGTATCACAACAATTTGGTAATCTTATGTATGTAATTTTTGGAGTTATGGACCCAAAGGTTAAGACACCTGCATTATTTGCATATAGTCTAACACTTAGTGGTAATGAAGCCGAACCAATTAGAGTTCCTAATGGTAGTGCTAAATTGTGTGAACAACTTAAAAATATTGAAGATCTTGGTCAAGTATATCTTAGCCCACAGGCTCAAGCTCAATTTAATAATTTTATCAAAAAAGAAGGTGCCGGATACGCAGTATTACAAGACCCTAAAAATATTTCTTTATATGAAAAAGTATTTTACAAGGATTTACAGTATAGAGACAAAACACCACAAGGGGAACCAATACCAGTATTTGATCCTATACCGGCAGAACCTGGTTATGCTTGGGTTAAAACAGGAGTAGACTACACTTCCGCAAATTTACCTGATGCTTTAAAAAATATGGTTGATATTCAGGGGTTTACCTTTAATCAACCAACTGATTTATCTGCGGATGATAATAGATATTCATTTTACTTAAAAGACATTATGAATGATTTTCCAGCCTTGATGTCACAAAAAAATGCAATTAGACCAAGTCAAATTATTTTCCCAAAAGCAGATTTAATGGTACCACCAAACAGAGAAACATGTAGGGCGGCAATTAAGAAATTAGATTATTGTCTTAAAAGTAGTTCCGGAGTTGATTGCCAAAAAGATTTGTTAAAAAATAAAATAACAGTACTTAGATGTGGCGATTTAAAAATGTTTGGTGGAGTATTAGGTGTTAAGGATGAATATGAGAATGTGTTAAGAAGAGGAGCCCCTTATGGTGTTGCTGATTTAGCAAGAGTTCTTGGTAAGGCACAATACGGGTCGGTCCAAAAAGAATCACTTGACAAGAAGATTAATCACATTTTGAACGAACAATTTAAAAAATTTAGATTTTAATTTTTTTATTTGGATTTTATTTTTATATTTGTAGAAGTATTCACAAATTAAAAACTAAACCATATGAGCAAACCTTCTTCAGGATTTTTATCGATTGTAATCATTTTAATAATTTGTTTTGTAATGTCACCGACAAGTACAAAGCATCGAGTTTTAAAATCTGTTGAAACTTTATTCAACTTAGAAGACGGATCCTTGATAAATGCTTACCAAACTATCAAAGTTAATCCAAGTAATACTGGATCAAGTGTTGAGGTCTCTAATCACTCTCAAGAGGCAAAAGATTACTTCAAAGAAATTTGTTTAAATTCCGAAAATGGAGAATCATTCAAAAATGCCAGTAAATGGGATAAAGATGTTAAAATCTATGTTCACGGTTATTGTCCTGATTACATGATAACAGAACTTGATGATATTGTTGGTGAATTAAACGACTTAATAGATCCTATCAATATAGAAGTTGTTTCTAATAAAAGTGAGGCAAATACTTTTCTTTTTCTTGGATCTGACGGAGGTTTCCAACAAGAATACCCTATTGTTGGTGGTAGAGATTTAAGTAGGACTGGTGGTTATTTCTTGGTTAAATCTAACAAAGCATACCTATATGTTAATATGGTTAGAACAGGTAACGACACTCAAGCTCAAAGATCAATCCTTCGTGAAGAGTTAACTCAATCTTTAGGTTTATACAACGATTCATGGAAATACCCTAATAGTATTTTTTATCAAGGAGGTAACGATGTTACTGAATACTCAGACTTGGATAAAGAAATTATTCAAATGTTGTACAACTAATTGAATTGGAATATGGTTCCGTAGCTCAGCCGAATAGAGCAAATCATTTCTAATGATTAGGCCCCAGGTTTGAATCCTGGCGGGACTACCATCTATAAGCCACCGTGTAATTCACGGTGGCAATTAGAACAAAGTAACATACATTTATTCAGTTCGTTTTTAATTACTTTATCAAATTTATATTGTCTAACTTTTGCAATAGTAAAATCTTTTTCATCTGGATTAATGTGGTGAAATTCTAAAGCACCAATATATTTATTATAACCACATATTTCACAACAACCACCTTTATAATTAACCATTTCCTTTTTTAATTTTTGAGATCTTTCAACCACCTGAATTGTGGTACATTTTTTACAATATACTGAACTATTTTCTTTACCTCTTCTATTGTAGAATTTATCAATATTGCAATTCTCTTTACATTTAGGACAAACCCTTGATTTTCCATAATCTTTTTTTCCTTGTTCTGAAAAATTCTTTGTGTGAATTGGTATTTCTAACTTTTTAACCCAATATCTAACCGTAGTTAATGATTTGCCGGTCTCACTACTTATTTTATTTAATGACTTTCCTTCATTAATCATCTTTTCTATTTCTTCTTTTTTCATATTATAGTGGATATATTTATATAAATATCCAACTAAACTAAAAAAGTTGATTTAAAGTTAAAATATATTTATAATACTATTATGGAAGATATACACCAACAAATTCACGATGAGTTTATTAACTCAGAAGAGTATGAAAATTTTTTATACGAATTACACCAATATGGCTTGATTTAATAATTTTTTTGTATCTTTACAGTATGAAAAACGAACTACCATACGAAGCAACAGGAACGGCAATCAAAGGATATATTGAATCATTAATTGCTAAAGGTGAAAGAAATGACTGTGTTGTAAGAGCCTTTGCCTCTTCATTTGAAGTGTCTTATGATTATGCTCACAAGTATGTTGCCGATGAATTTGATAGAGAACCAAGAAATGGTACATACAATACGGTTTTAAAACTTATCAAAATGGGTGAAAGTTTGTTTAAAGTTAACGGTAAAAAAGTTAAACAAATGGGCACACCCAAAACTATTGGTAATTCAAAAATTCGCACTTTAGAATATGCGGTAACTGTTAAGGGTTGTAAGACTATGAGACAAATGACCGTAGGTACTTTTACAAAACAAAACCCAAAAGGCACATTCTTTGTTCTTGTTAACCGACATGCGTTTACAATCAAAGATGGTGTTGTAATTGGAAATCCTGAAGATGCCACCAAGACCAAAAAAATCATGAGATGCGCATTCGAGATAAAATAAATTAAAAAATATTAATGATTACGTTTTTCATGAATAGACATATTTATATATAAAACTATTAATATGAAAAGAGTGATGAGATTAACAGAAAGAGATTTAACTCGTATAGTTAGAAGAATTGTCAACGAAGGTGACGGATTTAAATCAAATAAAAAAGAAGACAAAGAATTAGATTTTGAAAGAAAATTAGATGATATATTCTTTAGAGAAGATGAAGGTAATCTTTTTTCTGAACCAGGACAATTTGGATATTTATCAAGTCAACATAGTTTGAGTAAAAAAGTAAGTCCAAGACAAAGAGCAGAAAGAATAGACCAAGTTATTAATCTTTTAAAGAATTATATTAGAGATTTAGAAGGTAGTAAAAGTGGGGCATTAGGTTTTGCTGATAATCCCGATTATGATAGTGTATGGAGTAGTCTTGAGAACGATGAGGACATGGATGACAATCAAACATCAAAATATACAAGTTACGGCAAACCAAGTAAGTATGACCCACAATATTCACAGGACCCACGTGAACGTTACGACCATGGAGGTTCACAATCAGGCCATTAAAAAACATAAATAAAACATTTAGAACCCCTCTTCAAAAAAAGTGGGGTTTTTTGTTTTAAAAAAAAATAAAAAATATTTTACAAATTGTTTGGCAAATCAAAAGTGATTACATATCTTTGTAAGAGAAACAACGGGGGTAGGAAGTGAGAGGTTGGTGTCCTACTCCCGTGAAGAAAAAAGAAGTTCATTGAAATTAAAATATTGTGGTGGTAAGAAACGGGAAACTCGTAAAGTGCATTAACCTGTTGACATAAGATGGTGAAACGAGAGTGTGTGTCAGCTACTTAACTACAAATAAATGGTGACTATAGCTCAGTTGGTAGAGCAAAGGTTTGTGGTACCTTGTGCCATGGGTTCAATTCCCATTAGTTACCCAAAAAAAATATAGTTAATTAGCTCAGTTGGTTAGAGCAATTCCCTGATACGGAATAGGTCATTGGTTCGAGTCCAATATTAACTACATATCGCGGGATGTGGAAATTGGTCATCCGCTCGGTCTCATAAGCCGAGATTACAGGTTCGAGCCCTGTTCCCGCAACAACAAAAGGGTAGAATATTCGTAAGGGCCTTTCCTGAAAGATGGCTAGCTAGGCCCGTGTCTACCCTGATTTTTGGTCCCATCGACTATCGGTTAGGTCGTCAGGTTTTCATCCTGGAAAGTCGGGTTCGATTCCCGGTGGGACTACGACACATAAACTTCGGTACCCATACCGCTGACGGTGGGCTAAGTAAGATACAAATTTCGTACCGCGGGAAGTAGAATGCCGAAGAGTGTGTTAATAGTCAGGTGGTGGAATGATAGACACATAGTGACACGCACGGCAACCTTGAATAAGTGCACTTTGAAAAGGCAATGCGAATGATGAAGAACACTACCTCACTGTGCGTAGGTAAAATTCAAAGTGTTCATGCAGGTTAGAATCCTGTCCTGACTACTATATCTAACCAAGATTTACTACGATACGGGCTCATACCTGTTGGTTAGGGGTGACGATCAGGAAAGACTGATAACTTGGTCCCGTGGTTGAATGGTTACAATTCCACCCTGTCACGGTGCGAGATACGGGTTCGAATCCCGTCGGGACCGCAAAACATTTTAAAAAAATATATTATGAAAAAATTTGAAGATTTAGAGTTTGAAAAAATTGAAGATGCACCTTTCCAAATTGGTGTGAAGTGTCGAATGATGTTTGAAAATGGATACGGTGTATCTGTTGTTTCTCATACACATTCATATGGTGGTAAAGATGGTTTGTTTGAAATTGCCGTTTTAGGTAAAGACGGTGACATAACCTACGATACGCCTGTAACAAATGATGTGATTGGATATTTAAATCCAGAAGAAGTTACAGAAATTATGGATCAAGTGCAGTCTTTATAAAAAAAATTGTTTATATTTGTACTATGACTGACGAACAACGAAAAGCTTTAGATAACATTATGGATTGGTTTGACTTTGAAAGGGTTCACAAAACCATGAGATCCTTACGATGGGAGTGGTTGGGTACTGTAGAGGGAATACCTTGTTTAGGTGAGATTAAAGAAAGGGCAAGAGGGTTATTAACCGACTCCATTCAACGAGAAACAAGTGTCGGATCTGGAGGTTTTCAAGTAACCTACATTCCAGTAGAAGGATTTTTAAAACTTGAATTTGTAGTGTCCGAATGGGACTCTTTAATGTAAAAATGTATAATTGTTTAATTGTTTCACTAATAAAAAAAAAGAAAAATGAGTAAAGGACAAACTAAGGGGCGTTACATTTGTAAAATAGGTTTTTACGATATCTACGCAAAAGACACAATGAAAAAAAGTACGGAAAGAGGTGGTAAACTAAAAGTTTCCGCAACTGATTATCAAATCTATCATTCAAAAAATTTGAAGGAGAAAGGTTTTAAAACCAAAGATCTTGCGGTTGCTAAGGCAACTGAGATGATGAATAAACACATGGTTAAATCCTAAACTAATCGGGTCTTTTAACTCAGTTGGTTAGAGTGCGACACTCATAATGTTGAAGTCTCTGGTTCAAGACCATAATGGACTACTAATTTAAAAAAATATGTTTAAAATAAAAAACCTTTTAGTCACTTTAGTGGCATCTATAATTGTCATGTTTGGATGTATCCTTATGTGGTTTTTCATCTCTCACGAAACATCGGTAGTTTCAATTCTTTATGGTACAATTGCTATATTTTTACTTTTTGGAGCCATAGAATTTTGGGAGAAAAAACTTAAAGAATGGTTTAAAATAGAAGACCGCAAAAAAAATATTAATTAAACCTCTTGGTTTGAAAAAAAGGTGGGTGTTATTACTAATTGGTACTCACCTTTTTTATTTTTATTTCGTTTATATATAAAAATTATTTATGAATATTCCTGTTATAGTCGCTGTTGCAATTCCTGTTTTTATAGTGCTTTATGTTATCTATTCTTTTCTAACATATAAAAACAAATAATTTACAACCATTTCTTTTATTATATCTATTTATATATTAAAACAGTATGGGTTGTTGTAATCGTAAACTTGTTATTACCGAACAAGAAAAGTTGGAAATAATGTCTATGTATGGTATTCTTCTTGAGGGAGAACTTCCAGGCGGTGGATATGAAATAGATTTCTCAAATACTTTTAAATCAGGTTATCATAGCGCTAAATATATTAACAAGACACTTCTCTTAGAAGAATTAACAGCGGCAAAAACTTGGTTGTCAAGTCAACTAAAAGGTGACAAAGGTAAACTTGTGTTTGTTAAAATATTAGCAAGTGAGTCAAGGGTACCAAACGCGGATGCTGAAAATGGAGGCGTGGTTTTAGCTGAATACGAATTATCAAATAAGAGAGCCGTGGCCGTTAACAATTTTTTAAGTGGTATTTTTGATGGTTGGATTAAAGAAGGTTTAATTGGTGGAAAACCAATATTTGCATTTCCTGAACCAACAATAGGTGGTCCTAATTGGTGTCCTTCATATACTAAAGATGAAACTTGTGTTGAAAAAACTGATAAAAACACTGATTCTAAATTTACTGAACACCAATATGTTAGAGTACAATTTTTAATTGATACTCCAGGGATGTCGGAAAAATGTGTTGATGGTTTATCAATTACGGTAAGTTATAATAAGGATAAGAATCCTTCATTCCCATGTAGAGGAAATCACCAATGTGATGAAGCAGACTTTACTGTGGTATTAAACAAAGTTCCAATTGGTTCTGTTAGTTTAAATAACGCTAAAGATGGTGGTAGTAGAACTGGAACTGTTACCGTAAACCCGCAACAAGCAAAAAAAATTGCAGCAACAAACGCCAAAAAAGTTGAGGTTTATTTGCAGTGTAAATACGCAGCATGTCACTCTGCAACACCTGAAATTTCTATCTCCAAAAACAAATTTATTTTACCTGGTTTCCCAAGATGTGTACCATCTATCTCAGAAAGAAATGATTTTACAATGAAACATATTTTAACTTTAGATATATGTGGAAATGTTACTCAACAAAATAACAATCAAAAAGCAATTTTACCTGACGAACAATTTATTAAAAAACCAACAGATCTAAAAGAGGGTTATTTGTATTATAATGAGGACACAAAACAATTTGAATTTAGTGAATCTACTTTGGATGTTTTTGATGTTGCTAGGGATTTTGAAACAGAAAATACAATTCCTCTTTACACAATAAGGTGGCAACTATATGGAAGTGATGAATATGAAGGTGGTGTTGCTAGTCCCGCCAAAATATATCAACAAGGTTGTAGTTCTTCTGACAAAGCAAACTACGGTAACTACTGTATTTGGTCTGGACCTAAATTTGTTTATAAGACGGTTAATAGAGCTATTTACCCACCTTATAATAATCTAATAAAAGTTGAAAAATGGAATTTTGGTGCAAATACTGGAGAAATTTTAACTGTAGGTGATCAAATACAACGTTACGGTCCTAATGGATTTCTTTACAACTATAGTGGACCAGGAATAAGTTCAAAAATTTATGATGCCGCAGGTAATAGAAAACCAAATGCACCAAGTGATTTTGATGATAACCCCTAATGGTTAGTAGTGTCCACAATAATCATTAAGACAGATTCTTGATCTTCCTTAGATAATTTTCTAAATTCTTGTCGAATTACTTTTTTTGCAATACGGTCAGATTTTCTTTTTGTGATGAAAGTACCGTCATTTAATTCATACATTTCAACATTTTTACAAGAAAATAAAATTGTCGATAACAATACAATAGAAAGGAATTTTTTCATTTTTATGGTTTTTATATTTCTACAAATATAGTAAAATTATAGACACAAACCAAATGTTACCGACATATTTATATATTTATTATAAAATAAACATTAAATATTTTATTATGAAATTAACAAAAGAACAATTATTGGGTATCGTTAGACATACGATTACATTTATTGGTGGTATTCTTGTCATGAAAGGAATCGTTGAAGAGTCAATGGTACAAGAAATCTTAGGTGGTGTTACCACTTTGGCAGGTGCCATTTGGTCAATTGTTGTTAAAAACAAAAATTAACTTTTATTATTTTTAAAATTAAAACCCACCAAAAGTGGGTTTTTTTTATTAATCATTATATTTATCATTTAAGTTATGGAAAATTATTTAGGTATTATTGTGGCGTTTATAACAGGTGTTATTGGACCAATATTAGTTGTTTATATTAAAAACAAATTGAATAAAGTAGAAAAACCAGATATGGTTAGAGAAACTCTTAGAGTTAGTGAACTTGTTACCCATAAAATTGAAAGTATAAAAGAAGAATTTAAACCTGATAGAGTTTGGATTACACAATTTCACAATGGTGGAAATTTTTACCCAACAGGAAAATCAATGGCAAAGTTCTCAATAATGTATGAAACGGTTTACCCTGGAGTACCATCGGTACAAAGTAATTTTCATAACATACCTGTTAATTTATTTTCAAAATCAATAAATGAATTGTTAAGTAATGATATAATTGAAATTTCAGATTATAAAGACGAAACTATTGCAACTTTTGGATTGAAGTATATTGCTGAAGATACAGGATGTAAATCAGGTTATTTATTTGCAATCAAAACAATTGATGATAAGTTCATTGGAACTTTAGGACTTGATTACACAAAAAGAAAAACTAAACTTGATCAAGATTCAATAAAACATCTTCAGGTTTATGCCACCGCTCTTGGTGGAGTGTTAATGACACATTTAGAACAATAATTTTGTTTTTATAAAAAAATAGTATACCTTTGTGGTATGAATATATTTTTTTTAGATTTTGACACAAAAAAATGTGCGGAATATCATTGTGATAAACACGTAGTTAAAATGATCCTTGAGACGGCACAACTATTGTGTAGTACCCATTGGGTTATAGGATCAGAAGCCCCTTATAAATTATCTCATAAAAATCATCCATGTTCAATATGGGTTCGTGAGAACTTATCTAACTATCTATACCTTTGTGATCTTGGATTGGAGTTATGTAAAGAATATACATATCGTTATGGAAAGAGACATAAGTCTCAGGATGTAATAGAGTGGTGTTTAACAAACAAACCAAATATTTCCGACACAGAGTTCACAGAACCACCCAAAGCTATGCCAGACGAATATAAAGTTAATAATGTCATAGAATCTTATCGAAATTACTATATTGGAGCAAAAAAAGATTTTGCAAAATGGAAAAATAGAGATGTTCCTGAATGGTTTTTAAATAAGAGTATATTTATGTAAATATGAACTTAATTTATCCGTTATCAATAAAAGGTAGGAAAACATCTGGATTTGGTCCTAGATGGGGAAAAAATCATAATGGTATTGACATTGGTGTCCCTGATGGGACAGGTGTTAATTCTGTTGCAGATGGTGAAGTAGTTAGGGCAGATATGCGAGACTATAAAGGTTACGGTAATTTTATAATTGTTAAACATGACTTAGATGGAGAAACTTTTTATTCTGCATATGCCCATTTAACTAAAATGTTGGTAAGTGTTGGTGATAAAGTTAAACAAGGAGATCAAATTGCATTATCTGGTGGTGGACAAGGTTTATCAAAAGGTTCCGGTAAGTCAACTGGTCCACATTTACATTTTGAAATTAGAAAAAGTCAAAATGGTAATTGGGTTAATCCAGAATCATATATTAGTGGTAAAGAAATTGTAAAAGGAAGTTTAAATAAAACTCAAGATGATAATGAAGTACCTGATAATGAAGTACCCGAT
>Ga0315276_10000391_pt1 | contig 37463 bp, 34 predicted proteins | sample YL17G05_0_MG_FD_204542 | JGI IMG/M metagenome (GOLD analysis project Ga0315276, IMG submission 204542) | Sediment microbial communities from Yellowstone Lake, YNP, Wyoming, USA - YL17G05_0 | ecosystem: Environmental > Aquatic > Freshwater > Lake > Sediment | place: USA: Wyoming | collected...
CGATTAAACAGATACGGTTTTCAATTAAGAGCCGTAAAGAGGATTCTGTACACGGAGTGAACATCGGAGAGAACGGTATGAAAACTAAACACGGATTGTTTAGTAGACTGAGGCTGGTGAGTGTCGGCGTGATGCTCGCGACGCTGTTGGTTGCGTCCACCACCTCCTCGCAGGAAGTCGCTGTCGGCCAGGCGACCGCCACGGTACTGACCATCCTGGCGGTCACGGCGACCGCCCCGCTGGCATTCGGTAACGTCTACCAGGGGGTACCCAAGACGATTGCCAAGAACACTGCCAGTGCCGGTGAGTTCACCATTACCGGCGAAGTCGATGCCAACATCGCGATCTACATGCAACTGCCGGACTACCTGGCGACCACCACGGGCGACGACCGGATGGTGATCGCATTCAGCACCGCCGACTGCAATATCGACACTACCGGCGCCGGAGACCCGACCGGTTTTCTTGGGGCTAACGGCTGGATCGATCAGGACCCGCATAATGTCACCAATGCCACGACCGTAGGTAGCGGCGGCACCAACATTTATTTGGGTGGCACGGTGCAGCCATCGGTTGACCAGACCGCCGGTGCCTATGAGGCGGACATAATTCTTACAGTGGCATACACTGGGACCTGATGACGGAACAATAATTGAAAGAATAAGAAACTGACTAAACTAATAGGGAGGGAGAGCTAAGCATCTCCCGCAGAGCAAGGAGAGAGTAATGCGCAGACAATCAAGGACGACGTTCAAGGGTGTTCTGATCACGGCGTTGGCACTGTTGGCCTTCGCGGGATCGACCGCCACCGCTCAGGACGTTGCCACCGGATCGGCCACGGCGAACCTCGTGTTAGCCCTGACCGTCACGGCTGACCAGGCACTGGCTTTCGGCCAAGTCTATCAGGGAGTGGCCAAATCGGTGGACAAGTTGACAACGGCCGACGCGGGCATTTTCACTATCACGGGTCAGCCAGACGCCGGCATCGCCATCTACATGCAGTTGCCGGACTACCTGGCGACCAGCGTCGGCGTCCTCGGTCCCGGTGACGACCGAATGGTGATTGCGTTTAACGACACCGACTGCAACATCGACACCACCGGCGCCGGAGTTCCTGCCGGCTTTATCGCGGCTAACGGCTGGGCCAATGAGGATCCGCACAACATCGTCAACGCCACGACCGTGGGTAGCGCAGGCACCAACGTCTATCTGGGCGGCCGGGTAACACCGTCGGTCGACCAGCAAGCTGGTGCTTACGAAGCCGACATTATTCTGACGGTAGCCTACGTCGGAATCTAGTCGTCCGGAAGCACCGTTTTGTTGACAGAATGACCTGTCACCAAATACGTTCTGTTCGGGGCCGGCATGGATGTCCGGTCCCGGGCAGAATCGATTTAGTTCAGGAACATAGGATAGTGACTATGAAACAAGCTCTCACATCGGTATCGCCAAACTTCAACTGCGCGGGCGCGTGCAAACGGGTCGGCGTTTTTTTCATTCTGGCTCTCGCCGGAATGACAAACAACAGCTTTGCCGGCGTACTGGTGGCTCCCACCGTCGTGTTTTTGTCCAGCGACAGTCGTACCGGCCGGATGACGCTACAGAATCTCGATGACAAACCCCAGGAAGTAACCGTCTTCTTCAGCTTCGGTATTCCCGCGGCCGACAGCCTGGGCGATGTAACGGTGCGCCTGCAGGACTCAGCCGTGACCGATACTCAATCCTGCCTCGAATGGATCAAGGCGTTTCCGCGGCGTCTGATCCTGCCTCCCAACGCGTCCCAGGTCGTGCGGTTTGTGGCTAATCCACCGCGTGAACTGCCTGACGGCGAATACTGGGCGCGGGTTGTAATCAAGGCGCAGGAAGCCAATCCGAATATTCCGAAATCAACCGGCGAAGACCAGATCACTACTCGTCTCAATATGGTTATGCAGACGGCGATTATGCTCAAGTACCGAAATGGCAATGTGTTCTGCGAACTGAAGCTGGAAGGAGCCTCCGCCAGGTTTGCCGATGGCCAGGTCGAAGTGTTGGTGGACACGAAAAACATCGGCAATGCCTCTTACTTAGGGATACTCAATTGCCAGGTGGTAGATGCCGATGGCCGCGAGGTTGCCAGGAGAGATGTCCAACTGGCCGTATACCGCGAGTTGCGCCGCCGCGTGCAGATACCATTACCGGCAGGTGATTTCACTCGGCCCTACAAAGTCAATCTGGAGATCTCCGGCAAAGGCCGTACCGATATCGCCGCTGCCGATATGCTCTACGGCAACGACCTTACTTTCTCGGCGGCGGTCGAGTAGACGACGGTGTCGGCGAGCTCTCTGTGAGCGTAACGATGAATCGTCATTCTTCAAACCGCAGCTTTCGATACCGGCACATGATGCTGGTAGTCGCCATGATGGCGACGGCACTCTGCCAGTCTGTGACTGGCCAGGAACTGGGGCGAGAAGAGATTGTAGTCGGTTTCGAAATACCTCGCTTGCTCAAGCAGGACATCTTTGTTCAGTTCGACGGCGAGACCGTTTATGTTCCCCTGATCGAAGTTCTCGATTTGCTTGATTTCAACATCAAGACCGATCTGCCCAATAAGAGAATCTCAGGTAGCCTGGCCCTGCAGTCCGACAAATTCCTGATCGACCTGACCCGTTTCCATGTGAAAGCGTTGGGTGTTGATCGCGATCTGCTGAGGTCGGACTATTACTATGACGACCGCGATCTCTATCTGCGAATCGATCTTTACGGCGAGCTGTTTGGTCTGTACATGAAATTCGATTTCTCGCTGCTGCGCGTGTTCTTGCCGCTCAACGACGAATTCCCGGCCTACCAAAAACTGTTGCGCCAAAAGGCACGCAAACAGCTTGTTGAGAAGGAGACTGCCTTACGGGATGTGATGATTCTGGAACGGTCGCGCGACTACTTCGCCGGTGGCGCGGCGGACTGGCGCCTTTCGACTACGCCTTTCGGAGGGGGAGCGCAGTATTTCGACCTCGACCTGGGCAGCGTGCTTCTCGGTGGAGATCTTACAGTTGCGGGCGGCGGTTCCACTCGAACGGGCTTAGACACCGATCGGCTGAATTATCTCTGGCACTACTGCTTCGATAACAAAAAGTATATCACCCAGGTTGATCTGGGTCACATCAACACTACCGGCGCGCTGGCTCGCAGTCTGACCGGAGTGCACGCCACCAACCGTCCGCAGATACGGCGAAAGTATTTTCAAACGGTCCATCTGACCGGTAGTCCGGGAGTGGGATGGGAGGCCGAACTGTTTGTCGACGGCAAGCTGACCGATTTCCAGAACACCGATGCCGCCGGGCAGTATGATTTCAACGTCGACGTTTACTATGGAGCGTCCGAAGTTGAAATCAAGCTGTACGGTCCCAATGGTGAGATCGAGACCGAGCAGCAGCACTTTCGCATCCCTTTCAACCTGATTCCCAAGGGCGATGTGGAATACTCCGTTGGGGTCGGGCAGGGTCAGGGCGTGGATGCTGGACGCGCGTTCACTCAGGCCGGAGCCTATTACGGTTTGTTCTCGCGCCTGACTACCGGCGTTGACATCGACGTTCCTCTGACACCGCTGGAACAAGAGCGCCCGATGTATGCTCTCGAAACTACCTTGCAGATGACCACAAACATGGCTCTGGCGGGATCGGTGTCGCCGGGCAACCGGCTCGAATTTGATGCCAACTACGCGTGGCCGTCGGTGATTTCCGTCGGTGCACATGCCACGGGCTACTTCGAGAACGCTTTGACGAATCCGATGCATCAGAAACACCGCTGGCAGCTGTCGCTGTCCAGTCCGCTGCGAATCTGGGGGCATTACCTGGGTCTGCGCTACAACATCTCGCAGGATCAGTATGAAGGCTTTGGCACGATCAATATGACCTACGGCTTCAACACGAGCGTCAAGCCGATCAACCTCAATTACGTCGGACAATGGCAGCGCCGTAGTGACGCCCTCGGTCAGGTTCTGTCCAGCGCTCTGTTGAGCAAACTGATGGGTTCAATCGAGTTTCATCGCCGGTTCCGCCCGCAGTTCCGGGTCGACTTCGATCACAAGACAAACGAAATCACACGATACGGCGTGTCGCTCTCAAAGCGGCTGTGGCGCTCCAGCCAGATGAGCTTGTCCTACGACAATAGTCCGGTGTCCGGGACCAGCAACTTCCTTGTGACATTCAACTTTTTCACTAATTTTTTGGACTTTTCTTCACGCACTCAGGTGTCCGGCGGCCGCACCACCATGACCCAGATGAATCAGGGATCAATTCGTTTCGACCAGAACAACAAGCGCTTTCTCTTTGACCGCAGGCGGGCGGTCGGCTATGGCACGGCGGTGGTGACGCCATTTCTTGATGAAAACTACAATGGCGTGAGAGAACCGTCCGAAGAGCATATTCCCGGTCTCAAGGCCAAAATCACCGGCGTGAGCGGGCGACCGCGTGGTGGCGACCGCACGTACTACTATGACCGTCTCCGTCCGTACGACGAATATCTCGTGCAGATTGACCCGTATAGTCTCGATGATCCCACTCTGAAGCCGAGCAACGAAAACTACCGGGTCACCCTCAACCCCAGCGTGGTCACGCAGATCGAAGTGCCGATTGTGATGGCCAGCGAGATCAGCGGTTCGGTCAAACGACAGGTTGGCGAAGGCGCCGCCGGTTTGGGGGGCATCAAGGTTGTTTTCTTCAACATCTCCAAAGATGTTATCACTGAAGTCACCACTTTCAGCGATGGTGAGTACTACTTTCTCGGCCTGTTACCCGGTTCCTACCGGGCCTATCTTGATCCCGAACAGCTCAAGCGCGGCGGGTATCGCACCGAACCGGCGACGCTTGAGTTTGATATCAAACCGGTGATGGGCGGCCAGACCATCGAGAACATCGACTTCCTCATGGTGCCGGACACCCAGCCGACGACGAATCAGTAGTCTTGTAGGTTGAAACCAGCCCGCTTCGGGCGGTCTCGGCATACTCTTTCTATTTGAGCAAGTCGTCGTACAGATCCCGCCACGTTGGATTTACTCGTTCGATCATATGCACTTTGATGACACGCCTTCTCTTTTTCCACCGCTTCTCGGCAATAATCGCTTCTCTAATGTCCGCGTGGTACTCCCAGTACACTAAATACTTGACGCCGTACCTGGCAGTGAAACCCGGAACCAGGCCGTGCCGGTGGGCAGTAGCCCGCTGAATCAAGTTACTGGTCACACCTACATACAGCGTACCGTTCTTTTGACTGGCCATGATGTACACAAATGAGGGTTTCATGTCACACTCGCTCAGGCTCCGGCGTCTATACCAAGCTGAAATCCGTGACTGACAGGGTGTGTCATTGAAAAGTACGAAGACGGCCCTATGGCCGTCATGCTCACGAAAGTGGGCACCCAGCTATGCTGGTTGAGCGCCAACCTTTATGTCCAAGACTCCCATCGCTACGTCGGCTACAGCATCAAAACCAGTGCCATAGCAATCACAACTGGGCACCCGCTTGCGCGAGTGTGACGGGACCGGGGTCCCGTCTTTTGCTTTGCCCTGCACGACCAAAGCAAAGACGGCCATAGGGCCGTCATGCCCACGAAAGTGGGCACCCAGCTATGCCGGCTGGTCACTTATTTAATGCCTAACACTCCCAACGCTGTGTCAGCAGCAGCATCAGACTCCGTGCCATAGCAATCATAACTGGGCACCCGCTTCCGCGAGTGTGACGGGACTGGGGCCCCGTCTTGTTCTTCGCCCTGTACGACCAAAGCAAAGACGGCCACAAGGCCGTCATGCCCACGGAAGTGGGCACCCAGCTGTGTTGGCTGAGCACCACCCTTATGCCTACCCTACCCATCGCACTGTCAGGCTCTGTGGCTCGCTTCTACTGGCGCACAAGAATCATTGACTCCGCCGGATCGCTGAGCTATTGTTCCACTATGGGAGCCACTCAGGCGGTGTTTGGTTGGAGAATATGTAGACTCACGCGGCTTAGAACGGTCGAATCACTATCTGCTCAACGTCGACTATGCTGGCTTGTCCGGGAATCCCCACTCAAGCCAAGATAGGTACTGCTCCACCAAATGTGATGCAATATCCAACACCTCTTCCGCTTCTTGCTTGGTCGCCTTGTACCCGTGAATTGCCGCGTTGCACAACCGCACGACTACCATTAAGTACTCGAACTGTTCAGTAGTGATGGCTCCTTGCTCTCGGAGTTTGCGCGCGATCACTCCGGCACTATCTCGCTGACCAATACTCCTCTGGAACCCCGTGGCAACATTCTTGAGCATCGTCTCGATCTCGATGCGTAGCCCAGCAAGAGCCAGATTAGGATCTTGCTCTGCCAGTTCTCGGTAGTATGTTAGATCGAGACCACTGGGAGATGGGGCGAGGCTACGATTCAGCATACGAGCGTTTGCATCGGTCAAAGGAATCGCTGGTTGTAGTCGCCTTGCATCGGTGCTCATTGTTGCCTCGACTTTGGCGGAAAGCCTCTTGCCGGTCTCGAGGTCGTTAGGAAACGCTTGCAGGGATGCGCCGCCTGGAAGGTTCAGGCCAGTAAGCCGCTTAATAAACTCTCTAATGTCGGTCCGGTATAGTAGTATCAACATCACGAGCGTGCATGGCCAAATGAGCACTCTCGTAAATTCCAGAGCGATTGAAATCGGATCCAATAATCCTCCTTCAGTAACACATTTGCGACGCTCGCAAACTAACGCTTTGTCAATTCTCACGCAACAAGCTAATTGTCGCGCCTCTTGTTCTAGTCGGGCCCTTTCGAGGAGTCTCTGCGTTCCAATACTGCCCCCCCCACTTGCCCCCGCGGCCAAATCACATATATTCCCACCGGTTGAGACTGTCAAACATCGCGCGGCAGATGAGGGCATCTGCCACGCACGAGTACAAATAGGAGACCCGTATGAAATACCGCGTTGAAACCGATTCGATGGGCAAGATCGAAGTGCCGGTCGACCGCTACTACGGCGCCCAGACCGCCCGTTCACTCATGAACTTCAAGATCGGCGGCGAAACCATGCCGATCCCGCTCATCAGGGCGTTCGGCATCCTCAAGAAATGCTCCGCGCAGGTCAACCAGGACCTCGGCCTGCTGCCGAAAGACAAGGCCAAACTGATTATCGCCGCGTCACAGGAAGTGATCGACGGCAAGTTAGACGATCATTTCCCGCTGGTGGTCTGGCAGACCGGGTCCGGCACCCAGACCAACATGAACGCCAACGAAGTCATCTCCAACCGCGCGATCGAAATGGCCGGCGGCGAAATGGGGAGCAAGAAGCCGATTCATCCCAACGACGATGTCAACAAGGCGCAGTCATCGAACGACACATTCCCGGCTGCGATGCATATCGCCGCGGTCGTACAGATTCACGCCGAACTGATCCCGAAAGTGACCCTGCTGCGCGACACGCTGAACAAGAAATCGAAAGAGTTCAACAAGATCATCAAGATCGGCCGCACTCACTTGATGGACGCCACCCCGCTGACGCTCGGCCAGGAGTTTTCCGGCTACACTCAGCAGTTGACCAACGGTCTGGCGCGTCTCAAGGACTGTCTCAAGCGGTTGTACCCAATCGCGCTCGGCGGCACGGCAGTAGGAACCGGACTGAACACGCATCCGGAGTTTGCCAAGCGGGCGGCGGCGGCTATCGCCAAAGACACCGGGTTGCCTTTTGTCACTGCGCCGAACAAGTTTGAGGCGTTGGCGTCACACGACGCGATTGTCGAAGCGTCCGGCGTGATGAAGACTATCGCTTGTTCGTGTATGAAGATCGCCAATGATGTCCGCCTGCTCGGCTCCGGTCCGCGCTGTGGGATCGGTGAGCTGTTGCTGCCGGAGAACGAGCCGGGGTCATCGATCATGCCCGGCAAGGTCAACCCGACTCAGTGTGAGGCGATGACTATGGTCGCTGCGCAGGTGATGGGCAACGACGTGGCGGTCAATATCGGTGGCGCGACCGGCCATTTCGAACTGAATGTCTTCAAGCCGGTGATGATTTACAACCTGCTGCAGTCGATCAAGCTTTTGGCCGACGCATGCGAGTCGTTCAACGACAACTGCGCGGTGGGTATTGAGGCCAACAAGACGAACATCAAGAAGAACCTGTTCGGCTCGCTGATGTTGGTGACGGCGCTGAATCCGCATATCGGGTACGACAACGCCGCAAAAGTCGCCAAAAAGGCGCACACTGAAGGCACGACGTTGAAAGAGGCGGCGGTTGCGTTGGGACTGCTGACCGAGAAAGAGTTCGACCAGAAAGTGCGCCCGGAGCAGATGATCGCCCCGAACCTGGGGGTGAAGAAGTAGGTCGAAATCCCTACGGTTTCGACATGGCTTGAGGTCGAGAGAAACGCGTCAGGTCACATCCCCCGCCAGAAGCGGGAGACAAGACCTGACGCAACCGCACAAAGCGTTGGGTGTTTCAATTGAGGATTTAGTAACATAGTATGCAGTCTATTTTTGGATTCTATTATGTTGTCAGTCTATTGAGTATCATGGGTTGGCCAAGACGGCGCAGTTTATTCAATTCAGAAGCTGTGGTTGATAGCACGATACTTGATTTAGCAATTGAGCAAATGATTGACTGGGCTGCAAGTATTGGCGCATGTCGTCCCGAATTGGGTCTGCAAACTATTGCTAGCATGTTTAGAGATATGGACTGGAATAGCGGAGAAGCGTTGGATATTAGTGTGGCAACAGACAACCTAAGAAAGCAGTGGATTGAGGGGGGTAATAGTAATAATCCTAGGGAAGCTGTTGGGCCGGCAAAGTTCTCTGAGCACAGCAATGTAATAAGCATGAAGCAGCTAAAGGATAAAGAGACTAAGTATGCGCTAGAAGTCTATTGCTTTGAGAGTCTACTTTGGGGACTGATCAATCCAGATAGTTTCAAAACCTATTACTCAACTAACGAAGAAAGACAAAGAGAACGAATGCCGGAATATAAGAAGGCTGGATTAGCGGTTGATTATATTCCAACGCTGGATCAGATGTTGAAAGAGGGCGAGGAAATACTAAGGGGTTATGAAAGAGAAGTACGACCATTATCGCTAATTCCACAGAAGCTACTAAATGATGCGATTTCTTTGGGAATTAGGGTCAATAGTCTGTAGGTCTGGTTCGCGGCACGAGCCATTGGAGCGTCAAACCCGACACAGTTTGACTGGCAAATACGTGCCCCGCGAAAGGAGATACCGTGTCCATTGATGACTTCGTGAGGAAGTATTACACACCCAATAACTTGGAGTATTCAAAGCTCGCCTCAGGGTTTTTGCTATCGATGTCGAACGTATACTCACACCGTACCATAACGTCGTTTGGTGAGGGGCCTGCCAAGCAAAGGATGCGGGAGTATGTCGCTGATATCGTTGACAAGATGCGGCCAGGGCGCGCGTTCGCGAAATTCGTTGTTCTTCCAGAGGAGTTCTTCGGAACTGAAGAACAGAAGATGTTTCTTGAACAAGCGGTGCGCAACGCGATGAACAATGCCAGCCGAATGAATGACTCCGCGTCGATTGTCTTCGCCCATTCTGTCCTCGATACGTTCTCGGCGGACCTTCTCATTTTCGGCGCCAAGATCGACGCTGCAGTTTACTTCCGCTTCATTAAGGAGCGCCAGATCAAGGTATTCGACCTGCTGACGGAAGATTTCGGGTCTATAGATTCAGACGGCGTCAATCACCTGCTGACAGCGAAGGTTATCGGTCTCGTTGCGAGAGAGTGGACAAGAGATTCACTGTGCGCAAAGATCGACCATTTGCATTCCATCTGCCCCCCTCCACGCGATCTTCTTTCCGAAGGCAGTTACAAGTATGACAAATCGCGCATTGAGAAGATAGACAGAAGGCGGCACAGCATTGTCCACGGCCTAGACTACACGTGTGATGCCGATAGTGTAACGCAGGATCTTTACTACATGCTGTACACTGGGGTATACTTGGCGCTATTGATGCATCTGAAATTTGATCTCAAGTGGCTCCCCGTCCCTTCGGAGAGCTGTGGCGACGGGCATGGTCGGAGTTCCGATTAGACTATCCATGCGCCTACCCATCCAAGCAAGCATCTTCATCGTCCGGCTGAAACCTGACGATGACTCTGAGTATCTGCTGCTGCACCGAGTGCTCCCGCGGCTCTCGTTCTGGCAACCGGTGACGGGCGGGGTCGAATCCGGCGAGACCATCGAGCAAACGGCGCGGCGCGAATTGATCGAGGAAACCGGTTTCTCACCGGATGATCTTCGGGCTATCGGCATTAGCTACACGTTTCCGCCTGACGAATTCTTCAAAGCTGTCTACGAGACACCGCCGGATGAGATCGCGGTGCATGTCTTTGTCGCGAGTGTGCCGTCTGGTTCAGAACCGAAGATCGATCCGGTTGAACATGACGAGTACTGCTGGTGTTCGTACAGCGAAGCCCTCGATCTACTCTACTGGTGGGACGACAAGGAGTCTCTCAAGCAAGTTGCGGCGCACTATGCGTGATTGCGCAGCATCAATTCCTTCGGATGTGGATTGAGATAAATCTGATCTCTGATGTACTCTACGTTGTGCTTGCGTACGAAGTGGGATATCATCGTGATCGGCACAATCAAGGGGAGGAGACCACGATGATAGTCGTCAATGGTCGAAATGATATCCTTGCGTTCCTCGGCGGACAGGTGTGATCTCAGAAAGCCCAAGATATGCTGCAGAACATTGGTGTTCTTTCTGGCCGTCGATCGGTGCTTGAGTCCGCTCATGAACAACGCCAGGTATTGCGTCTTGAATTCGGCTGCCGGGGTAGTCTTGATAGCGGCCACCAATCGTCCGAGTTGCTGGTAATGGGTCGGGCTGTGGGCGAGCAGCAGGTACTTGTGCGCTGTGTGGAATTTCACCATCTCGCCGCGGCTAAACCGATTCCTCAGCAGTTGCTGCAAGCGGAAGTAGGCGAACACGCGGACGATAAAGCTCTCGCGCAAAGAGGGGTCCGCGAGCCGTCCTTCTTCCTCGACCGGCAGGTGCGGGAATTGCTCCATGAGAGTACGCGCAAAGAAGCCTACAGCCTTCTTTTCAACCGTCCCCGACTTGACATAGAGATTCACTTTCTCCATACCACATGAGGGCGAACGGCTTTTGAAGACAAAGCCCGAAAGATCGGCCAAATCCGGCCGCCGCACGCGCCGGTGGGAGTAACGGTTCACTCGCTCGGTCCAGTCGGCGCCGGTCTTGTTGCCGATCATCCGGGGAGAAGTAGCTTCGCATTCGAGCCGAACTGATTCGCGCGGCACGGGCATGCCGACTTCAATTTCGGGACAGACCGGTACGAACTCGAAATACGGGCCAAGTGTGTCCGTGATGTAACTATCTCTCTTGTGACCGCCATCGAAACGTACCCTCTTGCCCAGCAAACAGGAACTGATGCCGACACGAATTAATGACGGATTCTCGGATGTCTTCTTCACCATATGACGGTTTCTTCAGGTGATGCCGAAGGTGTCGCGATCGAATCAGGGTCGATCATACGCCCGACCGGTTGATCGGTCCACACCGACCTGCCCGCTGGAATCACGGCGCGATAAGAAGCGGCGGCGCGCCCTGGCAGGTGCCATAGAACGACATGGCGTCGTCGCGCATGATCGCAATTCTCAGAGTCTCGCCGCCCAGCACATCGTCAGCAAACAATCGAAGACTTTCGGCGAGGTTAGCCTTCCACGATGAGGGGACGCCGGTGATATCCAACGCGTGCACATCCAAGACTACGCGATTGGCAAAAGTAGCCGTGAGGCGACCCGGTCGATAACGCTGGATCAGTTCCGGCGCTGCAATGGTGGCCTTAGAGACGATACCCAGGACGGTGTCGTTAAGCTGAGGTTCGGCGTCGAATATGTGCAATCGCACGAGTGATTTGGGGAGAGTGTCACCTGACACAGCGAGATCCTTGAACGTTGCAACTTCGTCCGAATCGCTCATCAGTGTGTAACGATAGTCACGCACGGTCACACCCCGCAACTTGAGGGAAAGGCGTGATCTCCGGGAGTCAAGGACGAGATATGGTTTGTCGACGGCGGCGAGGGCGTTCTCGACATTCTTGAACCGCGCAGCGAATTCGCTCTCCGGTGTAGGCGGGGTTTTGGCCGTCTGATTCTTCCCCTTACTCCGAGCGGCGTCCACACTGCTGCTAATCAGCAATACCAGCAATACCGTCATCAGGCCGGACAGTATTAAGACTCCGTTCCTTCGAACTGGACGTCTAGTAGATGTATATGTACGTACCGTAGTTAACTCGTCCATACAAGTACTTCAGGTTGTCTTCACCGAGTCTGACACAGCCGTGAGTAACGCTCACACCCAGTAGTCGCTCGTAAAGAGTACCGTGTACGAAATATCCGTTACCGAAGCCGACGGCATACGCGCCCATCACGAAGGGATCCATCCGTTCTTCGTCGGTCAGAGGGATGACTTCACCCTCCTCGATAAACGCCCAGTCCGGTTTGCGCCACCAGGGACCTTCAAGCTTGCTGTCGGCAATGAACACGCCAGTGGGGGTATCGAATTTCCAGTGGCGACCGGTGGCGGTGTCGGTCAGTTCGGCGCCCGAGCCGGTAGAACAGTCGGCGGCCAGAAACACCGAATCCTCAGTCCGCAGGTACAGTTTGTTGGCGTAGCGATCAATGACGACATACGGTTTGTTCATCTTCAGTCGTCCGGCCGGCGGGTTGGTCCCGGATTTTCTCTTGGACGGCTTCTTGGTGGGCTGTTCGTACGTGGCTGTCGTAGTGGTATTAGCCGTCTCGGGGGGACGGACGAAAGACTCCTGCTGAGTCCACAGGAGTATCCCAAGTAAGAGTAGCACCACGGTGATGGTACTGGCCGGAATGATCAACGTCCACTTGTTCACGGGACCGACTCCGTCATTCTGACAATGGTCACCCACATCCCCTTGAAGGCGTGGCGCATCAATTCATCCATCTGAGCATTAGACACTGCCACGCACCCTTCGGTCCAGTCTTTGCCCAGGCCGCCGTCGCCGTGGATTTCAATCAGGCTGCCGATTCGTGCACGTCGCGGGATATTACCCTCGCGCTGATTTTGCCGAAAGCGTTCGCGGTCGGAATCGTTGGGGTAGTTGAGCAGGAGCGCCTTATAGTATTGGCTGTGATGGCGTACTTCGGTGACCTTGTACATCCCTTCCGGGGTGGCGCCGTCGCCCGATAGTCTTTTCTCACTGGCCGAACTGTAGCCGAGATCACATGCGTAAGATTTGGTCACTTTGCCATTTTGCACCAGGTGGAGTTTGTGGGCAGTTTTGTCAACAATGATTGCTACTTGTCCGGTTTCGCGGGAGTGCTCCTTGGTTTCCCGAACGTTGGCACGCCAGTGCTCCAAACGCGCCGCAGACTGATTCAGGTACTTGTCGTAACGCTTGTCGAGTTCGGTCAGAAGGGAGGTGGTCTTCTGAATTGAGGATTCCGCCTCGGCATGATGCTGCTTGTTAAGCAGGTCACGGGCCAGTTCAAGGCTGGTCCCGGCCGCAGTTAAAAGGCGCTGGCAGTCCATCGGAGCCAGACCATCACCCAAACGCGAACTCCAATCGCGGTACTCCTGTACCGTTGAAGAAAAAGTAGTGCTGATTTGATTGCGTTCAGACTCATGTTTGGAAATCGACTCCTGCTGTGCCTGGTTGGCTCGCTCGGCGGCCAGCCAGAACAGGGAATCGACCTGACGATAAGAATCAAACGGCCACCAGGAGGAGTTCTTGTCTTTCAGGATCACTTCGCCCAGGCGGAGCAACTGTTCCGCTTCGTGGAAACGCGGCTGGGAATGTTGTTGTGCGCCGGCCTGGCGGGCGCGGTCAATCGACGAAAGCGCTCCTTGAAAGGCGACCAGTGGGGGTGTGCGTCGCTGCAGTGCCAGCATCCACGCTCCCGCAAGTAACATGGGGATCATTACTGAAGTTACTATCAGCCACCGTTTCCTGCGCGATGTCATTCGTTACTCCCGAAGACGACCATAACTGCGCGGAGGGCTGCCCGTTGCCAGGCAACCCTCCGGGTCAAAGAGCGATTGTCAGTACGTAACTATTCTAAACTACCGTTTTCCTGACGCCTTGGCCTTGGCGGCTTCAATGTCAGCATTGATCCGATTCAACTGGTTGACAGCCGCTTCCAATTTCGGCTTCGCCACGAGGAACTTGCCCGCGTTGAAGTCCGCCACAGCAGCCTGGTACGCGGTCTCGACCGACGCGAGATCGGCAGCGATCAGGTCCAGGTCAGCCTTAGTCCCCTTACCTTTAGGGGCCTTAGCCAACGCCTCGCGAGTGGTGACAAGCAGCCCGTCAATGTTGGTCATGAGGGTGTTGTCCTCTTGTCGGACCCGCTCCTTGGCGGCCGTCGCATCGGTGACGGCTTTGTCGGCCAGCGCCTTTGTGGCGACAAGCATTTCCTTGCTCCGGCCATAGCTGCGGAACAAGGCGAACTTAGAATCCTGGTTCTGAATCTCAACCTTGGCGGCGTTGAGGGAATCCTGAGCCTGTTGATATGATGCCGGAGCGTAAGCCTCAGCCTCGGCCATCTGAGCACCTGACATGGCCTGATCACAGGCGAGCCGCTCTGCTTCCGGGGCCTTGCTGCAGCCGGTCACAACGATGGCTACGGCGAGTGCCACCAAGAACGACGACACGCGCACGAACATAGACACTTTCCTTTCGGCCGACGATCCTTGCGGACACTTGGTTTGAATTCAGGGACACGTGCATGTTCGGCCGCATATGCACATATCCACTTCCATCAGAACCGGGACGCGCCGTCCTGGTTCCTGGCACATTAACAACAACTTCTTAATCTTCTGCTACAAAAAACTGAACATCGATGTTCAGGGGCCGGTACCTTTCGGTGGTGATGAAGCAGAGATTGTCTCACTCCGCCTCCAGTTTCACCTCTTTGGCACAAGCGGGTGGGAATAAGTTCGACTACAAGCCTCCTGTCAAGACTAATTAACGCTTTTTGACTGCAATTCTGAGGTCTCAGCGGATCATACAGCCTTCTCTCCGGTGCAGCTTATGCAAGTACAGTGAGTGGCGCCGCAACCTGCAGATCTGATAACCAGGTTGATTTTATCCCGTTCGTCTATATATTGGGAGAGAACGACTTATGGCCGCGCAGGAAGCGGCCGGGAAAGGTCCAGTAGTGGCACCCATAGGCATCATATTCGACTTGAAAAAGTATGCCATCCATGACGGCCCCGGGATACGGACCACCGTCTTTTTCAAGGGTTGTCCACTCAATTGCGGGTGGTGTCATAATCCGGAAAGTCACAAACCAGGGATCGAACAATTGCAGATTCGGCAGTCGACCATGGGAAACCCGGTCTGTGCAAGGGAAACGACGGTTGGCTGCGAAGCGACCGTGGACACGGTCATGGCGGAAATCTTACAAGATCGGGTATTCTACGACCAGTCAGGCGGCGGGGCTACTTTCTCCGGTGGTGAGCCCCTGCTCCAGGCTGAGTTCTTGCTGGCTTTGCTGGAAGAATGCCGACGGGAGAAGATTCACACGGCAGTTGATACCTCAGGGCATGCGTCTCTGGATACTATACAGCGCGTGTATCAGGCTGCCGACCTGCTCTTGTACGACCTGAAGCTGATGGATAACGTTCTCCACCGGCAGTATGTAGGTGTGTCAAATGAGCTGATTCTATCCAACCTGGAAGCTCTTGCGGCTCACGATAACCTCCGCATTGTTGCCCGATTGCCCCTGATCCCGAACATCACCGACACCGACGAGAATCTTTTGGCAGCAGCTGATTTTCTGGAGCCCCTGGGATTGCTCCAAGTCAATCTGTTGTCGTATAATAAGTTAAGTGAAGACAAGCGGGAACGGTACGGAATGCGGGGTCATCACCCAAACTTGAATGTACAGGACCGCGAAGTTCTCCTCCGGAAGGCGAGTATTTTTTCGGCTCGGGGATTCGCGGTGTCTGTTGGAGGTTGAACGTGATTACTGAACGGGTCCAGAGACTCAGAAAAGAGAGCCTTGAGGCGGTACCCCGAATATCAACGGAACGCGCCCGACTGCTGACCGAATTCTACCAGAGCGGAGCAGCCGAGCGGGTGTCGGTTCCGATGGGTAGAGCGCTGGCATTCAATTATCTGCTGGAAAACAAGGAACTTTGGATAGGCGAAGGCGAGCTGATTGTCGGCGAGCGCGGCCCAGCCCCCAAAGCCACTCCCACCTATCCCGAAATCTGCACGCACTCGCTGGAAGACCTTCACATCCTCAACACCCGTGAGAAAGTCTGGTTTCGGGTTGGCGACGACGAGCGACGTTTTCAGGAGCAGACGGTCATCCCGTTCTGGAAGGGACGCGCGCTACGAGACCGGATTTTCAACGAGGTTGATCAGCCCTGGAAAGATGCCTACGAAGCGGGTGTGTTCACCGAATTCCAGGAACAGCGCGCCCCCGGTCACACTGTGCTTGACGACAAAATCTACCGATTGGGGATGAAGGATTTCAGGGCAACCATCCAGGAGCGCCTGGAAACGCTGGACTACTACGGTGACCCCGATGCTTTGGCCAAACGTGAGCAGCTTCTGGCGATGATTATCACAGCCGACGCGCTGGTGGCCTTCGCTCACCGTTACAGTCACAAGCTCACGGAACTGGCTGCACAGGAAGCCGATCAGGGGCGCAAAGCTGAACTTACTGGAATGGCCCGTATCTGCTCGCGTGTCCCGGAGAACGCGCCCGAGACAATGTGGGAGGCGCTGCAGTACTACTGGTTTGTTCATCTTGGTGTCATCACCGAACTGAACACCTGGGATTCGTTCAATCCGGGTCGGCTCGATCAACACCTTTGGCCATTCTATCAACATGATCTTGCTGTGGGAAAACTTGATGACGCCCGCGCGCGTGAGCTTCTGATGGCCTTCTGGGTCAAATTCAACAATCAGCCCGCGCCCCCCAAAGTAGGCGTGACCGCACAGGAGAGCGCCACCTACACCGATTTCTGTCTCATCAATCTCGGCGGCGTGACGGCAACCGGCGAAGACGCCACCAACGAGATGACTTACATCCTGTTCGACGTGATCGAAGAGATGCGCATCCTCCAGCCCAGTTCGATGGTACAGATCAGTAAGAAGAATCCTGACCGGCTGGTAAAACGGGCACTCAAGATCATCAAGACCGGTTTTGGGCAGCCGTCGCTGTTCAACACCGACGCCATCGTCCAGGAGATGGTTCGCATGGGGAAATCGGTCGAGGATGCCCGCAACGGCGGCGCGAGCGGCTGCGTGGAAACCGGCGCGTTCGGGAAAGAGAGTTATATCCTGACCGGCTACTTCAACCTGGTCAAGGTGCTCGAAATCACGCTGCACAACGGGGTCGATCCGCGCACCGGCAAGAAAATCGGGACTGAATCAGGTGAGCCGACCTCATTTGCGACGTTTGATGACCTGTATGCGGCCTTCGAGAAGCAGTTAAGACACTTCATCGACATCAAGATTCGCGGCAACCGGATTATCGAGCGACTCTGGGCGCGCTATCTGCCCGCCCCGTTTATGTCGCTGCTGATTGATGATTGCATCGCCAACGGAAAAGACTACAACGACGGAGGCGCGAGGTACAATAGCTCATACATTCAGGGTGTCGGTATGGGGACAATCACTGACTCGTTGACCGCCATCATGTACCATGTCTATGACAAGAGGACTATGAGCATGTCGGATTTCCTCAAGGCACTTGCCGACAATTTCGACGGCACGAGAGAGTTCCGGCATCAGTTGATGGCGCAGACTCCGAAGTACGGCAACGATGACGACTACGCCGACAGTTTCCTGCGCCGTGTGTTCGAGAGCTACTTCTCGATGATCGACGGTCGCCCCAACACTAAGGGCGGACATCACCGGATCAACCTGTTGCCGACTACCTGCCATGTCTATTTCGGCAGTGTGGTGGGGGCGACTCCCGACGGCCGGTTGAAAGGCGAGCCGCTCTCCGAAGGGATTTCGCCGGTTCAGGGGGCGGACCGGCGCGGACCGACCGCCGTTATGAAATCAGCCGCGAAGATCGATCATGTCCTGACCGGCGGGACGCTGTTGAATCAGAAATTCACACCGCGGATTCTGGAGACGGATCAGGATATCGAGAAGCTTATGCATCTGATCAGGGCGTACTTCCGCATGGACGGACATCACGTTCAATTCAATGTGGTGACTGCCGACACGCTTCGAGCCGCTCAACGCGAGCCGGAGAAGCATCGCGACCTGATTGTTCGCGTGGCTGGCTACAGCGACTATTTTGTGGATCTCGGTTTCTCTCTCCAGAACGAGATTATTGGGCGCACCGAGCAGTGCCTGTAAGTGTCTCATCGAAAGTCTTGCAGGTCAGGTTGCATGCCGTCCAGACATCGCGTGTCTGGGCTGTAGATGTTCTGGCCCAGGGGATTATTTCAGCGGTTCTACCCTTTGGCATCGCTACAGAAAGCTACAGGGTGCCAATAAATCAGCGGCAGCCCGATTACCGTGCATTTTCCACTTGTATAGAGAGCTTTCATTCCAGATACTGCCTGCCGCTCTAAGCTGGTTGTCAGGTCGGGAACCGGTTGAGAGACATCTCGGTTATGAAGAGCTCACGTCATCGTGACGCAATCGTTACGGTTTACCGTGGGCCGAGTTATGTTGTAAAGGCAGCGGAATATGCAGAGAAGATACAACATTGTCGATCGCAGACTCGTGGAGACTCAGGATTCAAAGAATCTGCTGACCATTTACATAAATCCCGACGAAGCGGAGAAGAAGTATCTCATCGAGACTCTGAAGCTCGATGAACATACTCTGCAATCCGCCCTTGATCCGGATGAGTTGTCACGTCTGGAATTCGAACCGGAACATGTCGCGCTGATTTTCAAGAGGCCCAAGAGTTATTCGCACGAGGACGAGTTCCTCTTTCGGGTCGCATCCACTGGCGCATTCCTGTTCAAGGATCAGCTGATACTCATCATCTCAGAGGATGTTGCCCTGACTGACTCGAACCAGGTCATCCGCATTTCTACGCCTGGTTTCCTGCTGCTCAAACTCCTGAACCGTTCAATAGCTCATTTCCTGGCGCACCTCAAGGTTATCTCGACTATCTCTGACAGTCTTCAGGACAAGATCAACACCGCGATGGAGAACAAGAGCCTCATCAATCTCTTCACTCTCGAAAAGAGCCTGATCTACTACCTGAATTCGCTCAATTCAAACAGTATGGTGCTGGAGAAAATGAAGGTGAACTCCGGAAAGATAGGGTTCGGCACGGAAGAATTGGAATTTCTGGATGACACCATAATCGACAGCAGCCAGTGCTATAAACAGGCCGAGATCTACTCTAATATTCTGGCCAGCCTGATGGATGCCAGGGCTTCTATCGTCAGCAACAACCTCAACGTCCTCATAAAGTTTCTCAATATTATCACCATCGCTATTATGGTACCGACTTTTGTCGTGAGTGCTTTTTCGATGAACGTGGGGCTGCCTCTCCAGAACCATCCCCTTGCCTTCTATATTGTGATGGGTCTTGCGATCATCTCGGTTCTCGCCTTCCTGCTACTTTGGCGTCGCAAGAAGTGGTAGACCATAGCGAGACGGATTCTATCGGTCTCGTACGTCAGGATGCTCGCCGTCCTGACATCGCTCATCCCACAAGGTTACTGACCAACGGGACTGGCTCAGGGTGACCTAAGGGATCGGACTTCGGTCAGAAAACACAGATATTTGTGAACTGATCTGCAAGGGGCAGAGGTTCGTTCCATCGCCACAAAACCGCTTTACGAGCCGCCTTTCAGGCTGTATTTTCCTGTCCTGTAGGATTTATGGATCAGGATGCTGGTCATCCTGACCTGTAATGATGTGGACCAAAAAGGTCATGACCTACAGGCGAATCTGAAGCGATGAGGTTAGAACAACAATGAAATACATACCGGAACCGTTTAGGATCAAAACGGTCGAACCGATCAAAATGACTACCCGCGAGTACCGCCGCAAAGCGATTGGGGAAGCGGGCTACAACACCTTTCTGCTCAAGAGCAAAGATGTCTATATCGACCTGCTGACCGACAGCGGCACGTCGGCCATGTCCGACGCCCAGTGGGCGGCTATGCAGATGGGCGACGAAGCCTACGCCGGCAGCAGGAACTTCTACGATCTCGAAGCCACCATCCAGGATGTGTTCGGCTACAAGTATGTAGTACCGACTCATCAGGGCCGCGCCGCCGAGCACATTATGTCCAGGTTGCTGATCAAACCGGGCGACTACGTGCCGGGGAACATGTATTTCACGACCACGCGGCTGCATCAGGAACTGGCGGGCGGGAAGTTTGTCGATGTCATTATCGACGAGGCCCACGACACCACCAGCCCGCATCCGTTCAAGGGGAATGTTGATATCGCCAAGATGCAGCGGTTGGTGGACCAGGTCGGCGCGGACAAGATTCCGTATATCAGCTACGAAACCTGTGTCAACATGGCGGGCGGCCAGCCGATTTCAATCGCCAATCTGCGCGAACTGAGGGAGTTCTGCGACAAGTACAAGATCGCGATCATGCTGGACAACACGCGCACCGTCGAGAACGCCTATTTCATCCAGCAGCGCGAGCCGGGGTATGCCAACAAGTCGGTCAAAGAGATCGTCAAAGAAATCTGCTCCTACACCGACGGCTGCACCTGTTCGGCCAAGAAGGACTGCCTGGTAAACATCGGCGGGTTTCTCGCCATGAACGACGAGGAGTTCTTCGTCAATGCCAAGGCGCAGGTGGTGGTGTACGAAGGTCTCCACACCTACGGCGGTCTGGCCGGTCGCGACATGGCGGCGCTGGCGCAGGGGATCCGTGAGGCGGTCGTCACCGATGACTATATCCGTTACCGGGTCGAGCAGACCAACTATCTCGGCGAGCTCATGACCCAGCACGGTATCCCGCACGTGATTCCGCACGGCGGACACGCGATTTTTCTCGACGCCAAACGGTTCTTACCCCATGTCGATCAGGACCAGTTCCCAGCGCAGGCGCTGGCGGCTGAGATTTATGTCGAGACCGGCGTACGCGCTATGGAGCGCGGCAATGTGTCGGCGGGGCGCGATCCGGAAACCGGCAAGAACCGTCGCCCGAAACTCGAACTGGTGCGGCTGACTATCCCGAGGCGCGTGTACACCCAGAGCCATCTCGACTACACCGCGGAGGGTATCGTGCGGCTGTATCAGAAGCGTGACCAGATCAAAGGCCTGAGGTTCACATTTGAACCGCAGCAGCTTCGCTTTTTTCAGGCCCGTTTCGAACCGGTAGTAGCAGTAGCGCAGCCGGTGGGGTGAGACTTGTGAATCGGGACGGTTGACGACCCGACATCAAATGTGGCTGGTGTACATCCTTGTGCGCCAGCTTTCTATTTATCGGCAGTGATACAGCCCTACCATCTCTCTCCGCCCAATCCGACGAATATGCATTGACCCGAACGTTGGAATTGGATACTCTTGGCTTGGAGGAATGATATGGCCAACAGCGACAACCCTGCTACTGGAGCACTGTTTGAAAGAACGGCGCAAGCGTACTTCAAGTCACAGAACATAGAACTAGAGCGCCCTTTTTCGATCACAATCGGGGCGGCATCCATTTCAAAACGACATAAGTACGATTTAGGATCGAACAATCCGCCGATACTTGTCGAGTGCAAAGCTCACACTTGGACTGCCGGCGGTAATGCACCCAGCGCGAAGATGTCGGTATGGAACGAGGCAATGTACTATTTCCACATTGCACCACCGCGATTCCGCCGTGTTCTTTTTGTGATCAAGAATGTTAGTCACGGTCGATCCTTGGCGCAATATTACATCGATCGCTATAAATATCTGATCCCGACAGGTGTTGAGATTCTGGAATACGACCCGACTAGCTGTCAAGCAATCCGCGTACACCCGCAGTAAAACAGGCGGGAACACCGTACCCCACCCAACGGGTGGGTTTTCTTCTTTTTGCGCTCGAATCATTCCAAAAATAAGCTGTAATCATTCTTCGTACCACGCATAGCTGCTCCATTTCCAGCGAGCCGGGTCGCTCACAAGCCCTCGCTTGACCGGATTGTTGTGGCAATAACGGACTGCCTCCCACATTTTTTGTTCTGAACGACAATTCCTATCGAAGCACCTTCTTTGCCAGAGAACGAACCGGTGCACGCCGTTTCTCGCCGTCGTCAGTTTGGAAAGAAGGGTGGAGCGGCGGTCGAGCAACAGCGCGTGAATTGTCTTTGCAGAGAGGCGCTTGATGTCTCTCACAGGAGGACCAAGACTGCTGTTCTCTCCAGGCACAAGCACCAGATGCACATGTTCGGGCATGATGACATAGGCGAGCAGTTGGAATCCAGACGACGATTTGACCTCGTTGATGGAATCAAGAATGGCCTGCCGGCAGGCGTCATCAGTCAGGACGGGGATTATGCGATGGGTGCAGAAGGTGACGAAGCGGGCGCGACCGTCATGGTCAAAATGTCTCAATTTCACAGGCTTCGAATGTCCTCAGACCAACCCACCCGTTGGGTGGGGTACAGTTGAGTCTTAGCGGTCAGACCTGACACCTAATCGTAGGGCAGAACCCTTTAGTGGTTCTGCCATTCTTGGATGTCAGGACCACAAGGGTCCTGACATCCAAGCCTACTCCCCTCTTATGATCTTCAGAATCTCGGACGTCTTCATTTTCAACAGCCCGGCACTGTGCGCTTCGACGTTGAGCCTCAGCAGCGGCTCGGTGTTCGATGGTCTCAGGTTGAACCAGAAACTGTCATAGCTGACCGTCAGGCCGTCGATCTCGTCCTGCTGCCCGGAGGCAAACGCTTCTTTGACTCGCGCAATCGTGTCCGCAATCGATTTCACCCGGCTGTTGATCTCGCCGGAACGGAAGTAGGGATCGATCTGCCTGACCAGTTCATGCAGCGGCCTGTTTTCAGTTGAGAGCAGTTCGAGACAGACCAGAAACGCAATCAGTCCGGAATCGGCAAACCAAAAATCACGGAAGTAGAAGTGCCCGGAATGCTCGCCGCCGAAAATGGCGTTGTATTTCTTCATGAGCGGTTTGATCAGGGCGTGCCCCACCCGCGTGCGAATCGCCCGCCCGCCCGTGCGCTCGATCAACTCTGGCACGGCTTTGGAACAGATCAGGTTGTAGAGCACCGTCTCGCCCGGATGCTTGGACAGGAGTGATTTGGCCACCAGCGCGGTCACCATATCGCCGCCCAACTGGCGACCGTTCTTGTCCAGCAGAAACATCCGGTCGGCGTCGCCATCGAACGCCACGCCGAAATCTGCTTTCGTTTCGGCGATCTTTTTTTGCAGATCGACCAAGTTTTCCAGTTCGATGGGTGAGGCCGGGTGATTGGGGAAAGTGCCGTCCAGTTCGAAGTAGAGTGGCGTTACCTCGATCGGCAGTTTGCCCAGAACCGGCGGCAGGGTCATTCCGGCCATCCCGTTGCCGGCGTCGATGACAATCCGGTACGGTCTTACCGTTGAGACGTCGATAAACGACAGGCAGTGCGCGGCGTACTCCTCAGCGATGTCCCTACGAACGGTAACGCCCGGCGACGGCGACTTCACCAGGTGGGTATCCTGCTGAATGGCCTCGAGCATCTGACGAAGCCCTTCCTCGCCGGAGAGCGGCTCGGCCATTTTGCGACAAATCTTGAAGCCGTTGTATTCTTTTGGATTGTGACTGGCCGTGATCATCACACCACCGTCGTAGCCGAACTTGCCGACAGCATAATAGAGGCCGTCGGTCGAACAAAGGCCCAGATCGACCACGTCTGATCCGCAATCGGTAATCCCGTGAATCAGATTTCGCGAAAGATCGTCGGACGACACGCGCATATCGCGGCCGACGGCGATCGTTTTCGGGTGCAAATACGTGGTCAGGGCGGCACCGATATGGTAGGCGATTTCGGCGTTGAGCTGGCCAGGGACCGTGCCCCGGATATCGTAGGCCTTAAAGATAGAAGCGTCTATTGGCATTTGTCAGTCTCCGGATTTTAGCGCCAACTGGCATCTTTTCATCTGATACAGGCTATCGGTCAATCGGTTTGAATTCAAGATTGAAATCAGTAACTCTTTTTCCGCCCCGAGCGTCTTTATATCATCATATATTGAGATTGGCTGATCAAGACCCTGGTTGAGACTATCTCAAACTCAGGAAGGTCAGCCGTGTATAAGAAGTAACAATGATGGAGAACATGATGATTAGATTGTCTCTGGTTTCGCTAGCGGCATGGTTAACGATAGCGGTTGCAGGGTCGGCGGTGGCCGGCCCGGAACTGACCATCTCAGAAGAAGTATTTGATTTCGGCTACATTCCTCAGAACTCCAAGGTTTCGCATGTTTTCTGGCTGCACAACACGGGTGACCAGGAACTCCGGATAGCCCAGGTCATCCCCGGGTGTGGCTGTACGCAGGCGCCGCTCGACAAGCAGGTGGTACCGCCCGGCGACAGCGCTAAGCTGGAGATTATCTTCTCTTCCAAGCTGTATTTCGATCGCGTGGTCAAGAAACCGGCCATTGAACTGGAAGGATTCCCTGATCCGCGATACGTGGAGATCAGTTCCTTCGTGATCCCGCGACCCGATTCGGCTTTTCCGCTCAAGCTGGAGCCCTTCAAGCTGGACATCTCCCAATTTGGCGAAGCCGTGCGCGACCGGGCGAAGTTCTCAATCACCAATGTCTCCGATCAGGAGTTGACGGTCACTATTATCGCGCCACCTGACGAGTTCGGGGTGCTGACCATGCCGAGCAAGATCGGTCCGGGCGAGACGGTGGAAGCCGAGTTGGTGTTGAAACCGGAACGGCTTGGGGAGGAGCTGGCGAAGTCATTCACATTTCAGGTGAATGACGAGCATTCGAGCCGGTACACGGTACCGGTCCGTCGCAAGCTGAAAGACCCGAATGCGGTGCAGTTCACTGCGCCGGGTGGCGGGGATTAACATCGCAATCGTGTCGGGTTGGTCATCATGCGCTTCACTGCTGATTCGTGAACCCGATCTGCTTGTTCTATGTCGAAACCGCAGGGGTTTCGACCTACTTGTTCGAATGTGCCATCCACACATTCGGTTCGATGTACGTTCCGAGATCGATCTCGCGGTCGATGTGTACGCGCACCAGCGCGCCGGCGACAACGTAGTCGCCTGAGTGCGGGAATGACATGCCGGTCCACTTCTCCCACTCGGCGACCGTGCCGGTGATTCGCATGGCGGCCGGGCAGGGTTTGATAATCCGCGCGCCCTCGCGGGCATGAACCCGCATCCAGGGGTCTTGAGGAAATCCGTTGCTGTCTGTCAGTCTGATATATTCGTCAATCGGCATATCGGGAAATTCGCTCTTGCGATTGGGGCGGACAGGGGCGATCAGACCTCGCAAGCCGTGTGACTGGCCGATAGCCTTCATCGCGCGCACCCCATGCGTGCTGATCCCCTGGCCGCGATTTCCACCGAACACAACGATCTGCAAGGCACAGAGGAGATTAGGCGTGCGGTCTCGCGCCACGTCGTCTAAGCCTTTTGTGAGCGCCCAGTCCCAGCCGTTGTCAGGAAGGTCTTCGAGTTTCCCCTCCCACAACAGCGGGATCGAGTTAGCGATACAGACTATTTCTTCATTCTCAGCGTTAACCAGAACAAACTGATAGTCAGGCAGTTTCTGGTAGCAGGAAAACAAGTTCTGCGCGACCGGATCGTGCAGCATGAATTCCGGCCATTCGCCACCGATACGTTTTTGCTGCTGCGTGAGGAGGTTATAATTGTCGCGGCAGGTGATGACGCGGTACGTGGTGTCAACGTGTGCCATGAAATGATCCGGTCATGCTTCTGTCATGGCGCGGACAAAGTCATCCCGCACCGGATGGAAGATATCGACCACGTAGCATTTCCTGATCGCCCGTCCCGAGTGAGGGACCATCGATGGAAGCACCATGACGCGGCCGCGTGTGAGAGTGTGTTTCTCACCGGCAACTACCAGTTCGAGTTCGCCGTCGATGACATTGACGATCTGTTCGTTGGGGTGCGTATGCAGCGGCAACAACGCGCCCTCATCAAGTACGACATGAGCGACGCTCATGTTACCGGTGTTGACCACGCGGGCGCGGATCCCCGGCGCCAGGGTCAGTTCTTTGAGAGATTGAAGATCAATAGTGGACATACTTACGGTCTCCTGACGGCAATAACCATCACTTCCATTTCATCAAGGTCCAGAAGGTCGTGTCGCCAGTTGCCGGCGGTGCCGCCCCAGACGTGGAGCACGTCGAAGCCAGCCAGCCTCAACATCAGCATGAGTTCGGAAGCGATATAGCCGCGTTCCCTCACCTTGATCGTCTTCTTTCCGTCGGGTGTGTCGTACTCCATGGTGAACCACTCAATCAACGTGAACGGATCGAACCGGCCCGTGCGAACATCTTCGTTCGTGTGACGGCGTATTTTTTCCGCGCCGTTGAGCGCTCCGAGAATCAACCTGGCGCCCGGCTTGAGCGCCGCATGAATGTGCTTCAGGATATCCAGATCATGCTGCAGAGGATCATCGTTCTGGCCGAGCAAACCGAAAGCTCCTTCACACAGACAGATAGCGGCGTCGAACTGAACGTCGAAAGTCATCCTGGTAGCATCAGCATGAATGAGAGTGATTGCGACACCGGCATCGTTTGCAGCTTTCTGAGCCTGGGCCAGCATCCCACTGGAAAGATCAACCCCGGTCATACGATAGCCGCGTTTCGCGAGACCAACGCTGTGCCGCCCGGTGCCGCAACCGACATCGAGTATGGCGCTGCCGGGCGGCAGGCCGAGTTCCGCAATCAGAAAATCGATCTCAGCAGCCGTGTTCTTGGTGAACACTTCATCGTTGTACTTCGGCGCGTGGGCGTCGAAAAACTCTTCCCAATGACTCGTCTCGCTCTGTTCGGACATAGCAGCTCTCCAAATCCATGTGAACGCAAGCTGATCTTGCCGCTTCGAAGGTAGGTGCTCCCACGAACTTGGACAAGCCCACAGGGTCAGAAAAATTGGTGATTGCGCTTTTGGGAACAGGTACGTAACTTGTTGTCGGACAAGTGCGCGAAAGTGGCGGAATTGGCAGACGCACTGGACTTAGGATCCAGTTCCGTTGAGGAGTGGGGGTTCGAGTCCCCCCTTTCGCATTCAGGCTGACTGGCCAGGCCCGCAACTGACAAAAGGCCTTGTCGGTCAAATAGGATGGCACCTTGCCGGGACGGCAACCGGTCAGGCGGCAATAAGATTGCCAGGAGAAAGTGGTTTAGACACAAGTATGGTGATGGTAAAGGTAGAAAACGGTGACGGTCTCACGCGAAAAGTGAGCGTGGAAGTTCCGGCTGAGATGTTTCAAACGGAGATGGAGAAGAAGCTCGACGAACTGCGGCAGGGCATTACGCTCAAGGGGTTCCGCAAAGGGAAAGCGCCGCTTGAGATGGTTCGCTCCCAATACGGCGATCAGGTCAAGGCGGACGTGGTCGATGAACTGTTCCGCAGCAGCCTTTCGTCGGCGATTGATGACCACAAACTCAAGCTCGCCGGTCGCCCCACGGTAACCGCGCTGGATTTGGCCGACGACGGTACCTTGTCGTACAAGGCCGAGTTGGAAGTTTTCCCGGAGATTGCCCGGGTCGAGTACGATGGCCTTGCTCTGCATGGGGAAGCCCCGACCGTTGCGGATAGCGACGTTGACGAAATTGTGCAGCATTATCGGAAGCATCACTCGCAGCTTCGGCCACTGGATCGTACGGCCCGGGATGGTGACGTGGTCGTGGTGGACTTGACTAAGATTGCAGACCCGAACAAAACGCTGCCCACCGACAGTTTCCCTGATTCTCAGATTGATCTGGGCAGTGCGGCCACAATCAAAGAGTTCAAGGAACTCTTGCCGGGAATGAAAACGGGCGACGAGAAACAGGTTGAAGTGGTCTACGATAAGGACTACTCCGACCCGGTCTTCGCGGGCGCTCATATTACTTACAATTGCAAGGTGAAGTCGGTCAACGAGCGGATTCTGCCGGAAGTCAACGACGTTTTCGCCAAACAGACCGGCCTCGGTGAAACGGCGCTGGAGTTCCGCCTGAAAATCAAAGAACGGCTGCTTGCCGAAAAGCAGTCAGTGCAGCGGCGGATGCACCGGCGCGAGATTGTCGAGCTGGTTTGTAATCGCAACAACGTGCCGATTCCGGAATCACCGATCAATGAGTATCTCGATAACGTGGTCAAGGACTTCAAAGAACAGGGTGAGCCGTTCGACGAAAAAGAGCTGCGCGAGCGCTACCACCCGGTGGGCGTGAAATCGATGCGCTGGGATCTGCTCTGGCGCAAGCTGGCGGAACAAGAGAAGATTGAAGTTTTGCCGGACGATACCGAAAATTGGATTAAGGGCTTTGCGACCTACCACAACGTGAGCGTGGATCAGGCGAAGGAAAGCCTGCGGAAGGCCGGCAAGCTGCGGGAGTTGCGCGATTCGATTCTCGAAGAGAAGGCGATCGATTTCCTGTTGAGCAAGGCGACTATCGCTCCGGCGGCAAAGTAAAAAGGGATTTGCTGTTCATAAGCGCATTTGAGGCGTCAGAGGAAAGGACTTATGCAGGACACACTGGTAAACAACTACCTCGTACCGATGGTAGTGGAACAGACCGGGCGCGGCGAGCGGGCGTATGACATCTTCTCGCGGTTGCTCAAGGACCGGATCATTTTCATCGGTACGCCGATTGACGACAACGTGGCCAACCTGGTGGTGGCGCAGATGCTGTTTCTTGAGGCCGAGGACCCGGACAAGGACATTTTTGCGTATATCAACTCGCCGGGCGGGTCGGTATCGGCCATGCTGGCCATGTACGACACCATGCAATTCATAAAGCCGGACGTAGCCACTACCTGCATGGGTCTGGCGGCGTCGGCGGGAGCGTTCCTGCTGATGGCCGGGACCACCGGCAAGCGAGCCGCTCTGCCCAACAGCCGGATTATGATTCATCAGCCGCTCGGTGGCGCGCAGGGTCAGGTTTCCGATCTGGTTATCATGACCGAGGAAGCCAAGCGGATGCGGACGATAATCAATGAACTGCTGGTTAAGCACACCGGTCAACCGCTAGAGAAGATAGAGAAAGACACCGATCGGAACTTCTTTATGTCGCCGGAAGAAGCGAAGGATTACGGTCTGATCGACAAGATATATGTTTCCAAACGACAGGTGAAACCGTAAGCAGCGGGTGAGAATAGGAGCCGGAACAGTTGGTGAAGAGAAACGGAAATACGCCGGGGGATATAGACGGCCCATCCACGCCGCAGCGGTGTTCGTTCTGCGGCAAACCGCACAGCCAGGTTAAGCGACTTTTCTCGGGGCATGAGTCATACATTTGCAACGAGTGTGTAGCGCTGTGTAGCGATCTGCTTCAGGCCGCCCCGGACTATGAACCGAGCGAAGAGCTCTCTGATCTCCCCCGTCCGTCCGAGATCAAGAGTTCACTCGATCAGTACGTGATCGGGCAGGAGGAAGCCAAGCGAATCGTCTCGGTGGCCGTGTATCAGCACTACAAACGGATCAACTACGTTACGAAAACCCGCAAGCGCGGCCGGTTGGGCTATGAGAATGATGAAGTCGAACTCGATAAGGCGAACATTCTCCTGCTTGGTCCTACCGGTACTGGGAAAACTCTGATTGCCCGTTCGCTGGCGAAGTTTCTCAAGGTGCCGTTTTCGATTGCCGATGCCACCGTGCTCACCGAGGCTGGATATGTCGGTGAAGACGTGGAGAACATCCTCGTGCGGCTGTTTCAGGCGGCCAATTTCAATCCGCACAAGACCGAGCGAGGGATCATCTATATTGATGAGATTGACAAGATCGCGCGCAAAGACGGGAACCCGTCGATCACGCGCGATGTCTCCGGCGAGGGCGTTCAGCAGGGATTGTTGAAGATTCTCGAAGGGACCGTTGCTAATATCCCTCCGCGCGGCGGCCGCAAGCATCCCGAGCAGGCGTTTGTGCAAATCGACACCACCAACATCCTGTTCATCTGTGGTGGCGCGTTTGACGGTCTGGAGAAGATTGTGGCGCGTCGTCTGGGCAACAAGGTGGTCGGGTTTGAGGCGGAGAATCGCGGCCTGGACGCCAAGTCGGCGGAGATTCTGGATCATGTCATCCCGGCTGATCTGATCGAGTACGGGCTGATTCCTGAAATGGTTGGTCGGCTTCCCGTGAGCGCGTCACTTCGTCCGCTGGACAAGGAAGCGATGCTCAGCATCCTGACCAAGCCGAAGAACGCCCTGACCAAGCAGTACGCCAAGATGCTTGAGTTGGAAGACATCAAGCTGAGTTTCGAGCCGATGGCTCTGGAAGCGGCGGCGCAGATCGCGCTTGACCGCAAGACCGGTGCGCGGGCGTTGAGGTCGATATTTGAGAAGGCGATGCTCGACGCGATGTTCGAGGCGCCGTCGCGCGAGGATATTGTCGAAATCATAGTAGGACCAGAGACTATCACCGACGGCAAGCCGCCGAAAATGGTTCTGCGGGCCGAGAAAAAGGCGGGTTAGGGACCGATAGAAAGACCGTGTTCCAGCAGTGCCGGAGATGGACCTAGGGCCGAATGGTGTTACCACTCGGCTCTTTTTTTCTGTCTCAACACAAAACGAATGGTATTGACGCCAACCGCGGCAAATCCTTCCTTATGTGAAGCAAAAGACTAGAATGGATAAGGAAACATCATGAATCCGCGTATCAAGCTGATAGTCGACCTTTACAACGTCAACCAGGGGCTGGCGTTGAAATCACTGGGGCAGGCCAAGCCGGAGAATCTCCACCTTCGTCCTCTGGACAAAGGGAATTCGGTCTACTGGATTTTCGCTCACATCACCGTCTCGCGTTACACCCTGGCTAAGGCGCTGGGGCTTAATGAGAGTGTCGTATGGGGCGGGATGTTCGATTTCGGCTCCGAACCCCAGGACCCCACCGGTTACCCATCAATTGACGAAATCAAGGCCGCGTTTCTTGACATTTCCGACAAACTCAAGAAGCGGTTCGAGACGGTTGCTGAAGCCGATCTGGCGAAGGAACCGCCGTTCACAATCCCTGGTGTCGAAAAATCTGCTGCAGGCACTCTGGCATTCATGTCGCTCCATGAAAGCTATCATGTCGGACAACTTGCCTACCTCCAGAGATTGCAGGGCGGCGAGAAGCTGGTGGGCTGAGTCCTGGAAATGGTAGGGCAGAACCCCTTGGTGGTTCTGCCATCGATGGCAGGAGTACAGGACTCCTGCCCTACTAGACTAATTCCACTCTCAATCGCATCGGCACCCCAGAGCAAGCAGCTCCTGTTTGAGTTGTTCGGCTGACTGGAAGGGTATCCCGTGAATGCCCATAATGCGGGCGGCGGCGACGTTGGTCTCAATGTCATCTATGAAAATCACGCTATCTCCGCGGTGTGTTTTCTCTAAAGCTGCTCGATAAATCGCCGGGTGCGGCTTGAGAACACCGACTTCATACGACAAGATCCGGTCCTGGAATTCAGAGATGATCGGAAAGCGTTCAAGGGCATAGTGCCAGTGCCAGGGATTGGTGTTAGAGAGGAGCATGAGATGATGGTGTGGCTTCAGCTGTCGTACAAGCCGAGAGACCCCGGTGTTCTCCGTGAACATGTTGGCCCACAGGTCGTGAAACTCATGGGGCGAAAGTTTGATTCGCAGTACTGCTGAAACATACTGCGTAAACCGATCACCGTCGATTATCCCCTGTTCAAACCACCGTTCCAGATTGTTGTGGTAGATCAGGCGGGCGACTTCAGCAGCGGTCTTCCCGGTGCGTTCGCCCAGCACGGCACACGGTTTCAGCGGATCAAACGGCAGGATGACGTTACCCATATCAAAGATGATAGTTGCCGGCTGGTGGTTCATCGCCAAAAGTATCCCCCGATATACTGCACGGCGATCCACAGCAGTGCGACTACCAGCACTACTTTGATCACTCGCGCCGGCACATGGCGCTGCATCCGTGCTCCGACATAGACTCCAATCGCGCCACCGATGCCGAACGCAAGACCAAGATACCAGTCCGGCATAACAACGCTGCCGCCGGGTGTGAAAAACGGGCTCACACTGATGTAGACAATGACACCCGTCAGAGCTGAAAGAAACGTGCCGAGAAGCATCGCGCCCGCAATCGAGTGCACGGGCAGTTGATAGATAGCTATGAAATAGGGCGAAAGAATAGCTCCGCCGCCTATGCCGTAGATGCCGCCCACTATGCCCACGATAAAGCTGATCAGAACGATAGGCCAGGTGGTCGCGGAATATGACATGCCATCGTATTCATAGGTCAAGAAACGCGGGGTCAGCTTTTGCATGGTAATCTGGCGATGCCCCGCAGAATTGTTCGCGGATAGAGCCGCCGGTCGCCTCGTGACAATATCCTGCAACAGTCTACCGCCGAGATACAGCAGCACCAGCCCGGCAAACAATTTGAAAGAATGGACATCCGGCAGATATTTCAGACGAATAATGGCGCCGATGGTCTGACCCGGCACGGTGGCCAGAACAGTCGCCCAGGCCAGCGACCAGAGCATACGCTTCTCTTTGTGGAATCTCCATACGCCTGCCGGAATGGCGATCACATTGTATAGCAGGTTGGTGGGGCTTACTCCCGGTGAGGTATAACCCAGCACCGAGACCGAAAACGGCAACAGGATAAACGCACCGGTCACGCCACCGGTGGATGTAATGGCGGAAATACAGAACGCCACCAAAGTGGGCAACCACCAGTAGGTCTCGACGCCGGAGATAGGGAATTCGTACATTACCGCAACTCCAGTTGATAGAGCGGTCGGGAGTAGGACAACCGCTGCACTTCCTTGAAGCCCAATCGTTGATAGATAATTTCAGGGCCGGTGAACGCGAAGGCCGCCGGCAGTTTCTGACCACCCTTGGTAAGTGGAACAGGATAGGCTTCGATCAGTTTTCCTTTGTACTTACGAATGGCCTTGACAGCCGCTTCGACCAGCTTTTGTGAGAACCCTTGATTGCGGAACTCTTTGTCGAGGAAAAGGCAGTTGATTGACCAGACAGCGGCAGTCCCGGACTGTTCGTTTTGTGAGCGCAGATACGCTTTGGTGCGTTCCAGTCTGGGGAATTCGGAACGTCGTCCAAAAGAGCACCATCCGACCGGGCGGCCATCACATATGGCGATAATTCCGTGAGCCTCGCCGGACTCGACCAGTTTCTTGAATGCCTTGCGGTTGGGTTCGCCCTTGGCTTTTTCCCACGCCTGGCCCCCTTTTTCGCGCCGCCAGTGCATGCACCAGCAGCCGCCGCAAGCGCCCCGAGATCCGAAGAGTTGTTTGATCAACTCCCAGTCTTCGGGTCCGATCTCTTTCAGCAAGAATTTGAGTTGGTTATCTGATGATGACATAGCTCCATTCTAACAGAGAAAAGCCTTTATGACAACCCCAGTTTCAGCCGGAAAACGATGATTTCGGGCGTTCCCGAAATCCCAAAAACCGCTTGCTTTTGGCGGCAAGTATGGTCATTTTACAAGGAATCGGTGGCCCCTCCAGTCGATGTTGAGACGGGGATGGGCTCAGTTGTTTTCGAGTAAGTAAGATGCGCGGTCTTCGAATGGAGGTATCGGCAAATGAAATTCAAGGATATTGAAACCGACAGTGGCGTAATCGTTCTTGATCTTTCCGGCAAGATTATGGGTGGTGAAGAGACCACGATGTTCCACGGCAAGATGCACGAGCTTATCCAGTCCGGAAAGCGCCAGTTTATCATCGACCTGAAGAACGTCGAGTGGATGAATTCAGTGGGCCTGGGGATGCTGATTTCGGCGTTTACGACAGTGAAGAACGCCAAGGGCCGCCTGGTGCTGGCCAATATCACGAATATCGAATCGATCCTGAGCATGACCCGCCTGATCACTGTGTTCGAGCACTTTGACAGTCGCGAAACAGCGCTCAAGTCGTTTTAGCACGCGGCTTATCATGATCTTTGAACGCCCCGCCGCCTGCGGGGCGTTTTCTTGATATGACGCCTGGAGCGAGCGCAGGTATACGCCAAGTTCCAGTACTTGTTCAGGTTATGATGTCGTGTAGCGAAACGATGACTGACGCGGGTTAGTACCCACCCTCCTCATACGGTCCATCGAATCCGGCGCCGAAGCCCGGACCTAACAGGATCGCGTTGACCAGCATCTGCCTCGAGCCGTAGAAATAAGCGCGGAAGTTGGGATGCGTCGTGAAAAGTATGATCTGTCCGCGACCGACCGACTCCCGCGTGGCATAGGCGGTACCGGCCCAGCGTGCGCGCGCCTCCGGCCAAAGCAGGCCGGAAATGCGAAGCTCATTCTCAGGCGCCAACCGCGCGACTGTCTTGACTGGCGCTTTAGCCAGGAAGGCGTCGCGGGTCTCAATATTCACCGGCAGCGACTTGCCTAGTCCGAACGACAGCCATTCTTCGTTGTCGAGTTCGGCTCTCATAATGACACCGTTCGGGAAGAACCGGCGCTGCCATTCGTCGATTCGTTTGGCCTCTTCGAGACCGAGTGACGGCGGCTTCTCCTGTTTGGCGGTGTCAACGGGCACTTTCTCCGGATACCACAAAGCCAGGGTGTCAACTTCCGGGCTTTCCGCCTGTCGTTCGCGCGTGAGACTCAGGTTGTATTCCGACAGCTTGTCAAGCACCTGGTGTCTCAGTCGCACTTGAGAGAGACCGGTGGCCGTGTCGGCTGCCCAGGCCGCGGAATTGTCCATGCAGATCAGTGTGCCGCCGTTCTGAACCCATTCTCGGAGGTTGCGCTTTGCCCCGTCGCCGGCGTAAGCATCGAACGGCCCCCAACTGCTTGGTACTATGAGGACATTATAGAGATCAAGGTTGGTGCGAGCCAACTGGGAAAGACTCACCAGCGAATGGGGTAGTTCCAGCTCCTGATCGATGGCATACCAGATGGTACCAAATGCCCCGGTGCTGATTCCCTCGCCGGCCACCAGGGCAATACGTGGTTTCTGCAAGAGATGGAATGTCTCTGCGCCGAGATAAGAGCCTTTTTCCGAGCGTCCCGTGTTGATGCCGTAGACTTCGACGCCAACGTCGTGCGCGATACCTTCGAGAATCTGCGGCAGGTTGTCCGGATTGCCGCGCTTGCGAATCACCAGTGCACCGGGTGAAAAGCTGTGCCCTTCAAGCGTAAACGCTTTCTCCGAGCAGTAGACGACAACGTCTTCCTGAAACAGCGCCGCCAGCGCGCGATCGGTCTTCTCGCCCACCATGTCGATGGCAAATCCGAATTGCGCGCCGGGTTCAACTAATCGCCCGGGGGAAAGCGTCACTTCCGTCACACGCTCGGTGTTCACGGGTGTGGCCGATGTCGTCGAGTAGGCGTCGAGGGCATAAGCCAGCGGGAGGGACCATGTCGAAACATCGTACATTTTGGTGCCCTCGAATTTCTCAATCTCGCGGCGTTCTTTCTGGAGGAACTCGTACTTCAGGCGCGGATCAAGCTCCAGGGCCGCTTTGGCGAGAGCACCCTGAGTCTGGTCGGTCGATACTACGTAAGTCCCCGCAGGCAAACTTAACGATGACAGCTTCTTGTCATAGATGTCAGTGGCCGAAGCGACCGTAAAGGCCACGCCGGCTCGCCTGACTTCAATCCCCTGGTCAAGCAAACATTGTATGAATCGCTGCATCTTGATTTCGTCGCGGTCGGGCTTGAACAGGAAGCTCAGCTTGCTTCGACGTCCTTCCTCGGCGATCTGCCGTCGCGTCTGCGCGTAATCCCGCAGGATGGCCGTCCGGTTGTTTGCCAGCGTGGTCAGGTTGGTCAGCGAAGATGTAAACTGCTTGTTCACGGCCTCGTGATAGGTCAGCAGATAATCATCCTGCTGTTTGACAAACTGCCCGTCTACGCTCGCCATCTCATAGAGGATGCCGATAGAGCCGAAAAAAGTCGACCAGGCGGAGCCATAGCCGGGATACCATTGCTCGTGCCATTCCTTGACATAGTACGGCCAGGCGCGCGAGTCGAATGCGGCCGCCTGATTATCGGAAAATACCTGCGCCCATTTCAAGTAATGCGGCGGGGTGTTTAGATTGATCGGTTCGGTCGGCGGCGAAAACAGAAACGTCGAATTGGAACCCATTTCGTGACCATCGACGGTCAGTTGCGGATGCCATTTGAGAATGGTGGTCAGCTTTCCGCGAGTTTCCTGATTGCGTACGAGGATCCAGTCGCGATTGAGGTCAAACAGATAATGATTGCCCCGCCCATACGGCCACACGCCGCTGTGCTGCATGGCGAACCGGTTGTAGTTCGGTACCTGGCTGCGGTAAGTTTCGAGCATGGCGAGATACCGTTCGCGCCCATCGGGATTTTGAGTCGGATCAATTATGACTATCACGTTTCGGAGCAGATTCGTCGTCGCCGAATCAGTCCCCGCAGCCAGTTGGTAGATCAACTGCGTCGCGGCATCGACGCCGGAAAGTTCATCGCCATGTATAGAGTAACCCAACCAGGCGAAGGCCGGCAGGGTTCGCGCCAGCGAGTCGACTTCGCGGGCCGAGGCATTCTCGGCCGGTTCCGCGAGGCGATTCATAGCCAGGCGTAACGTTTCGAGATTCGCGATGTTCTCCTCCGAGGAGATGAACACGTTGTACAAAGCGCGGCCCTCGTAGGTCTGCCCGTGAGATTCGATCTTCACCCGTTTGGCTGACGCCGGACCCAGCGCTTCGAGATAGTTAACCATCTCGCCATATCTGAGCGGCCACTGACCGATCGGATACCGGAGAAAGTCGTTCGGTTTCGGGATAGTCGGGTCGTACTGCCCGCCGGAATAGAACGGGACAGTGTCGACCTCAGCTTTCTTCGAGTACGACGGATCCAGCCCGGCCTGGACAGATACCGCCAGCGCTACGACAAGAACGATTGTTGCTAGACGACAGGGCATTGTATGCTCCAGAGTTTATGGTTGGCAGATGGGGAAATAAGGCGTGTGGCGGACGCTGTGTAAAGTGGCAAATCAACTCTCGGGTTCAGCGGATGGAGATGGTTCCTGATGAAGGCGCGTCTCGAAAACCTTCAGCAGGATGACAAGACAAGCGGCGACTATTGGCCCCACCACCAATCCGAGCAGGCCAAACAGGGAAATGCCGCCCAGAATGGAAAAGAACAGCAGCAGCGGATGAATGCTGGTTCGTCCGGAAATGAGCATCGGGCGGACAAAGTTGTCGATCTGGCTGAGTATTCCGATACCGACTGCGATAACGATAATCCCCTTGATCATAGATCCGGTGAGCATGAGGACAATCCCGGCCGGGACATACACGATAAACGCTCCGACAAACGGCAAGAGCGACAGGAATGCCATGACCGCGCCCCAGAACACCGGCGATGATATCCCCATGATCGCAAAGAGCACGCCGCCGAGCATACCCTGCATCAGCGCCACCGCCACACCGCCATACAT
>Ga0315276_10000395_pt1 | contig 37409 bp, 36 predicted proteins | sample YL17G05_0_MG_FD_204542 | JGI IMG/M metagenome (GOLD analysis project Ga0315276, IMG submission 204542) | Sediment microbial communities from Yellowstone Lake, YNP, Wyoming, USA - YL17G05_0 | ecosystem: Environmental > Aquatic > Freshwater > Lake > Sediment | place: USA: Wyoming | collected...
CTTTAAACAATTCATCGGAAAGGGCTGAGCAGAACGGATCGGCTACACCGGCATGTGCAACCAAACCATCTCCAAAAAAGGTCTGCGCTCGCTTGCGGGTATTATCAACTATTTGATCAGGTATGACGATGTCACCTGGCGCGAAATCCTCGCGCAGCGAACCGCAGGCATTGATGCTGATGACGCGTTCAGCACCCAACTCCTTTAATGCGTAGATGTTTGCCTGATATGGGACTTCGGTAGGCATAATGGTATGACCAATTCCATGTCGTGCAAGAAATGCAATACGTTTCCCTTCCAGGTTTCCGATCACGATGGGCGCGGATGGCTTTCCGAAAGGTGTGTTGAGCCTGTGCTCGCGGGTGTCTGTCAGACCAGCCATACTATACAGGCCTGAGCCACCGATTACTGCCAGGAAAGGTCTTTCATCCATAGAAATCCTCCATTACAGGTCGAGCTACTTAGTTTCTGCAAGCGAAATGATTATACTGGCATCACCGCATGTGAATTCGTCCCCGGAAATGACAACTGTCGGAAGGGTGAGTGTCACCTGGTTAAGTGTTGTCCCGTTGGAAGAATGTAGATCTTCAATCCACCACTGGTTATGATGATAACTCAAACGGGCATGACGGGCGGAGACAGTATCGTTATCCAAAGGGCATTCGCAGGCGGGATCTCGTCCAACCGTGATTTCAGGGAGAAGGAAATGTCGCACCTGTGGGGAAGATTTTCCACTCTGGATACGCAGACTGATAGGTGGAACTCTGCGGGAAACCAGGAGTACGCCTTGCTGCTTGATATCGCGCCAGAGAGTGAAAAACCCCAGGATCAGGAATGCATACAGGCTGACAGCCAGCAAGAGTCTCAAAAGCAGGACAACCAGGCCGCTCATCCCCGATCTCCCTTAGATTTCCCGGATCTGGATCGATGTTTTTTCATTGTGTCAGATAGGAAGGTTGGTTTTGGTTCTGTGGGTGCCTTATCCATCTCCATCCCATCCTGCGAGTCCTGACCGAAAACGAAGGTCACGCCAGCAAGGGAGACCACATCCCCCGGAGAAAGCATGGTCATGTTGCTTCGCTTTCCATTGACGTAAGTCCCTCCGGAGGAATTCAGATCGAAAAGTGCATAATGTCCTTTGGCAACCCTCAGCTGTGCGTGCTGCCTGGAGACTCGCGGGTCGTCAATGACAATCTGGTTATCCATCCGACGACCAATATTGATCACCGGAGCACCAAGGGGAATAACTTCCTTTCCGTGAAGGATCAGGAATGCGTTTGCAGGAATGGAATTTGCCATATCCTCACCCTGAGAATTGGCAGGCATTCCCCTTGTCTCAGCAACGACCTCGCTTCCAAACGTGGCAATGATCCTGGTCTCATTTTCACCAATATCCAGGTCCGCGGATGTTGATACGGACGGATTGGAGTTGAATTGGTATCCGGCTTCTTCCCCGGCAGTTTTAAGCACCTGTGCAAGTCTCTTGATCAGAGGCGGCTTGGTATGCCAGCGTTCCAAGGTTGATGGGTGGGCGAGGATCACATACCCATCTGGAGCGAAAGTGATTCCATCCACTTCCTTCAAGTTGTCCTGCAAAGCGCTGGCAAGATTCTGAAATATCCTGTCTTCGGCACGATAACCGGGCAGATATTTTAGAAGGGTGTTTTCAAGCAAGGATTGAAGGCGAGATTCCAGATGCTCTAGTGATGGCATAATAATTGATTATAGAAGGCTGATAGCGATTATGCAAGATTGGAAGGGTGGACTATAAAACAAACGACCCGGTCATCCAGCCGGGCTTTGGAACAGGGAACAAGCAGTAAAACTAAGAAGTCACTGCTTGTCCGCAGTTGGGACAGAATCTCTGGTCGTACGTCAACACATAACCACACTTGGGACAGGTTGTCGGTTGACTCTTACCAAGAGGTGCTCCGCAAGCGATACAAGTGGAGGCACCCACTGGATTGGCTGAAGCACAGTATTCACAGGTTACACTGGAAAGCCGATCGGATAGTTCCTGGCTTGCACCGGTCGTGCGGACAATATTGGCGATGATCTGCCAGATTCTTTCTGTCATTTGTAGACTGCTCACATCCTGAGCAATATCATCAAGGCGTCCCAGCAAGTTTAAAGGATTAAGCAGCGCTGATATCGCTGTTTGCCCAAGGCTGGCGGCCACCCCCAACCATTGTTGCTGACCAACCTGAATCATAACCCCATCTTCAATCCTTTGAATATTGACACTGATCGCTGTCTTACCTCCGGAGCGGGAAAATTGGGAGGAGGCGATCTGAACCGTCAAATTATCTTCCTCACCAAGCATCTGAGTCTGTGTATTGCCCTGGTCAAAATCTGCGGTCAATGCCTGGGCAACGTCTGCAGGACTGATATTCCCGTGAAAAACGCGTCTGTCCATAGTTTTCGATTATAATCGTTTTGCCTTCAAAGGCAATGCTCCACATCCATTTACGGAAACAACCCCTGTAAGTTGCGAACTATGCGAACCTGGATAAGGATCGGACTTCGGTTACTTTGTGTGCTCCTATTTGCGGGCATGATCTGGCTCACGCCTGCTTGGACTCCCGGAGCTGCTCAACAACCGACCGGAAACGTTCCAACGGTCACTGGAACTTCTTCTGGTCCGTTTATCACCGTGATCGCTCCGGATGGCGCCAATGTGCGCGCTGGTCCCAGTTCTTTTGATTATGCTACGATAGGTTATCTGGTTCCCGGCGAGACAGCCCCGGCTCTTGGCAGGTCACCAGCACAGGAATGGATCAAGATCACCTACCTGGGTGCACTCGGGGGTGAGGGTTGGGTTTATGCTCCGCTGGTATCATTATCACCTGGATTCCTACCAATTTTAGAACCACCACCAACGGCTACGCCGCGCACCACACCCACCATCAATCCGACCTTTGCAGCCGCTTTCCTCCCTCAGACCACGCCTACGCGCTTGCCGACATTCACTGCGCCCCCACCCCTTGCAACTATTAATTTTGAGCCGGGAACCAGCTCAACATCACGGATCCCGAGGGGTTTCATAATCCTCGGCCTGGCTTTGATCGGAATTCTGGGTTCGCTTATTTCGTTCTTACGGGGTAGGTGAAAGAAGATTAAAATAAAGAGACCGGGAGTTATTTTCCGGTCTCTGTTTATTACTAATTTTCACTTGTTCCGCAGGTTCCACTTTCACAGGAACAGGAGGGTGGCGCGTTTGGATTATCCACGAGGAAACCTTTGCCACGGGCATCATCAATATAATCAACCCGGACTCCAGCCATGAATTGTATGGATGATTCGTCCACCAGGACGGTGAGCCCCTCACTCTCGAACGCGGAATCGGTTTCACGCGGTTTGTTGTCGAGCGCCATCCCGTATTGAAATCCGGAACAGGTTTGCCCGGTGATATAAACTCGCAGGGCATAACTATCATCTAGTTTTTGCTCTTTACGGAGACCGCGCACAACCTCCGCGGCAGCAGGGGTGAGAAGAACAGTTTCAGTAGCAACAGAGACATTCATTAGAACCTCTCAAAATTTAATATGACACATCCTATCAGGATAAGGATGTTTTGTCAAATCAATCAAGAAGCAGGTATAATCCCGCCAGCAAGAATCCATTCTAACGTGATTTGAAATATTCTTAGAACGAAATCAGAATCGAAAGACATGCGAGTAGCAATATTCCTGGTCATCCTATTCCTCACCATAAGGAGATCGTCATGCGTAAGTTCACTCCAGCACTATTAATACTGTTCACAGGCGCTATGATCATTTCAGCCTGTGGGCAGGCCTCGGATCCGGCAGCCAGGGCAGTGGAAAGCTACTTTAATGCCTTGGTCAATAAGGATGCCAGCGCATTATCGGCTGTCTCCTGTGCAGAATGGGAGCCGGATGCATTGATGGAACTGGATTCCCTTCAAGCCGTGAAGACACAACTGGACAACCTATCCTGCGCCACCAGCTCCTCGGACGGCAGCACCTCGGAAGTGAATTGCCAGGGAAAAATTCTTGTCACCTATAATGACGAAAACCAGGAACTCGATCTTTCTGTCCGTACCTATAAAGTCGTCCAGCAGGGAAGTGAATATCTATTCTGCGGTAATAAATGAAATTTCATCCATTTTCGAAAGAAAATTTGTGGGCAGTGATCTTTTGTATCATTTTAATTGCCCTGGTGATTTTGACGGTTAGCAGCGCGCCAATCTGGATTTACCAGGGTTTTTGATGACACTTGCCCTTGTCCTGGTTTCCATCGGTGCAGCGGTATTATTGGGAAGGGTGGCGCGAAACCGCTGGCGAATCCCGCTCATTCTTGGAAGCAGCACCATTGCAGTTTTTGCATTCCAGCCCGCTTTGCCAATCCGCGGCCTGGACTTCTGGCTGCCTACCGCCACATTGGCAATCACGATCCTGTTGTGGATCCTGACCACACCTGCTGAAAACCGTCCATGGCGGGAAAATTGGCCAGCCCTGGCGATTGTGGGCGGCATTGTACTGGCACTCGGTCTGACACGATTTCTGGGTTTACCGCTCCATCTGACTGCCTCACTTCCTCCGCAAACTATCAAGATCGTCCTTGCCCTGGCCCTGATTGCACTGGTTATCTCCCTGCAGGCACGCTTCTTAAAAACCAGTGGAGGAATACTAACCGGCGCATTCCTATTTATTATCCTGGTGTTCCTGTTACTCAAGGTTCCATACCTTGCTGAACTTGCCAGCAAAGGGCTGCGCCTCCTGAACCACCAATCTGCTGACCTGGCAACGGCTCAGGACCTGCGCTGGCTGGGATTTTCTTATATCGCCTTTCGCCTGATGCATACGATCCGCGACCGCCAGAGCGGGCGGCTGCCTTTTGTCTCTCTGGGAGAATTTGTCTCTTATGTGATCTTCTTTCCAACCCTCTCGGCAGGTCCAATAGACAGGATCGAGCGATTTATTACGAATCTACGCAACCCGCAGGAGTTTACAGCCGACGACCTGGGAGAGGCGTCAAAACGTGTGGTTCTAGGATTGTTCAAGAAATTTGCGATCGCTGACACCCTGGCAATGATCGCCTTGAATTTTCGCAACGCTTCCCAGGTTTCCTCACCAGGATGGGCTTGGTTGTTGCTTTATGCCTATGCCTTCCAGATTTACTTCGATTTCAGCGGCTACACCGATATTGCGATTGGGATGGGAAGGCTGCTTGGTATCAAGCTGCCTGAAAATTTCAACTCGCCATACCTGAAACCGAATCTGACCCAATTCTGGAATAACTGGCACATGACATTGACCCAGTGGTTCCGGGCATATTTCTTTAACCCGGTGACCCGGGCGTTGAGATCCGGAAAGAAGACTCTGCCCATTCCTGTCATTATTCTCATCACCCAGCTGGCTACGATGGTGCTTATCGGCCTCTGGCATGGTGTGACACTGAATTTTGTGATCTGGGGTCTGTGGCATGGATTGGGGCTTTTTATCCATAACCGCTGGTCTGAAATGACCCGGAGCCGCATGGCGGTGTTACCCCCACGCATACAGACTGTCCTGAATATTGGTGGAGTAATTTTGACTTTTAATTTCATCGCCCTCAGCTGGGTATTTTTTGCCCTGCCCGAACCAACCATTTCCATCCACTTTTTTAAAGTTTTATTTGGTCTTGCATGATATGAATATTCGCTTCCTCCGCAATGTGCTGCTAAAAGGACTTGCTCTCTTCCTCCTGATCGATCTGATATTTCCTGTAATCGATCCAGCAACCTTGGGGAAACAATCTCTCTATAACCATCTCTTTACCGGGCGAACACGATTCCCATTTGGCGAAGATTCGGCACAATCCTATAACCTCAGCCTTTTCAACCTGGATGCCATGTTTGCCTCACATGAAATCGCGAATGGAATAAAGCCAAATGGTGAGTACCGGATCATCACCATCGGCGATTCCTCCACCTGGGGGACTCTCCTGCGTCCTGCTGAAACGCTCTCCGGTCAATTGAATGAAGCCAACCTATCGATTTGTGGAAAGAGCATTCATGTCTACAACCTGGGTTATCCGACCATTTCCCTGACAAAGGATATCATGGTGCTGGATTACGCCTTGCGCTATGACCCGGATATGGTCATCTGGCTGGTATCCCTGGAAGCCTTCCCGCTGGAAAAACAACTCTCCTCTCCCATCGTGGCTAACAATTCAGACCGGGTACGGGACCTGATCGCGCGTTATAACCTGCCGCTGGATCCAAATGATCCAGCATTGGCCAAACCTGGTTTTTGGGACAGGACGCTCATCGGTCAACGGCGCCCGCTGGCAGACCTCTTCCGGCTGCAAATGTACGGAGTATTGTGGACTGCCACCGGGATCGACCAATCCTATCCAGCAGATTATCAGCATGCTCAGACAGATTTTTCTACTGACATTTCGTTCCATGACATGACGGGTCCAGAATTGGATGGATCACAATTGGTTTTTCGTTTGTTGGAAACCGGTATGCATATGGCTGGAAATACGCCGATGATCCTGGTCAACGAGCCGATGCTGGTAAGCGTTGGTGAAAACAGCGAACTGCGGTACAATTTTCTCTACCCTCGCTGGGCATATGATCAATGGCGGGAGATAATGGCAGCCCGGGCTGATGAAAATGGCTGGAATTATCTCGACTTGTGGAATATCATCCCGTCTGACCAGTTTACCAACAGTGCCATCCACCCGACACCGGCAGGTGAGTCGATATTGGCTAAACGGGTGGAGCAAAAAATCTTAATGCAGAGTTGCCCATGAAAAGAATAACTTTTATTGTTATATCGCTTATCTTGCTCGCCGCTTGCAGCAATACCCCTAATCTTCCAGCGACTGAACCAGAGAACACCCCCCAGGGACAGGAGTCAACAGCCACACCGGTTCAGACCCAGCCGCCCAGGGAAACCTATACCCCTTCCGCGTCTGCAACCCCCACGTATGGATTGGATGACTGGAAACTCATGCCAATCGTTCCAAATGGGGTGTCTAGGAGCATGATCGAGGTTTACCAGCGCGGCCTCGAGCGAGGTCGCGACCCGAACCGTTTCTCCAAACTGGGTGATTGTCAGAACGTGCCATCCTATTTCCTGGCCATGTTCGATAACGGTGATTACCGCCTGGGTGATCAATATGCCTACCTGCAGTCGACTATCGATCATTTTGCCGGTTCCTGGGAGCGTGCAAGCCTTGCAGTCAAAGGTGGTTTGAACGTTGCAGCCGTACAGACGCTTTATTTTACCGATCCAAAGAACTGTAACCGGGACGAGTCGCCGATGGTGTGTGAGATCCGGAAATTTAATCCGAGTATTGTTCTCATCAGTTTTGAGACCTGGTGGGCTGATAAACCAGCCTCGGATTATGAACGGCGTCTTCGCTCGGTGGTTGAGTATGTAATTTCGCAGGATGTGGTACCGATCCTTGCCACCAAGGCTGACAATATCGAAGGCGACAACAGCATTAATGCCGCGATCGCCCATGTTGCCTACGATTATCAGGTTCCCCTTTGGAATTTTTGGGCAGCCACTTACCCCTTGCCAAATCACGGCGTTTCCGAAGATGGATTCCACCTGACGTTTGCCCGGGATTTCTTTGATGACCCGGAAAGAATGCAAAATGCATGGCCCTGGCGCAACCTTACCGCCCTGCAATCCATTGATGCTGTTTTCCACGCTCTCACCGAACAGCCTTGAAAAGAATCATTTATCTCTTTATGCAAATCCTTCTACTGGGAGCGTGCAGTGGTATAAAGCCTACTCCACTTGCCTCCGAAACCTTCTTTGACACTTCGACTCCCCAAATGGTATTTACGGACGCTACTTCCACAATTACCCAGACAATCCCTTCCAGTACATTAACCTCCACGCCACTGCCTACGGTCACTGTCGTGCTGCGCCTTCCTCCTGATCGCTGGCAGGAGTGGCCAGTTATCCCTGCAACGGTCAGCCAGCGGACAAAGGAGATCTACAGGCACGGATTGGAGCTTGGCAACAATCCGCATGCCTTCTCAAAGATCGGAGATGGGGGAGCTGCCACCGTCTGGTTCCTAACGGATTTTGATCTTGGCATTGAATATTACAACCTGGGAACTTATACAAGCCTTCAAGGGGTGATCGACTATTTTAAAGGTTCATTTGGACGAATCAGTGTGGCTGCCGGTCGAGGTTTCAACACAACCATCCTCCTGGATCCTGCTTTTGCTGACAATATCATCTGTGAAGCCGCTGAATCCCCACTGGATTGCGAACTTCACCAGCAACGGCCATCCTTTGCATTCTTTTCTCTCGGAACCAACCAGGCCTGGTATCCAGATTTGTTTGCTTCGGAACTTCGCATCATCATTGAGCATCTGCTGGAGCGCGGAGTGATCCCAATCCTTTCAACCAAAGCCGATAACCGTGAAGGAAATCAGCGCATCAATCAGATAATCGCCAGCCTTGCATATGAGTATGATCTTCCGCTGTGGAATTTCTGGAAGGCAGTGCAACCTTTACCCAACCACGGTCTCCAAGCCGACCTGGAGCACCTTACTTGGGCGGGACCATTCTTTGATGATCCTGCACGGATGGAAAATGGCTGGCCCTGGCGAAATTTAACCGCCCTACAGGTATTGGATTATATTAATCATAGTGTTGGCGAACAACCATGAAACCTTTCATTGCAGTTCCTTTTCTTCTCCTTTTGTTAACCTCCTGCAGCAGCAAGCCGACCTCAGTGCCAGTTACTCCGACTGTCACCGTCTCGCCGACAGCAGAACTTGCCCCGCCGCCGACCGCCATCATCGCCCCAACAATAGCGCCTGATGCAACGCCTACAACCGATACACGGCTACTACCCGACCAATGGCAGCAGTGGCCGGTCGTACCATCTGTAACAGGGCGGGCTGTGGAGATTTACCACACCGGGCAATTGATGGGCAATAATTTACACGCATTCTCGAAAATTGGCGACTGCCAGAATGTTAAAGCAGCATTCATGGGTTTCTTTGACCTACCCGATCGTTACAACCTGGGAACAGATTATCAGTATCTCCAGGAAACCATCGATAATTTTTCAGGTTATTTCAACACGGATGGACAGGCTGTCAAAGGAGGGTTCAACGCAGCGACCGTCCTTTCCCCGATGTGGGCCAACCCTGATGCCTGTCTGCCGGGAGAGAGTCCACTCGAATGCGAACTGCGCATCACCAAACCGAGTATAGTTTTTATAAGTTTTGAGGTCTGGTGGGAAGGCCGAACATCAGAAACTTATGAAAAATACATGCGCCAGATTATTGAAATGGTTATTGCACACGGCGCGGTTCCCATCCTTGCCACCAAGGCGGACAATGTGGAAGGCGATCATGATATTAACCTGACCACCGCGCGCCTCGCTTATGAGTATGATCTTCCGCTCTGGAATTTCTGGCTGGCTGTCCAACCTCTGCCTTACCATGGCATGGACCCTGTAAGAAACGACGGTTTTCACATCTCCACCGACGGCTGGAATACGCGTAGTTTCACCGGTCTCCAGGTATTGGATGGCATCTGGCATGGTGTGTTAAATACAGATTCGACCAGTGCGATCATCCCGACTGCCACTCCCGAACCCACCCGCAGCGCCAACCTGATTCCAACCCCGATCTCAGGCCCCGCCCTTGCGACCAGCAGCGAGCGGATCGTTTTCAGCCTGGTTTCCCGCCATGAAGGCAGGTACGATCCTCAAGGAGTCTACCTGTTCGACCCATCGAAAAGGAACATCGCTCAGCTGCTTGGTCCTGGTTTTACCTTTCAATCTGCGTCCCCGGATGGAAGATTTCTGCTGGTCAGCCAGGCCAATTCGCTTTACCGAACCGATGGTTCAATACTTACATTGCTCACGAACCAATTCGTTTCAACGAACTTGTTGAACGCCCTCTGGCTCCCGGATGGTCATATCGCCTTGATCACCCATAATGGTAGCAACAATTCGTTAGGGTTGATCAAGGACGATGGCTCCGGGTGGACCGAGTTTCCAGTTGATTCCAATCCGATCGAGATCTATCCATCCACCGATGGCACTCATATTACCTGGGCAGATGGAAGCTGTGATTCCTCCGGTCAATGCACACTGGGAGATACATGGCTGACAGACCTATCGTCCCGGGAGAGCAAAGTCTTGAGCGGGATGGGGAGCCCGATTGTCTCACCGGATGGGCAGGAGATGGCATATACCTTCATCCCTGCCGAGAATAAGAGCAACCTTGCCATTGCTTATCTTAATGAAAACCGTACCAGGGAATATCCGCTGGCCGGTGATATCCTCGCAGAAATGGCCTGGCAGCCCAATGGTGAATGGCTGGCTGTCAATATGGACATACGCAGCGATTCCTCGGGGCGCGTGACAGGCAGCAATAATTACCTGATCAATCCGCTGGATTTTAGCTCCAAACAACTCCCATCCATTAACTTCTTAAATCCAAACACTGTCTGGGATCCGAAGGGAGACCGATTGGCGTGGATCGGGACTGAATGGTTTGAAACCTCCTATTCGATTCACCTTTGGGTCATTGATGCCATCACCGGCCAGGGAGCCGATCTCAGCGACGCCCTCGGGTTGGAGGGCAGTGATTTCCTTTTTGTGAACAACGCAGCCTGGCTGGTGCAACCCTGAAATTTTTCGATTACAATTGGTCGTCACGCCATAAAACTTCCTGAGGAGTATTTCATGAACGACACAATCTCCACCACCCTGGCAAGATATATCGCCGCGGACATATTGCAGCAACCTGACCGGATCATCAAACCGGATGAACCGCTGCTCTCGAGCGGTCTCGTTGATTCATTCCACCTTGTGGATCTCTCCCTTTTTGTCGAGAAGAGCTTTGGGGTACGGATCGATGATGCCGAACTCAATGCCTCCACATTCGACACCCTGGATCAATTGACAACATTCATCAAGGAACGCCAGTAATATGCCAAATTTCTCGCAGCTTCTTCAAAGCCATTACGAACAAACACCGGAAAAGGTCAGCGTGGTTATGCAATTTGCAGGGCAACCTGACCAACCGATAACTTACCGCGATCTCATCCAAGGTTCAGCGGGCTATGTCAATACCTATACCAGGAATGGTGTACAACCTGGTGACGTGGTTCTCTTGATCCTGCAGCATGATGTTGACCTGATCTACTCCTATTTTGGAGCCGTGCTTCTCGGGGCAATCCCTTCCATCATGCCGTTCCTTACTGAAAAACTCCTTCCTGACCGGTATCGAATCGACTTGACTGAACTGGTTTCGCACACAAAGCCTTCGGCGATCGTCACCTATCGGGAATTCGAGTCAGAAGTCCGCGCGGCTCTAAAACCCGGCGAGTCCTCTGTGAAAGCGGTGATCATCAGCGAAAAGAATGGCAGCGCTGCCAATCAGCCGTGCCCCCCTGATTATGATTCTTTCAAAGGACTTCTCAGCAAGGAAGAGGATGTTGTATTACTGCAACATTCCTCTGGATCCACAGGTTTGCAGAAGGGGGTTGCGCTCTCCCACCGCTCGATATTCAACCATCTGGATGCGTATGCGGAATCCATCCGTCTCACCGATAAGGATATCATCGTCTCCTGGTTGCCGCTTTACCATGACATGGGATTGATCGCCTGTTTCCTGATGCCGATCTTACGAGGCATCCCTGTTGTCCAAATGTCTCCCTTTGACTGGGTGCGGGCACCTTATCGATTGCTTCAGTCCATCTCGAATTACAAAGGCACCCTCACCTGGCTTCCAAATTTTGCCTATAATTTCTGCGCCCAGAAGATTCGTGACCGGGACATGGAAGGCGTGGACCTTTCCTCCTGGCGCGCCAGCATCAATACTGCCGAACCGGTAAAATATAAGAGCCATCAAATGTTCTACGAGCGTTTCAAGCCATATGGTCTGCGCCTGGAAACGCTGCAAACTTCGTACGGCATGGCAGAAAATGTCTTCGCTGTCACACAAAACGATTTGAGCACTCTGCCGTATTTCGAGGATGTCGATCGAGAATCATTCACCACCGATCTCATTGCGCGGCCCGCATTCGATGGCCGGCCTTCCATACAAATGATGTCCTGCGGTAAAGCCATCCCAAACACAATCATTCGTGTAGTGGATAAGAAAGGTCGCGATCTGCCAGAACGCCATATCGGTGAGATCGTTCTGAAGAGTAATTGCATGCTTACCAATTACTACAACCGTCCGGATATCACCAAGAAGGCTTTCCTTGAGGATGGATGGTACATGTCGGGGGATTATGGTTACCTCTATAATGCTGAGATCTTCATTGCAGGTCGCAAGAAGGATCTGATCATCGTGGGCGGCAAGAACATTTACCCTCAGGATCTGGAACTGCTGGCTTACGAAGTACCCGGAGTTCATGCCGGGCGAGCCTCTGCTTTTGGTGTGTTCAATGAAACCACCGGCACGGAGGATGTGGTCATGGTGGCGGAGGTCGATGTTGACGATCCTGGCGAACGGCAGAAGATCGCGGATGGGATTCGCGCGGTGGTGACCCGCGGTTCCGCGGTGGCTCTGCGCCATGTTCACCTGGTTAAACATCCCTGGTTGGTGAAAACATCCAGCGGTAAGACGGCACGCACCGCCAACCGGGAGAAATTCCTGAAAGAAATGCTATCGAACGGATCTGCTTATTAACCTTTACCCTGTAGACTAAACGAAATTCCGGTTGTATAAAAAAATCCTGGCAGGTTTCTAATCTGCCAGGATTTTCAATAAATTATTATTCAATTACCCGGTAGTGATCCGATTCTCGAGTGTGCGGTTGAAGATTTCTTCCTGCTCTTCCTTGATATTAGATTTTGTCTTCTTGCCCTTCGTTGGACTTTTCTTGCCTACGGCGCGATCCTGGGCTTTCTGGAATGCTATCTGGAATGCAGTCAACTCGGGTGTTGAAATTTCCTGCTCTATGACTGAATCTTCCTGTTTTTTGCTCTTTTTACCCGACCGGCTTTTATGTGTTTCGGTCTTCTTTTCTTCTTCAACCACTTCTTCAGGTTTAGGGGTGGCAGCCTTGATACTCAACCGGATCTGCTTCTTGCGGCGGTCGACTTCGAGAATCTTGGCTTCCACTTCGTCGCCTTCTTTCAAGATATCAGAAGGATTTTTCACATACTCATGCGAAATTTCACTGACATGCACCAGTCCAGGGCGTTCCGAGCCGATTTCGAGGAATACCCCATACGGTTCCAACCGGGAAACCTTGCCTTTGACAATCATATCCGGCTTCAATTCACGCCATTCCAGGCTTAATGGCTCGACCATGGTTAATTCGACCCGGTCGTCGTGTACGCGGCGGACCCAGACACTCACTTCCTGACCCACTTTAACTATCTCTTCAACCCGGTTGACGGTATTTTTCTGCAATTGCGATATGTGGATGACCCCCGGTACTTTTTGTCCGATGTCAACGATCGCCCCCGCAATGGTTGTCTTGATCACTTTGCCTGTGAGATGGGTCTTTGGTTGCAGCGCGTTTTCCAGCGCCGCGTTCGTTGTTTCCATAGGTTACTCCAGTATCTTTATATTTGAGCCGAAGGCGGATTATACCTGCATCGGGGATAACCGTCAATCACAATAATTCATTGACATAAGAAAAGGGTCTGGCTGCAGCCAAACCCTTGGAAAATTGACCACCAGATAGTGTTTTCACATCCCTGCCATAAAGGCCAATCCAATGGTTCCTGGTCCGGCATGAGTCCCGATCACCGGTGACACAGATGCGAAGACAGTTTCATCCGGATGCATTTGGAGCGTCGTCTTTTCAAGGGCCTCGCGGGCTTCCGCTTCGGCATTTGCGTGCAATGTTGCCAGACGCACGGGTTTCCGGTCACCGACGCGTTGTATCACCAGATCGATCATCCGCTCGATGGCCTTACCCTTGGTGCGGACTTTTTCAATTGATTCGATTCGGCCATTTCGAAGTTCCAGGATTGGTTTGATATTCAACGCAGAACCCAGTAAAGCCTGCGCGCCTCCAATCCGGCCTCCGCGACGGAGGAATTCCAATGTATCCACAACGAAATAGACACCGGTATGGGCACGACTTTTTTCAGCCAGTTGCCGGCATTCAGCAAGACTTGCGCCTGCCTGAGCTGCCCGGGCGACTGTCAGCACTTGAAAGCCCATCGCCATCGCCGTGGAATCGGAATCCACGATGGAAATTCGATCAGCCGCTTTTGGCAGCAATTCTCGTGCCTGGGTGGCAGATTGTATCGTACCGGAAAGTTTGGATGAAATAAAGATGCCCAGTACATCGTAACCGCTTTCCAATAATGTCTCAAATGTGGTTTTCACGTCGCCGATTGATACCTGAGAAGTGGTCGGCATTACTTTGGCTGTCTTCAAACGTTCGTAGAATTCATCCGGCATGATATCCACACCATCGCGAAAGGTGTCTTCTCCCCAGATCAAGACCTGGGGGGCAACAGTAATGGATAGTGATTTCACCAGGTTATCCGGTAAATATGCGGTACTGTCGGTCATAACTGCTACTTTTGTCATAGTTACTCCAAAGAAAGGGGGATACAGGAATCCTAAGTCCTACTAGTATAACCCTGTAATTGCATTTGGACGCGCTTTTCCTTGACCATCTGGCTGTTATCGGCTAAAATCTTTGCGCCTTCGGGCGATTGCTTTTTTAATGAAGCGAACCCATGTTTGAGACCTTATCTGGAAGACTTTCGCATCTTTTTGACCAGCTGCGTAAACGCGGCAAATTATCCGAGGCGGATGTAGATTCCAGCCTGAGAGAGATCCGCCTGGCGCTCCTGGAAGCGGATGTGCATTACAGTGTGGTTAAGGATTTCTTAGCCAGAATTCGCGCACGGGCTATTGGAGCGGAAGTCTCAAAAGCACTGAACCCGGGTCAACAGGTCCTGAAAATCGTCAACGATGAACTGGTTGCTACATTAGGCGAGCCCGCCGCCCTCGACCTTTCTGGCGACAAACCACGCATGCTGATGCTGGTCGGATTACAGGGTTCAGGTAAAACGACCACGGCGGGAAAACTGGCGAATTTCCTGCGCGATCGTGGAGAACGGGTAATGCTGGTACCTTGTGATCCGTACCGCCCGGCAGCCGTCGAACAATTGATCACCCTCGGGAAGCAAATCGATGTTCCTGTATTCGTCGAGGCGAATGTTGAGCCAGCTGAATTGGCTTTCCATGCGTACCTGAGAGCGAAAAATGGCGGTTTTTCCGTCCTTATCGTGGATACCGCCGGTCGCTCCCAACTGGATGAAGCCTTGATGTCTGAACTTCGGGACATTACAAAGAAGGTTCCGCCCGCTGAGGCTCTGCTTGTAATCGATGCGATGATCGGTCAGGAAGCCTTGCATGTGGCGGAAGGTTTCAGAGGAGCGGTTCCCCTGACCGGTTTGATCTTGTCAAAAATGGATGGTGATGCACGCGGCGGGGCAGCGATCTCCTTTCGATCTGTGACAGGTCTGCCGATCAAATTCATCGGGACAGGGGAGAAGATGGAGGCGTTGGAAGCTTTCCAGGCTGAACGACTGGCTTCACGCATCCTTGGCATGGGCGATATGATGGGCTTGATCGAGAAAGCTGAAAGTGCTTTCGATGAAGCTCAAGTCAGACAGCAATCGGAACATCTGGCCAAGGGTGAGTTCAGTTTGGAAGACCTGGTTGAGATGCTGCACTCATCAAAAAAAATGGGCTCAATGAGCCAACTGGTCGAAATGCTCCCCGGCGATATGGGACGAGCCGCCCGCAATATCCCGCCTGAGGAGATGGATCGTTCCACTCACCGAACGGAAGCGATCATCAATTCGATGACCCGCTCAGAACGGCGTGACCCGGATTTGCTGAACGCCAGCCGTCGTCGGCGAATTGCCAGGGGTTGCGGCCTTGAAGTTCAGGATGTGAATCGGCTTGTGAAGCAGTTTCGTGAAATGCAAAAAATGTTCAAAATGATTCAGAAAACAGGCGGACGAGGCCTGTCGCGTTTGTTCGGATGAGGTAAAATGTAGATGTGGCATGGATGCCTCGCTGCCAGAGAGATCAGCAGGTTGTTGCCAACAAAAAGTGTATTCAGCCCTGCATTAAGCCATCCTTTCGGCCCCTCAAAATGCGGATGCTGGTTACGACAGTTGAAAATAATAAATTAAGGAGAAACTTCTGATGGTTCGAATTCGTCTTCGCCGTACTGGGTTAAAAGGCCAGCCGTCTTACCGGTTGGTGATTGCAGACAAGGAAAGCCCTCGCGATGGGCGCTTCCTGGAAATTGTGGGTTCCTATAACCCTCGCACAGAACCTGCATCATTGAAAATCAAGGAAGATCGCATTTTCGAATGGATGTTAAAAGGTGCCCAGCCAAGTGAATCCGTGGCACAATTATTCAAGACTGCAGGCACTCTGGAACGCTTCGAGCGATTCAAAGCAGGGGAATCCATTGAGACGTTGCTGGCTGAAGCGGAAACCGCCAGGCTGGCGCGCACTCCTGCCACCAAAACAGGCAAGTGATTGTGACGATGAAAGCTAAAAACACTCCGTCACAAATCCTGGATGGTTCCAACCTTAGAGATCAGGATCCTCCCCGAGAGTCAGCATGAAGGAATTAATCGAATTTATCGCCAGATCCCTCGTTGATCATCCCGATGAAGTGGCTGTTAGCGAAAGTCGCCACGGCAACCGGGTGATGATGGAATTAAGCGTTGCCAAGGATGATATGGGCAGAGTGATCGGGAAGGGTGGGCGAGTGGCCAATGCCATCCGCACGATTTTGCGGGTTGCCTCCGAGCGTGAAGGATGTCAAGTGACGCTCGACGTGGTGGAACCGTAATCATATGCCCGGTGCCAAAGATCGACCGGCAGGCCCGCCATCTGCTGGCGGGTCTGCTTTCTTGATAGTAGGAAAGGTGCGCCGTCCCCATGGAGTCCATGGAGAGATGGTGGCGGAAGTCTATTCAGATTTTCCTGATCACTTCAAACCGCAACATGTCCTTTACGTTGGCGAAAAACATATAAAAGTTCTGGTAAGTAGCCAGCGTATCCATAATGAAGGATTGCTTCTTGGTTTGGAAGGAATAAATACTCCCGAGCAGGCGGGTAAATTTCGGAACCAGATTCTCTCGATTGCCAATTCCCAGGTACCGGTTCTTCCGGAAGGTGAGTACCATCATTTCGAATTGCTTGGTTTGGAGGTGATCGATTCAGAAGGCAAGCTGCTCGGCAATTTATCGGAAATTCTCGTGACTGGTGCGAACGATGTGTACGTAGTGACCGGTGAAAATGGAGGCGAGTTGTTGCTTCCTGCCATCCCGGAGGTCATACTGAACATCGATAAGGATTCAAGGATAATGAAAGTAAGGCTAATTCCTGGTCTGGTTGACACCAAGGAGTAAAAAACCAACCAATTATTATTCCCGGTTATCAACGAATGATATTTCTATCTTCCTATTGCTGAAGAATATTCATAATTCTACTTTGTGCGTGAACAATTTACTCCTGCAAAATGGGTACAACCAGGGATAATCGCTACTGGGTCGGCTTCAACCTTGTGAAAGGCATCGGGGCAGTTCGCCTGCAAGCCCTGTATGCCCATTTCGGTGACTTAGCCCTTGCATGGCAGGCTCCTGCGAAGGAGCTGATGGAAGCCGGGCTTAGCGGGAAACTGGCTGAACGCGTTCAACTGGTCCGTTCAGGGGTAGACCTGGACCAATACATTTCCAAGATCAATGCCCAGGGCATACAGATCCTGACATGGGATGATGAAGGCTACCCACAGCGTTTAAAGGAGATCGACCAGCCTCCACCTGTTCTGTATATCCGGGGCGAATTGATCCAAGAAGACTCCTGGGCTGTAGCGGTCGTTGGAACCCGGCGAGTCAGCGCCTATGGGAGGCAGGTGACTGAAGAACTTGCTTCTTTCCTGGCAACCAACGGCATAACCGTGGTTTCCGGATTGGCGCGAGGAGTGGACGCGATCTCCCACCAGTCGGCTTTAAAATCTGGAGGCCGGACCATCGCTGTGATGGGCTGCGGCGTAGATCGGATTTACCCGCCTGAGCATACCCAGCTGGCCAGCAAGATCGTTGCAAGTGGTGCGCTCATCAGCGACTATCCGGTGGGTACTCCTCCCGATGCATCCAACTTCCCTCCTCGCAACCGGATCATCTCGGGTCTATCGATCGCGACGGTAGTAGTAGAAGCAGGAGAGACCAGCGGTGCATTGATCACCGCCCAATTTGCAGTGGATCAGGGTCGTGAAGTGTTTGCCGTCCCGGGAAATATCCTGGCACCCCAGAGCAAAGGAACGAACCGGCTGATAGCCCAGGGAGCCCACCCGATGATATCAGCCAGTGATTTACTGGATGTTTTGAAACTGACCTCGGTAACTGAGCAGCGTGTGGTGAGGAAAGTTCTTCCAGCAGATGAGACTGAATCCAGGTTAATGGATGTCTTAACTCATGAACCCCTGCATATGGACGAAATCCGCAACCAGACCGGGCTTCCTATCGAGAGGGTATCCGCTGCCCTAGTCATGATGGAGCTTAAAGGCATGGTCAGGCAGGTGGGTGGGTTGAATTATGTCGGCGTCAAAGAGGAACGGAGTGGATACGAGGTTTAATTCCATGGATCACGCCTATGCGGTTGTCATGGCCGGAGGAGGGGGAACCCGCCTTTGGCCCATCTCACGAAGAGATCACCCCAAGCATGTTCTACCGCTGCTGGGGGAAAGAACCTTATTTCAAAACACCCTGGATCGTCTGGATGGGGTCATCCCCAATGAACGTGTTTTCATCGTGACCACAGTAGAACAAGTTGAACTACTTAAAGACCAGGCTCCTCAACTACCAGTCGATAATTTTATTGTTGAATCCATGCCACGCGGGACAGCTTCGGTCATCGGCCTGGCTGCTGAGGTGATCTCAAAACTCGATCCAGAAGGGGTGATGGTTGTTCTACCTTCTGATCATTTCATCCACGATCGGGGAAAATTCCAACAAGCCTTACAAGTGGCATATGAGACTGCAAGCAATGATTACCTTGTCACCCTGGGTATCAAGCCAACTTTTCCAGCGACAGGGTTTGGATATATCATGAAGGGCGCCGGCCTTACTCTTAATTTGGATCTTCCTGCCTATCATGTTACGAAATTTACTGAAAAACCTGACGAAGAAGAAGCCAGCCGTATGCTTGGGACTGGAGAATATTCGTGGAATTCTGGCATGTTCATCTGGCGCGCGAAAAACATCCTGAATGAATTCTCTCGTCAAATGCCAGATCTGAAGACTGCTCTCGACAGTATCGGTGCAACCTGGGGAAGCGCCAGGCAGGAGACAACCCTCAAATCCCTATGGCTTAATCTAAAGCCAGAAACTATAGACTACGGAATCATGGAAAATGCGGTAAATGTTGCCGTGGTGCTGGTGGAAGGAATGGGATGGACGGATGTCGGTTCCTGGGATTCGCTTTTTGATGTGATCACACCCGATGAACATGGCAATGTTGTCATAAATGGTGAAACGATAATCATAGACTCTCATCGTTCCCTTTTTGACTCAACCAGCAGGAAGAAACTAATCGCCGCAATTGGTGTCGATGATCTGATCGTGATTGATTCGGAGGATGCCTTGTTAATCTGTCATCGCGACCAGGCGCAGAAGGTGCGGGAAGTCATCGCCCGTTTGAAGGATTTAAAACGCGAGGAATACCTGTAAGGAGGTGTTGATTGGAAGCATTTTGCATGAAGTGCAAGACAAAAAGGGAAATAGTCGACCCTCAAGCGGCATTTAACTCTGCGGGAGCGCCAGTCACGCGTGGTACATGCGGTGTGTGCAGAACCACTCTTTATCGTATCGGGAAAACCGAAGCGCATGAAGGGATGGTCAAACCGGAAAAAGTGGAGAAGCGAAGCGGTAAATTTGTCATCGTCGAATCCCCGGCGAAAGCCAAGACGGTGGGAAGATTCCTCGGCAAGGGTTACACGGTGCGAGCCTCGGTGGGGCATGTGCGCGACCTGTTGCGATCAACTCTATCTGTGGATGTGGAGAATAACTTCACCCCGAAATACCGGGTTCCGAATGAGAAAAAAGTCGTCGTAAAAGAACTCAAGCAATTGGCGAAAGGTGCTGCGGAGATCTACCTGGCAACCGATCCAGACAGGGAAGGAGAAGCCATTTCATGGCATTTGATGGAAGCCGCGGCCATCAATCCAAAACTAGCCAAGAGGGTTGTCTTTCATGAGATTACCGAGAATGCAATCAATGAAGCCTTCTCAAACCCGCGGGCGATCAATATGGAACTGGTCAATGCCCAGCAAGCCCGGCGTATACTGGACCGGCTGGTCGGGTATAGCATCAGCCCGATACTATGGGAGAAAGTTCGCAGCCGTCTATCTGCTGGGCGGGTTCAATCGGTAGCCTTAAGATTGATTGTGGACCGGGAACGTGAGATCGATGCTTTCAACCCGGTGGAATATTGGTCAATCGGGGCGGAATTGCGCCCGCAAGGTCAAAAACAAACTTTCATAACCAAACTTGCAAAAATAGATAACAACGATCCTGTATTGGGAACCGAAGAAATTGTCAAACCTCTTTTGATCGACATGGAATCGGCACCCTATTCCGTTACCCGGGTTAAGCGTGGTGAGAGGAGGAGAAAACCATCTGCTCCTTTCATTACTTCCTCCCTTCAGCAAGAAGCCTCGCGTAAACTGGGTTTTACAGCCAAACGGACGATGGGGTTGGCACAGGGGCTTTATGAAGGCCAGGATGTGGGAGAGGATGGCACAACCGGTCTGATCACCTATATGCGCACCGACTCGACCAACATTGCTGACCAGGCGCGGGATGAGGTGCGCGCGTATATCGCCCAACGATTCGGGAACGATTTTCTACCGGCAATTGCACCAGAATATAAGAAGAAAGTGGCAGGCGCACAGGAAGCCCATGAAGCTATCCGCCCAACCTCCGCGCAGCGCGACCCTGACAAGGTAAAACCTTTCCTTGATCCGGCCATGTTCAAATTATATCAACTCATCTGGCAGCGGTTCGTTGCTTCGCAGATGGAAGGCGCCGTGTACGATACACTTTCCGTCGATGTTACTGGCAAAGGTTCTGATCATGAGTACACACTGCGTGCGGCAGGCTCTGCGGTCAAGTTTCCCGGATTTCTTATCGTATATGAGGAAGCGAAAGACGAGGACAAGAAATCTGAGGAGGAAGATGAAACGAGTGTCCGCATCCCGGCATCCATTGCGGAAGGTCAACAGCAGGAATTGGTGAGACTCATCCCGGAGCAGCATTTTACCCAGCCGCCACCGCGTTATTCGGAAGCCTCGCTTGTGGCAATCCTGGAAGAATACGGCATCGGGCGCCCTTCCACTTATGCTCCCACTCTAACAACCATTCAAAATCGCGGGTATGTGGAACGCGTGGATCGACGGCTTTTTCCAACCGATACGGGGATCCAGGTCAACGACCTGATGGTTCAATATTTCCCTGCGATCATCGATCTGGATTTCACGGCCCGCATGGAGGAGGATCTGGACAAGATCGCTGAGGGCCAGGCGGACTGGGTCAAGATCATCGAAGCATTCTACAAACCTTTTTCAGTCACGGTCGCCAGGGCTCAATCTGAAATGCCCGTGATCAAGACCGGACCAGAACCGATCGGGAGGGCTTGTCCGGATTGCGGCAAGGACCTGGTGATTCGTTATGGTCGATACGGCAAATTCATTTCCTGTTCCGGCTTCCCGGAATGCCGGCATACGGAAGCCTGGTTGGAGAAAATTGGCGTGATCTGCCCGAAGGACGGCGGCGATATCGTTTCCCGAAAAACCCGAAAAGGACGCATATTCTTTGGGTGTGCCAATTATCCCAATTGCGATTTCACATCCTGGAAGCGTCCGCTTGCCCAACCCTGCCCGAAATGCAAGGGGATGCTGGTGGTAGCCAATAAACGCGAAGCCCAATGTCTGGCTTGCGAAGAAACATTCCTACTGGATGATGTTGTCCCGGAGAACGCTTAGGAGGTTGAAATGATCTGGTTATACCTGGATCCAGGTTCAGGAAGTTTTCTTGTCCAGCTGTTGATCGCCAGCGCAGCCGGCGTGGTCATTTTTATCGGTGCAAGCTGGCGCAAGATCGCCCGATGGTTCAGGAAGAATAAGAGTGAAGAAGAATCCAGTGACGACGAAGACTCAAACGACTGATCTCGGCTCATCCTTTCGTGATCCGAGCGGATTTCTCTTCATCTGTGAAGGGATCCTGTATCGGCAAGTGAACCAGGCTTACCGGGAGGAATATTCCCGGTTGATGGAATCTGGTCTATACGAGAAACTGGTTAAGAGCGGTCTGCTTATTGCACACACTGAATCTACCATTCAACCTGCAGATGCGACCTTATATTACAAGGTGATTTGTCCGGAAAGAGTACCTTTTATATCGTATCCATACGAATGGTCCTTCGGTCAGTTGAAGGATGCAGCCTTGGTGACCCTTTCCATTCAGAAGCGGGCGCTGAAACTGGGTATGTCACTCAAGGATGCCAGTGCGTACAATATCCAATTCCCAAAAGGGAAGGCGATGTTGATCGATATGCTTTCCTTCGAACAATACCAAGAGGGTGAGCCGTGGGTGGCTTACCGGCAATTCTGCCAGCACTTCCTGGCACCGCTTGCGCTGATGGCTTACAGGGATGTGCGACTAAATCAATTGTTGCGCATATACATTGATGGAGTTCCCCTTGACCTTGCCAGTAAATTGCTTCCCTGGCGCACCCGCTGGAACCTGGGTCTGGCAACTCATATCCATTTGCATGCCAGTCTTCAGAAGAGGCATGCGCATTCCGACCTGAATGTAGTACGCAGCGCGCAAAAGATGAGCAAAGAGGTGTTTCTTAACCTGGTCGAAAACCTCCGGACTACAATACGCAAGATGAAATGGAAACCCGCAGGGACAGAATGGGCGGATTATTATAAAAGCAATAATTACAAAGACAATGCATTCGAGCATAAGGAAATCCTGGTGGGGGATTGGCTGAAGAAGATCAATCCCAGGACCATCTGGGACCTGGGAGCAAATACCGGATTTTTCAGCCGGGTTGCCGGGCAAACCGGAGCTTATGTGGTCTCTGCAGATATCGACCCTGCGGCAGCGGAATTGAATTATCAAAAGGTCAAACAGGACGACGAGCAGAACCTGCTCCCGTTGGTTCTCGATCTCACCAATCCAAGCCCGCCGATCGGCTGGATGAACCGAGAGCGCGACTCCTTCCTCCAGCGAGGCCCGGTTGATGCCGTCCTTGCTCTTGCGCTGGTCCACCACCTGGCTATCTCAAACAATGTTCCCTTCAGTCGGGTTGCAGATTTCTTCACGAGCTGCGGGGAATGGTTGATCGTGGAATTTGTACCAAAGAGTGATTCCCAGGTGGAGAGGTTGTTGCGCAACAGGAAAGATATCTTTGACGAATACACGCGGGAGGGTTTCGAGAAGGCATTGGGGGAAAAGTATGCGATCCTGTCATCGAGTGCAATCCGGGATTCGGAACGCTGGCTTTATCTAATGAGGCGGAAATGATAATCACCGGATTATATATTGGTCTATTTCATGGGATTTGAGTGAATAAGCAGCCCTGGTTGGGTATTGGCACCCATTTTTGTACCAATTTTCGTGCATATAAACACCATGTAATTGGGAATAGGCTTAATTGATAAGGTTTTGTATAATGAGCGTGTTACTCGAAGGAATCAAAGGAGTTTTCCATGAAAATCCTTGACCTATTAAAGAAACCGTTTGTGGCAGCCGGGCTTGGTTTTATTTTAGGGTTGTTCATCGGCCTGGTGATACTGGGCTGGGGGGTATGGCCGGTGCAATGGACGAATGCCGATCCTTCTTCCCTGCGACCGGATCTGCAGGATGATTACCTGCGGATGACCATCGACTCGTTCGTCAGCAATCCGGTAAACGATCTTGCCATCCAACGGTATGAAGCCCTCGGCGCGGCTGGACCGGCGGTGCTCGAAAGAATTAAAGTGGCATATCCAGATCAGAATGCCATCCTTAGTTTTTCCAAGGTGGTTGAAATCACACCAGTCACTGCCACAGCCACCCCGGTCAGTGGAACTACGACTCCTGCCAAGCGCAGCGGTTTTTCCAGTTTTCTGATCATCGCTGGTGCGTTGGTCCTGTTTGCCGTCCTGGGTTTTGCCATCTATAAATATTTGCTGCCTCTCGTCCGGCATTCATCGTCCTTCAAACAGATAAACCGGGCACGCTCCATCACAAATCAGGCAGACGCAGCTGGTTATTCCTCGAAAGCCGAGGATCAGCCGATCGCACAATTCATGACCACCTACGTGCTGGGCGACGATCTTTTTGATGATTCATTCAGCATTGACTCGCCGTCTGGTGAATTCCTGGGCGAATGCGGTATAGGTATCTCTGAGACCATCGGTGTGGGCGAACCCAAAAAGGTGACCGCATTTGAAGTCTGGCTATTCGACAAGAATGATATCCAAACCGTGACCAAGGTTCTTATGAGCTCACGTGCTTTCAACGATGTTGCCACATTCCAACGGTTGCAGGCCAAGGGTGAACCATTCATGGTCGAACGCGGCAAACAGATCGTACTGGAAACAGCCGCGCTGCAACTGGTGGCGACTGCTTCCGACATGGAATATGGACAGGGAGCCCTGCCGGAGGAAAGTTATTTTGAGCGTCTGACACTGGAAATCGCGGTTTGGCCCAAGACCGTCACCCCCGCATAAACTATTCGGGCGACCTGATCAGGTCGCCCGATTTTTATCTAATTTCAATGATCTTAAACCTTATCTTCCCGTTCGGGGTTTCTGCCTCAACCAATTCACCGACCTTGTGACCCATCAAAGCGCTCCCGATGGGGGATTCATGAGAAATTTTCCCATCACGGGGAGATGCTTCCTGCGCGCCCACAATATAAAATATCTCCGGGTCGAAGCCATCCTCCTGGACTGTTACATGGGAACCTACTCCCACTGCATCTTTTGGGGTGTTTGCTTTTTCGACTATGATCGCATTTCGTAAAGTAAAGTCAAGTTCCTGAATACGCCCCTCAAGAAAACCCTGGTCTTCTTTTGCCTTGTGGTAGTCAGCATTTTCCGAAAGATCGCCCATTTGAATGGCATCGCGCAGGCGACGGGCCAATGCTTCGCGCTGGGGGCCTCGTAATTCACGAAGTTCGATTTCGATCTTTGCCGCACCCTCTGCGGTAAGGTAAATAAGTTGAGATTTCGCCATTTGGGATCTTGGGGGGTGTTAGGGTTTGAGATAGGGATCGTGAAGCCGGGCATGTTCATCGATGGCATACCGGTCGGTCATTCCAGCGATATGATCGCAGATGGTGCGTTCCAGCCCACGCTCCGGGATCCACTGTTGGACATGGTCGGGGAGGATTAGTGGTTCCTCCAGGTAGTCATTGAACAGGTCCGCGATAATTCGTTCTGCTTTTACCTGCATTCTCACCACGCGGTAATGACGGTAGAGATTGGTAAAAAGAAAGTCCTTTAATTCAAGATTGTGATGCTGCAGTTCATCTCCATAACCAACTACGTTGTGTTTCAACTTCTGGATGCCGACTGCAGACTTCGCCTTGCTTTTCTTCAGGCGGGCGTCGGTAGCATGGATTATGTCAGTCACGAGTAATCCAACCAGGTTGCGGATCATGCGGTGGCGCTCCAGGTCTTCCAGGAGGGGGCCAGTCCACTGATCTGCCTCGGTCAGAATCGCCCATAATGCAACACCATCCAGCATTTGCGGTGTGATCATACCAGAGCGCAACCCATCGTCGAGATCGTGGGTGGTAAAAGCCAGTTCATCTGCGAGGTTGCATATCTGAGTTTCGAGATTGCCCCGCAGGGCAGGGTCAAACTCGCCAGCATCTGCGAGATCGTATTCCGACTCATGTTTGACCATGCCTTCTCGCGTCTCCCAGGTTAGATTCAGACCGGGAAATTCCGGGTAACGCTTTTCGAGTTCGGTGACGATCCTGAGAGATTGCCGATTATGGTCGAAACCACCATAATCTTTCATTAAAATGCTGAGAGTATATTCCCCCGCATGCCCGAATGGAGAATGACCCAGGTCGTGAGCAAGGCAAATGCTCTCCACCAGGTCCTCATTTGCTCCGAGAGCCCGTGCAATAGTGCGACCGATCTGGGCTACTTCCAAAGTATGGGTCAGGCGGGTGCGGAAGTAATCGCCTTCAAAATTGAAAAATACCTGGGTTTTATACTCCAGCCGCCGGAAGGAGGTTGTGTGCAAAACCCGATCGCGATCGCGCTGAAATGCAGTGCGGTAGTCCGTTTCCTTTTCTTGGTAGGCGCGGCCTTTGCTGTTCTTGCTGCGAGCGCCATACACCGCCAGACTGCGATCTTCAATATCTTCCAGTTCCTGCCGGGAATACATCATTATCTCTCCATCATAGAAAAACGAGTGTATCGCAGGATTGTTCGACTGTCAACAATGCAAGAGGGTGCCGGTATTTTCCCCCAGCAGCGCATTACGCAAGGCACCTGGTTCCTGCCCGGAGAAGACCAGAATTTCGAGTCCTTGCACCTTTTCTGCCAAAGCCAGCATACTGGTGATTTTCGTTAACATGCCTCCGGTGACATCCGCGCCACTGCTCTTGCCGAGAACAGAGTTATACCCGGAAAGAACAGTAGGCGTGATTTCCGGGATGAGGCGTTTCCTGGCAGGAAAATCTTCCCACACTCCGGCTTCCAATCCAGCCAACAGAATCCGGCCGGGATGGAGGTGTAGAGCAAGATGGGCAAACAATTCCTCGGTGGATAGGATCGTTCCCCCAAGGACTTCGTCGAAAACCACATCTCCATAAATCACAGGGAGCAGGCCACGTTCCAGCGAAGTCGTAATAGGAGATAAATCCCAATAAACAACCTTTCGGTCGCGGGTGTGGACTGCTGATGCAGGGGAAATGGTAATTACTGGAAGACCAGCGTTGTTCAAAGCATCCACGACGAGGCGATTAAGCAGGGAAGCCTGGCGCCAGACCTCTGCAAAGCCATGCCATGCTTTTTGACCTGAAACACCATTGCGCGTTCCATACTCACTTGCCGGTTGATGTCCAAATGAGCCAGAACCATGGCCCAGGAGGATGTGCAAGTCAGGATTATCCTGTAACGTGCTGAATATCTGGCGCGCCAGATCATTCAATAGTTCAAGCCGGGGAGTGTAGGGGCGATCCTTGTCAGTGATTAAGGACCCGCCAAGTTTGAGAAATACCAACATGGAAAAAATGTAGCACGGTTCGCGACGGACGTCAAGAAGGTATAATCGAGTCAGATGAAACTGGATATCCATTCAGCGGTGGTAATGGCAGTAATCCTTACGCTGCTGGGTGCATTGCTCAGTGCCTGGAGTGGAATTCGCGCCATCCAAAAAGGGCGGAAGGTTACCTATTACCGCTTGAGCCGAAGGCAGGTGACGGTAGGATGGTGGACAATCGTTTTTGCCCTTGGATTGGTCGGTATTGCCTTCCTGTTGGGGCGTTTTGGAGAACCGGTTTCCTTTCGATATTTTCAACCCAGTCCATCATCTTCCCCAACATCAACCATATCGTTAACACCCACCATAAGCCAGACACCGACGATTTCATTAACACCCAGTATTTCACCGACACCCGAATTCAGTTACACGCCAACGGTCACTACGACCCCATTTCTCCCAATGGCGATAGAGGCCCAATTCGAGAGCATTATTACTCCCGACCCTGCGGCAATATTCAGCCCGTTGCTTTTTTCTCTTAATGTTATTAATTTCAGAGCAATCAGTCCACTGACAGTTTTTGAGAATCCTCTTAAACGAATTTATGTCACTTATTCCTACGATGGCATGACCGATGGAGTGCAATGGACTGCGATCCTGTACATGAACGGTCAGTTGCTAAAATATGACACAGGACCCTGGGAAGGGGGTACAGGGGGTTCGGGCCAGTACGATCTGATCCTGCCAGAGGAGCAATGGCTGCCCGGCATTTACCAGTTGCTTTTCTTTGTAGGAATGGACTGGAAAGTAGTCGGAGAGTTTCGTGTACTGGGAGAACCTTCCACTCCCACGGTCACGCAAACAGCCTCAATTACGAAATCTCCCACACTGACCCCCAGCCTAACGAGAACACCGTATCCCTCCTTTACGAGACATCCAACTGACACCCACTGGCCCAGCCCGACACCATAAAAAAAGATTTCAGAACAAGTTTTTATCAGTAAGAGATAGTTCTCTGGCGATCATTGCGGCCATGCGAGCATTATTATGCAGGAGTGCCAGGTTGGCGACCAGGGTCTTATTTTGAGTTAATTCTGCCATCCTAGAGAGAAGGAAGGGTGTAAGGGCTTGACCAACGATACCTTTCTCATGTGCTTCCAGCCGCGATTGTTGAATCGCACTATCCACATCCTCGCGGGGAAGAGCTTCTTCCTGAGAAAGGGGCTGGCAGACAAGCACAGCACTTTTCATCCCTAGCCCCCAATGCGCTCTGGCGTATTTGACAACCTCAACAGGCGAATCCAACCTGACGCTAACAGGCAATCCGCTCTGCCTCGAGTAGAAGGCAGGGAATTCATCTGTCCCAAAACCGATTACAGGTACCCCCATCGTTTCCAGATATTCCAGGGTTGCTGGCAGATCCAGGATGGCTTTTGCACCCGCGCACACGACAATCAGTGCTGTGTCCGATAGGGCTTGTAGATCAGCGGAGATGTCCATTGTTCCCACTTCATGGACGCCGCCGATCCCGCCCGTGGCAAAGACTTTAATTCCAGCATGCCAGGCGGCGAACAAAGTCCCGGCAACCGTGGTGCCTCCGCATTCATTCCTGATTATTGCTGTTGCAAAATCACGCCGGCTGATCTTGCGGGGGTTTGGCTCATTTGCCAATCGCTCCAGCTCCGCCTCAGATAGACCGATGCGAATCGTTCCATCCAATACTGCTACGGTTACCGGGATAGCACCATTCTCTCGTACGATACGTTCCATGGCTCGCGCTAGGATAAGATTTTCAGGGCGGGGTAAACCGTGGGTAAGGACCGTGGATTCGAGGGCGACCACAGGGGAGGATGGATCGAATTCCGGAAAAATTGCAAAACCATGGTGGGGGAGAGGGGATTCAGCCATAATGAGGATCACTCCGTCACTCTTATTGAAAGGTATGAATATCCAAAACCATGTCAGCGAATATATAATAAACCATTAAGCGAGGGCTTGGAAATTCAGGGCGGGGGAGGGTACTCTCGCAGAACGATTGTCCATTAAGTATATACTTTTTTTAGGATTTTGTATAAAAATCCTTTTCCTTTGTATTTGTGATCATCGAATAACCGTGATAAAAAAAATTCCTGGCTGGATTGCCAGGAATTTTGATTAACCAACCTATCGATAATCAAGCAACTACATTTTCATCAATCTGGCAGCGATAAGAAATATACCGGTTTGAGAGGCAGACGCTGTCGGGCTTCAAGACTTAATTTATCATAATTTCTCACCCAGAGATCGACAAAAGATTCCAGGTCGATCAAACGGATATAGGGATGAGAATGTGCGATCGCTTCTTCCTTAACTTGATTGGTAAAACCGCTTGATGAAACCAGGATCCCGTAATCATCCGGACCAAGAACCGCCACCAGCGCTCCCAGGCCTTCCTGGGTCATTACCTGACCCTTGTGACTCACATGCACAATGATCCGCGGTTCCTTCGCCCCGAGCGGATCGGAAAAAGCGAGAATATCGATTTGGCCTTTCTCTTTTTGGGGAGGGGCAACCCACACGACATGGTAACCAACCGCCTGCAGGAGGTCACAGGTTAAGGTTCTAAATTCCAATGCAGGCATTCCTTGAATATATTGATAAATTTGCTCCCAGGAATTTTCTTCAGCCTCATATTTGGTTATTGAGTTGATATAACGCAGCCGTTTTTCTTCATTCTCTTTCCAATCCCGGTATTGCCGGATCGCTTCTTCGAAGAATTGCTCTGCGTCAAGAAACTCCTTGCTTGCCTTCCGACCTTTATCGGTGATATACCAGCGACCCTTTCGGGTTTTTACCAACCAGCCGGCTTTAACCAGGGGGATGGTGGCAACCCGGATCAATACCTCGTATCGCGGCGAAGTGATCGCAAAAGGAAAATAACCTCGTTCATATTCAGATAATTGTGAGGAATTTCTTACATGTTCGAATATTTCATGAACAGGCAGACCATCGGGCTCGAACCACAACAATTCAAAAACCCGTCGTAAGATTTCTCCCATTCTTTGTGTTGTGATATCAGGCATGATCCAAATCCTCTACCTTAGAACGGAATAAATCTCCTGTGATACGCATTATTTTCTGTGAAGGTATTATAACGAATACCAAATGCTTTTACGAGATATCGACCGGCGGGGAGGGCGGGGGGTTAATCCAGGTTTACGAAGACATGCCGATCAATTTGGCAGAAACCCATATTTCTCCCGGGTCTGTCGGGTGTAATCCCTGACAAGCGCATCTGTGATCGAATTTTTACCCCCCATGATCAGATAGCCCGGAGCCCAGTAATCGTTGGAAAGATTCTCCTGCTTATAAGGAGGAAAATCCTCAAATAACCGTTTGGAAGTCTCTTTTCGAATTATGGAAATATGGTCGATCAGTGCGATCGTTGGCGGGATGCTAGCCACCCATTGGAGGTAATCCGATTTTACATCCAGCTGTTCTAGCCGCCATCCGTAGGAGGTGTATATCTCCTTCATGCAGTCAGTAACGAGTTTCACTCGATCCGTGGTCAGGTGATGGGAACCAAAGCGAGGGACCAGCAAGCATGAGTAGGTGAGATTGTACAGACCATCAGAGACAGTCTCAAAGTGAATGGCCGCGTGCTTGTAATCTTTCTTTTCCATTCCAGAAATAGTATGCAAGTTTTCTTCCGATGCCTGATATGTCTCTATATCGCCAAAAAGTCCTGCCAACGGAGGTTGTTCGAAATTTTCTTGCAGAGATTTTCCATTCAGGTGGGCGTTGATAAATTGGTTGAAGGTATAACTGGAAGACCCAATTTGCATGCCATCAATCTCGGCATCGCATTTGGGTGTTTCAAATCGCTTCCAGGTTGTGGATTTACAAGAAGCGCTTCCACCCCGGTTCGATTCTCCCGAAGATAAAGCCTTGATCCGGTTCTCGTTCCCACCCGGAAGAAGGAGGGTGCTGGCCAGATCACTGGTCTGTTTGCGAACAATGGAAAATGGAATTTTTGAATCGAAGACCAGGGCAAGTATCACTCCTACAGCGACAACTGTCGCATACAGTGCATACTCTGTCTGCGTGGACTCCAATTTAATATAACGCATCAAGTCTGACTGGTTCTTCGTGTCCCAAACTTTGGAAATGACCCGGTCCACTTCCTGGACAGATACTTTCGACAGCTGACCTGAATAGGACCAAAGGGTTTGATTTTGAATAAGAAGAACTTCCTGGGCTGAGGATTTTTCAATTAATCTGGCAAGCTGCCGGGTAGCAAGGGCTGCATTCCTGGTCCAATGACGAGATGCATTTTCTTCACAATCCTCGGTGAGATCGATTCTATTTGACGATAGGCCATCAGAATCGGATCCAAAGCCTAGTGCGGTCAGCAGGTTGTTCAGAAGCAATGGTTTACGCAGGAACTTCCACGGTTGAATAGCCTCCAGATCGGAAGGAGGTTCCTCTTTGGAGATGATCACTATTTCAACGGTTGGATTCAACTTGCGCAAGGCACGACCGAGATCCAGCACCCGCATCTCCCCCATTTCCATGTCAAGGATGGCCTGCTTGCAATCCTCGTGTTGTTTCAGGTAAGTAATTGTCCTGGAAGCATTGGCGAAATGCTCGCAATTCGAATATTCTTTAAGGCTATCGCTGATCAATTCCCCCAGATCTGATAGGGGTGTAACCACAAGGATAGAGGGCTTGTTCAGGGGAACCTTCGAAATTTGCAAGGAACCTTCATTATTTGTGGTCATGGTTGCCTCCAAGAAATCCGGGTAACACTAACACATTTTTCTATTTTGTGAATCGAAAATTATTATTTATCTATGTAAATTTATTCTTGTTATAAACAATATTATAACATAGCATATATATTAGCATATATCTTGGAATTTTACAATACAGTTATCTATTCATAAATAGGAAGAAGAAGTACATATATTATTACTATATATAAACAGAATTTTCGATTAACATATTATAAATTAGTTTGTTGTTGTTAAATAAATATCGTAAACATATTGTAAAGTAACACTTATAAAACACAGTATATCATTAAAAATATTTATAACACATGATAATGATTTTATACATACCATTTGTGTTAGAATATTATGTGACATTTTATAAATAGATTTTTCAATCGAAAAAAAATAAATTTGGAATATTTTGTTCAAAAGGGATTTCCAATACCACTTCAGGCACCAATCATGAAAAATAAATAAATTAGTCACCTGCTAGAATTCATTGGAAAAATCTTAAAATGGACTTATCCCGATTTACCGACCTGATGGACAAAGCATTCCTTGAATTTAGAATCAAGCAAACGCGGCAGCGCCTGTCGGTCTCCCTTAATAGTTTTGCCAGTTTCCTGGATTTCAGTCCTCCCATCGTAAACCAATGGTTGAATGGTAGTCGTCTTCCAACAGAGACCAATGTGGAACGAATGATTCCAAAACTGGTCGAACTTTTGGATTTGGAAGTCTATGACATTCTCGGCATCCCCCGTCCAGACACCTATTTTCAGCAAATAAGTGAGATCTGGCCCAATCTCTCGATGGAACATCGAAAGTCCCTTACTGAATTAGCAGAGAAATATATGAAGGGAAAGGAACCTGATGCTCAAGTCAATCAGCCACCTTTGCCATTGAAAGAACTTGTGGAACATGGGTTTACTGGTGAAAATCCTCCACAGGTCGATTCCGTTACTGCGGTAGAAACAAAGCTTGAAGAATCAAAACAGGGGGGTGATACGACTTCAGCGCCCGATGCTGCACAACCTCCAACTCCAACCCCAAATTCGCCTCCAACTGAAACCCCACTAACAACTTGAAATAAAGAGATCAAGTTGCAAGAAAGAATCCGGGTCAATTATAATTACCGTGGAGGGTGAGTTTCACGGAATAGGGATGCTTTGGTTGTGAAGACACACCAATACCTGTGAGAATGTGACCTGAGGGTATTTTCGAGGGAAGAATAATGGGAGCCAGACTCGTAAACGTAGATTTCCACTGTCATACAATATTTTCAATCGATTCCCTCACCCGACCTGAATATCTGATTTCATCTGCGCACAAGCGGGGACTTGATCGTGTGGTAGTTACCGATCACAACACGATCGCCGGGGCAGTTGCCGCGCATACCCTGGATCCCGATCTGATCATTGTTGGTGAAGAGATAATGACCAGGAACGGGGAAATCCTGGCCGCTTATATGACTGCGGAAATCGCTCCCGGACTTACGGCAAAGGAGACGATCAAACGTCTCCGGGACCAGGGAGCATTCATCAGCATTTCACATCCATTCGATTCCCATCGGAGTGGATCCTGGCGGAGAGATGATCTGCTGGATATTACTCCGTTGGTGGATGCAATAGAGGTCTTTAATGCGCGTAGTATAAAAGCGGGATCAAACCGACTAGCCAGGGAATTTGCTGTCCAACATCGACTGGCGGGAACGGTTGGATCCGATGCCCATTCTGCGGGTGAGATTGGCGCAGCCTGGTTGCAGCTTTCTTTCTTTTCGGATGCGGATTCACTGAGGGAGGTTATCGGCCAAGGAAAAGTTCAGGGTCACCTTTCACCATTTTGGGTGCATTTCTACTCGCGCTTTGCCCACCTCTATAAAAAGGTTGTATAATACGCCCGATGGGGCGGTGGCGGAATTGGCAGACGCTGCGGACTTAAAATCCGCCGGTGGTGACACCGTGAGGGTTCGACCCCCTCTCGCCCCACAAAATATGGCTCTTTAGGGGAAATATCGGCTAAAAACCCTTTATATGGGGGCACTTGGCACACCCAAAAGGAGTGTGCTTTATGTTTTTAAAAACCGACAACCCGCGGACTATTCAAGTTTCTAGGGTCGATGATTACCTGGTTTCCTGGTTGGAAGCATTCCTCATCGATCGTAAATCTGGAGGCCTGGCTGAAGGGAGTTTACGTTTTTATCGTCAGAAACTTAAACTGTTGGCAGACTTCTGTGATGCCCAAGCAGTACAAATGATTAATCAAATAACACCTTCTTTCCTTCGCCAATATCTGCTGGTCCTCGAAGAAAGAGGACATAATGCCGGCGGGAGACATGGCGCTTTTAGGGCGATGAGAGCATTTTTCTTATGGTATGAAGATGAAGTTGAAACAGAAGGATGGTCTAATCCTATCCGAAAGGTGAAAGCTCCTAAAGTTCCACTTGAACCATTGGAACCGGTTTCCTTTGAGACAGTGGCACAGATGATCAAGGTTTGCCCGCATAATACTTTCACTGGTGATCAGGATGCTGCAATCCTACTTTGCCTGTTGGATACAGGGGCAAGGGCCAGAGAGTTTCTATCCATCAATCTCGATGACATCAACCAGGCACGCGGGGACATTCTTATACGCCAAGGGAAGGGGCATAAACCTCGTACTGTCTATATTGGAAAACAGTCCAAACGTGCGTTGAGAAGATACCTTGCATCGAGGAATGATCAATGCCCTGCGATATGGGTCACACATTCGCGCTTTGGATCTGACAGGTTAAGTTATTATGGTCTTAGAGAAGTGCTTTCTCGGAGAGAAAAAGAAGCCCGTGTCGAAGAACCTTCTCCTCATGATTTCCGCCGTGCCTTTGCACTTTCTATGCTTCGAAACCGCACGGATATTTTCACCCTAGCAAAACTAATGGGGCATGAGGGGATCACGGTGCTTCAGCGATATCTCAAGCAGACTTATCAGGACACAGAAACCGCCCATCGTCAGGCCGGCCCAGTAGATAACTCAGAGTTATTTACATTACATTAAATGGAAATGTTACCTTAATAATCAGTGCTTCTTCGGTAGATGGTTTTCTTCTTCGCCCGGTGAGAATCCAACTATCTGCGTTCTAACTTTGGAGACTAATACTCTTACAAACTTCCCATCTCATTGGGAGCGACATATTTCCCTCCTTTGAGGAAGGTACTATTGCAAAGTGTGTTGGGGGTCGTTGTACATTATCTTTTGAAATGATATACTGAAAGGAAGGTTTATAAACTTTTAATCGCCAAAGGTTGGATGAATTCAAAGCTTAAATATTGCCGAAGGGGATAATAACTTGCACAACAACATTTTCAGGTTATAACATCACCGATCGAATAAATCGCCTTGCGATGGCTGACTATTTAGTTGGGCCTCCCTTTGAAAAAAAACTTGAGATAAAAATGAAGAATATACATATTTCACAGAAATATATTTCATTCTTTTTTTTATGGTTCTAGTCTTGATAGTTCTAGCGTGTGGCAGTAATACTAGTCCTGGGTTAGTGTCAACTTCCGTATCATCGTTTCCGAAGAAGGATACTCAAATAAACAAACCAAATCTACCGGAATCTTCGGTATACATTGCAACGCCAAGTTTAATAGTAACTTCTGTATACACAGCAACTCCAAGTCTAACGGAAACTACAGTATTCACAGCAAGCCCAATAGCAACGGCTGACCCGTATATGTGGATAGGGGGCGACTGGCCTGAAGGAATTTGGGGTTATATTTTCAATCCCGACAAAGGAGCGCGCGGAAATTTAAAGGTCTTTATCAGAGAACAAAAAACGTTGATCTTTGAGATTATTGGCGCCGCTAACTGCCCATCCATGCCAAGCGGACAAGGCTATCTCGTGCGATATCCAAATGGAAATGAAGAGTGGAAAGATCGTCGAGCAATGGAAAACAACGAACTATTTATTCTCAAGGATGAGTTAACTAATACTTTTAGAGATTTTAGTTGGCAGTTCTACCCATGTCCCTAAAAAGCATAGATGGAACAAGTGGACGGTGGATAATGTTAATTGTTTCAAATCGATATATAAAATCATTTCAATATGATAAGGAATCTGACGCATTGAGTCCATTGAACAACTTTGGCTGAGAATTATATATCTCGGAAAAAGAGAGAATACCAATTAGCTTTTTCTTCTGCGGCCACTTGGGTTTGGTTAGTAGTTGGTAAAAGAGGTAGAAATGTCAAACATGATGCGTTGTGATTATTGCGGCCTGCTGCAGGATGAACCAGTCGGGGTGAAATCCTGTGCTCGCTGCGGCGGGGAATTACGATTCGAAAAAAAGCTCCCTAAAACCGGGGCTGGATACCTGAATGTTCAGCTGGAGCTTGATCAGGTGGCTGCACCTGCCGGTCAGAATGTCGAACGTTACCTGCTCGTTACAATCCGCACTCCGAAGAAAGTCCCTCCGGGGGAGATGCTGCCGGCCACACACAACCGCCCGCCAATCAACTTCACTGCAGTACTGGATGTATCGGGCTCGATGCGTGGTGAAAAACTCGATCAGGCCAAGCAAGCCGTTCGATTGGCTGCACATTCCCTGCGCCCTGGGGATGTCTTTTCACTTGTTACATTCAACAGTGATGTCACCTGTCCTTTTGAACCCACCTTGGTGGACGACAAGACAGGCTGGGCAGTCGAAGCCTGTCTGAGGACCATCCATTCCGGCGGGCAGACTGCCCTGGATGGCGGTCTGAAACTCGGCATCAAGAAGGCGCTTGTTCATAAACTCGATACAAATTTAGTGATGCTTCTTAGCGATGGGCAGACAAATGTTGGCGAGGAGGACCTGGAAGTTATCGGTAAACATGCCCAGCAGGCGCGCCAAAAAGGGATGCTGGTATCCGCTCTGGGGATTGGAGGGGACTACAATGAGGCCTTGCTGGCTGAGATCGCCACCCAGGGTGGGGGGCGATTCTATCATGTTCAGAATGCCAACCAAATCCCTGTGTATGTAGCCGGTGAACTTGGAGAGGTAGCCATGCTGGCTGCCAGGGATGCCAGGATCCACCTTGAAATCCCGGCTGGAGCCACACTGGTACCGATCTCAGCGGCCTACCCGGTGGTGCAGTCTGACGGAGACGCGGTTGTCTCCGCTGGCGATATTCCTTGTGAGACCGAGCTGGAGATCCCGCTGCGGTTGGCTCTTGTAGGAGGTCGCGCTGGATCAAAGTTGAGCATTGAAGGCCGGCTGACTTTCCGCTCACCGGCAGGACATGATCTGGAGGTCCCGCTCAACCGCGTGACAGTCCGGTTCATGGCAAAGGGCAAGTTCGATCTGCGGGAGGGAGTGGTCGCTCCGGTGGTCGAACATGTTCTATTGCAGATGAGGGCTGCCAGTGTATTAGGCCTCGCACGTTCCATTGCCCGTAAACCGGAGG
>Ga0315276_10000398_pt1 | contig 37239 bp, 32 predicted proteins | sample YL17G05_0_MG_FD_204542 | JGI IMG/M metagenome (GOLD analysis project Ga0315276, IMG submission 204542) | Sediment microbial communities from Yellowstone Lake, YNP, Wyoming, USA - YL17G05_0 | ecosystem: Environmental > Aquatic > Freshwater > Lake > Sediment | place: USA: Wyoming | collected...
AAATTTACGACAAGCTGGTTGCCGACCTCGGCGCGGCCGTCAAGACCATCAGGTTCGGCCAGCCCGAGAAGGACGATTCCGAGATCGGGCCGCTGATCAGTGCCGGGCAGCGTGAGCGCGTTGCCGGTTTCGTCGAGCGCGCGATCGCGACCAGGCACATGGAAGTGGTCGCCGGTGGCGCGGTTGCGGCGGGCAAGGGATTTTTCTATCAGCCCACCGTGGTGGCGGGCGCGCTTCAGGACGACGAAATCGTGCGTAAGGAAGTGTTCGGCCCGGTGATCTCGGTGACCCGCTTCAAGGAGGCCGACGAGGCCATCGCCTGGGCCAACGACTCGGAATATGGCCTCGCTTCGTCGGTGTGGACCCGGGACGTGAGCCGCGCAATGAAAGTGGCAAGCCGGCTGGAGTACGGTTGCACCTGGATCAACACCCACTTCATGCTGGTCAACGAAATGCCGCACGGCGGAATGAAGATGTCCGGCTACGGCAAGGACATGTCCATGTACGGTCTCGAAGACTACACCGTCACTCGCCATGTCATGATTAACTTCGGATAAGAGGCAAATCTCAACGCAAAGGCGCAAAGGACGCAAAGGACGCGAAGGACGCGAAGGGAAGCGATGACCGAATATCGGGACCGGCAAGGCTTCGGTAAATCGGCAGGTTGGTGATGACCGGAGCTGCATACCATGGGCCAGGAGAGACAGCCTTTAAGCCCTTCTTTGCGAACTTTGCGTCCTTTGCGCCTTTGCGTCGAGATGTTCGGTTTTCCGGCAATGAATGTTATCTTCCTGCCATGCAGCGAATGACCAGCACCCAGCTCTACTTGCGCCTGCTCCGTTACGTCAAACCATATTGGGGCGTATTCGCGCTGTCGATCGTAGGCATGTTGGTGACTGCGGCGACCGAAGTCGCGCTGCCCATTGCGGTGAAGCCTTTTCTCGACGGCACCTTTATCAAGAAGGATCCCTTTCTGATCACCTGGGTGCCGGTCTTCATGGTATTGCTGTATGTGGTGCGCGGTGCGGGCGCCTACCTCGGAACCTATGCCAGTGCCTGGGTCGGCAACAAAGTGGTCATGGATCTGCGCGATCTGATGTTCCGCCGCATGCTCGCATTGCCACTCGGGTTTTTCCATGACAACACCACTGGCAACCTGATTTCGCGATTCACGTTCGATGCAGCTCAGGTCACCAGCGCGGCCACCAACGTGGTCACGGTGCTGATCAAGGATTCGGTGACCATCCTCGGTTTGCTGGCCTACTTGCTATACATCGACTGGAAGCTCACGCTGCTTTCGCTGATCATGGTCCCGCCGATCGCCGTGGTCGTGCGCTATTTCAACATCCGGCTGCGCAACATGAGCCGCAAGACCCAGGAGGCGATGGGCGACATTACCCAGGTCCTGCAGGAAACGGTCGAGTGCAATAAAGTCGTAAAAATCTTCGGCGGCCAGGAATACGAGGCGCAGCGTTTTGCCGCAACCAGCAACCGGTTGCGCGGTTTCAGCATGAAGCAGACCGCCGCCGCCGCCGGCAATGTGCCGATCGTCCAGTTGCTGGCGGCGATGGCCGTGGCGGTGGTGGTCTATTACGCCACCGTCCAGGCGCAATCGGACGCGACAACAGTCGGCGGCTTTGTCTCTTTCCTCGCCGCCATGCTGATGCTGACCGCGCCTCTGAAACGACTGACCGGTGTGGCCGAACATCTGCAACGCGGTCTGGCCGCGGCGGAGAGCGTCTTCGCACTGCTGGACGAGAAACCGGAGCGGGATGAGGGCAAGATTACGCTGGAGCGCGCGCGCGGAGAAATCAGTTTCCACAACGTCAGCTTCCGCTACCCCCGCGCGGACCAGCCGGCGTTGAAGAATGTCACGTTGTCGATTCGTGCCGGGGAGACCATTGCCCTGGTTGGTTCATCGGGCGGGGGGAAAACCACATTCGCGAACCTGGTGCCGCGTTTCTATCACCCCGATTGCGGAACCATCACCATGGATGGACACGACATCGAAGCGATGTCGCTTGCGAGCCTGCGCCGAAACATCGCGCTGGTGAGTCAGGAGGTCGCTTTGTTCAACGATACGGTGGCGGCAAACATCGCCTATGGACAGGCGGCGAGCGCGAGCAGACAAGCGATCGAACGCGCGGCCGTGGCGGCGCATGCGCTGGAATTCATTCGCGCCATGCCGCAAGGCTTCGATACCCTGATCGGAGAAAATGGCGTGAGATTGTCCGGCGGTCAGCGCCAGCGCCTGGCGATTGCGCGCACGATATTGAAGGACGCGCCCATTCTGATCCTGGACGAAGCGACGTCGGCGCTCGATTCGGAATCGGAAAAACATGTGCAGGACGCACTCGAGCACCTGATGTGCGCTCGTACGACCATCGTCATCGCCCACCGCCTGTCCACCATCGAAAGCGCAGACCGCATCGTGGTGCTGGATCAGGGCGGCATCGCCGAAGTTGGAACGCATGCCGAATTGCTTGCCAAGGGCGGTATCTATGCAAATCTTCATCGCATCCAGTATGCGCTCGGCGGTGGCGAGCCCGAGCGCACGCTTCAGCCTGCGAATTGACCTGAACCTCGCCAAGACAAACCACACCGAAATGCCGGCGCCGCGTAACGGATCGGGCTGAATCATTTGAAGGAACCGTTTGGTGGATATCCAAGAAACGCACTGCAAACAGGCGCCTGGCACTATGCGGCCGGTCATCGACAGGAATCGCTGTGAAGGCAAGAAAGAGTGCGTCGCCGTATGTCCTTACAACGTCTTCACGATCGCCACGGTTGCCCCCGAGATGCGGCGGGCGCTCAGCCTGCGTGGAAGGCTCAAGGGCTTCGCGCACCGCTGGCAACAGGCGTTTGCCGCCAACGCCGGCGCCTGCCAGGCCTGCGGGCTGTGTGTTTCCGCATGTCCGGAAAAAGCGATCGCCCTGGTTCGCTTCTGCTAATGCGCTTTTTCCCAGTTGGGCCCGGCGCCGACATCGACGACGAGCGGCACATCGAGCGTTGCGACGCTGCTCATCAGCTTCGGCAGCTCGCTCTTTACCGAATCGATTTCGGACGCGGGCACTTCGAGAACAAGTTCGTCATGCACCTGCATGATCAGCCGGCTCGTCATGCGTGATGTTGCAATCCAGGCTTGCACGGCGATCATGGCAAGCTTGATCAGATCCGCGGCGGTTCCTTGCATCGGGGCGTTGATGGCGGCGCGCTCCGCGCCTTGGCGGCGGGCGCCATTGCCGCCCTTGATGTCCGGGAGATAGAGCCGGCGCCCGAATACGGTTTCCACGTAGCCCCGGTTTCGCGCGCCTTCGCGCGTGCGCTCCATGTACTCCTTCACGCCCGGGTAACGCTGGAAATAGCGCTCCATGTACTGCTGCGCGGCCGAGCGCTCGATGCCAAGCTGGGAAGCAAGCCCAAACGCCGACATGCCGTAGATCAGTCCGAAGTTGATGACTTTCGCGTAGCGACGCTGCTCGCTGGTCACCGCCGCCGATTCCACGCCGAAGATTTCCGCTGCGGTGTGCCGGTGCACGTCCTCGCCGGCGGAGAAGGCCTTGAGCAGCCCATTATCCTGAGACAGATGCGCCATGATGCGCAGCTCGATCTGCGAATAGTCCGCCGAAACAATGACCGATCCCGGCGGTGCGATGAAAGCCTCGCGAATGCGGCGGCCTTCCACGGTGCGAACCGGAATGTTCTGCAGATTCGGATCGTTGCTCGAGAGCCGACCGGTTACCGCCACCGCCTGCGCGTAATTCGTGTGGACCCGTCCCGTCGCGGCGTTAACCATGCGCGGCAGCTTGTCGGTGTAAGTGGATTTCAGCTTGGACAGGCTCCGATACTCCAGTATCAGCTTGGGCAGCGGATGATCGAGGGCGAGTTCCTGCAGCACGTCTTCGTCCGTCGAAGGCTGGCCGCCGGGGGTTTTTTTCTTAACCGGCAGACCCTTGCGCTCGAACAGGATCTCCTGCAGCTGCTTCGGCGAATTGAGGTTGAACGGCTGGCCGGCTTCCCGATGCACCCGGTTCTCAAGCTGGATCATTTTCTCGCCGAGCTCGCGACTTTGCTGCTCGAGCAATTGCGCGTCGAGCAACACCCCATTGCGTTCCATGGTGAACAGCACTTCCAGCACCGGCATTTCGATATTGCGATAGACGTGCACCAGCTTCTGGTCCTGCTCGATGCGTGGATACAGCGCCTGGTGCAACTGCATGGTGATATCGGCGTCCTCGGCCGCGTATTCGGTGGCGCGCTCGATGGCGACTTGCTCGAAGGCAATCCGGTTCGTCCCCTTGCCGGTGACATCGTCGTAGGTAATGGTGTGTACGCCGAGGTGGCGGCTGGCGAGGCTGTCCATGTCGTGCGAGAGATGGCTCTCCAGCAAATAGGATTGCAGCAGCGTGTCGTGCTCGATTCCGCACAGCCGCACGCCGTGGTTGGCGAGGATATGTTTGTCGTACTTCAGGTTCTGCCCGACCTTGCGCTGTTGCGGGTCTTGCATCCATTGCGCGAGCATCGCGAGCGCGCGCTGCGCCGAGAGCTGGTCCGGCGCGCCGGCGTAATTGTGCCCGAGCGGAATGTAGGCAGCGTGACTGGCTTCGACGCAGAGCGAAATGCCGACCAGCTGCGCGGTCATTGGATCCAACCCCGTGGTTTCGGTGTCGACCGATACCAGCGGCGCGTTCGAGATTCTGTCAATCCATGTGGCGAGTGCGGAGTGTGTCAGAATGGTTTCGTAGTTCCGCGTCGCGGAGGGACGAGGGACGCGGGATGAGGGATGAGGGGTATATACGGCTGTTTCGTCGCCTCGTCCCTCGTCCCTCGTCCCTCGTCCCTCATTGCCCGCCCCCCGCCCCTCGAGTTCCCGCAGCCAGGATTTGAATTCGAGCCCTTCGAACAATTGTGTGAGTTTGCCGATGTTCTGCGGCTGCGGAACAAGTCCGTCGATGCCGACCGGCAAGGGCACGTCGCACTTGATGGTCAGCAGTTTTTTCGCGCTCGGCAGCCACGGCAGCGCCTTGCGCAGGTTTTCGCCGACCGTGCCGGTGATCTCCCCGGCATGCGCCACCACTTCGTCCAGCGTGCCGTGCTGCGCGAGCCATTTCACCGCGGTTTTGGGCCCGACTTTTTCGACGCCGGGGATGTTGTCCACCGCATCGCCGATCAGCGTGAGGTAGTCCACCATTTGTGCCGGCTTGACGCCGAACTTCTCCTCCACGCCCTTTTCATCGAGGCTTTCATTGGACATGGTATTCACCAGGCGCACCATCGGATTGACAAGCTGGGTAATGTCCTTGTCGCCGGTGGAAATGACGGTCCGCACGCCGCGCGCCTCGGCTTGCCTGGCCAGGGTACCGATGACATCGTCTGCTTCCACGCCATCGATCATCAGCAGCGGCCAGCCCATGGCGCGGATACTGTCGTGCAGCGGCTCGATCTGTCGTGCCAGATCATCGGGCATCGGCGGCCGATGGGCTTTGTACTGCGGATACCAGTCGTCGCGGAAGGTCTTTCCTTTTGCGTCGAATACGCAAGCGATATAATCCGCCGACGTTTCCTTGCGCAGCTTTTGCAGCATGCTGAGCACGCCCTTGACGGCGCCGGTTGGTTCGCCGCGCCTGTTGCGCAGGTCGGGAAGCGCATGGAATGCGCGATAAAGGTAGGAAGAGCCATCCACCAGCACCAGCGTTTTCATTGACGATCAGCACCGAAAATCCACTATGAGCGAAAAACAAAAAGTCCCGGTTCCGCTCGCCCCCGAACTAGTCGAGAAGGCATGGTCGGCGCGGGAATCCTGGCGGGTGCTTGGAATTATGTCAGAGTTTGTCGAGGCCACCGAGCGCCTGGCGCACATCCGGCCGGCGGTCAGCATCTTCGGCAGCGCGAGAGTGGCGCGCGAGCACCCCTACTATCAATTGACCGAGGAGGTGGCGCGCCGGTTATCCGATGCCGGATTCAGCGTCATCTCCGGTGGCGGACCGGGCGCGATGGAAGCCGCGAACAAGGGCGCGTTTGCCGGCCGCTCGCCTTCGGTGGGGCTGAACATCCAACTGCCCCATGAGCAGAAATCCAACCAGTATCAGGACGTGAGCCAGACCTTTACCCGTTTCTTCGTGCGCAAGGTCATGTTCGTCAAATTCGCCTGCGCCTATGTGGTCGTGCCAGGCGGTTTCGGCACCATGGACGAACTGATGGAAGCGCTGACGCTGGTGCAAACGGGCAAGATTCGTCGCTTCCCGATCATCCTGATGCAGTCCTCGTACTGGCGGGGACTGATCGACTGGATCCGCGATCGCATGATCAGCGAAGGCATGATCGATGCGGTCGACATGGATCTGATCAAACTGATCGACGAGCCCGGCAAAGTGGTCGCCGCAATATTCGACCATTACGAAAAACGCGGCTTCGAGCCGACTGCCGCCGAGCGCGAAGCACAGCTGAATCTCTGAAACCGTCCGATGTCCGTTTTCACGACCGTTACGCCCGAGCAGCTTTCTGCCTGGCTGAGGAATTATTCGATCGGTGTTCCGAGCGCACTGGAAGGCATACTATCCGGGATCGAAAACACCAATTATTTCGTTACTACCGCGCACGGGCGCTTCGTGCTTACGTTGTTCGAAAAACTGTCGCGCAAGGAACTGCCGTTCTATCTGAATCTGATGGCGCATCTTTCGAATCACGGCCTGCCGTGCCCGAAACCCATTGCGAACCTGCAGAACGCATTGCTTGGCGAACTCAACGGCAAGCCTGCTGCGATAGTGACTTGCCTGGAAGGCCGCCCGGTGACCGATCCGACGCCCGGGCATTGCGCCGGCGTGGGCGAAGTGCTGGCGCAGATGCATCTTGCCGGGCGGACTTATCCGGGAAACCTGGACAATCTTCGCGGTGCGGCCTGGTGGAGCGCCTGCGCAACGGAAATCTATGCGTTTCTGAAGCCCGAAGATGCAGCGATGCTCATGTCCGAGATCCGCTTCCAGGCCGGCCAGAGTCGCGAAGGACTGCCCCGCGGAGTCGTGCATGCCGACCTGTTCCGCGATAACGTGCTGTTCGACGGCGACCGGGTCGGCGGTTTCATCGATTTTTATTTCGCCTGCGTCGATTGCTTCGTCTATGACGTGGCTATCACCGTGAACGACTGGTGCGTCGATGCCCACGCCCGGCTCGATCAGGTGCGCGCCGAAGCGCTGTTGAAGGCGTACCGGTCGGTGCGGCCGTTCACCGAACAAGAGCACGCGGCGTGGCCGTGGATGCTGCGCGCGGGCGCCCTGCGCTTCTGGATCTCGAGGCTGTACGATTTCCATCTGCCACGTCCCGGAGAACTCACCCACAAGCACGACCCGGAGCGTTTTCGCCGGATCCTTTTCAATCACCGTGCCGGCGGTGGCTGACGGCGGAACCACGAAAGAACCATCGATGAACATGAAAAGTGTGCCCGCCGGTCGTGGCTGGCAGTGGATTGTGGCGGGCTTCGCTCTGTTCAAGAGAAATGCGCTGATCTGGATCGTCCTGCACCTGATATTGATCCTGATTGCCGTCGGGCTGAATATTCTGCCGCTGATCGGGCCCTATCTGCTTTACCTGCTGACCCCGCTGTTTCTGGGCGGACTCATGAGCGCCGCGAAGGACACTGAATCCGGACAGGACCTCGAGATCGCGCACCTGTTCCGCGGGTTTCGCCAGAACACGTCGCACCTCATCACCGTCGGTGGCGTCTATCTTGTAGGCCAGGTCGTCATTTCCGGCGTGATGATCATGCTCGGCGGACCGGAATTCCAGCAAGCGCTGCGCGCCGGTGTCGAGGGAATCGACCCCGCCAGCATTACGCCCGAGGTTGCAACCCGCATCCTGATGGCGCTGCTGGTTGGCTCGGCACTCTTCGTGCCCCTGGCAATGGCCACCTGGTTTTCTCCGGCATTGGTCATACTCGACAACCGGTCCGCTTTTGCCGCCATGGGCGAAAGCCTGCGCGCCAGCCTGCGCAACATGCGGCCCTTCCTGGTCTACGGCGTATTCAGCCTGTTGCTGCTGATCGTTGCATCGATTCCGTTCGGTCTCGGCCTGGTCCTGTGGATACCGGTGACGGTTCTGACGATCTACACCAGCTACCGGGATATTTTTCCGAGCGCTGCGACGCCCGCACCGGAAATCGCCTGACGCGGCGACGATCAGGCGGGGACGAGTTTGGCGTACTCGAGCGCCAGCCACTTCATGCCGGCGTCGCGGAAATTGACCTGAACGCGCGCGTCGGCGCCGCGGCCTTGCGCGCTGATGATTACCCCGGAGCCGAATTTCGCATGCACCACGTTTTGTCCCACGCGCCAGCCTGACGCCGCCGTATCCGGTTTCGGCGCCTTCGCCTCGAATCCCCGCTCGAACCCGGATTCGAATCCGGCGGCGCTGACAAAACCCGAAAACTTGGTCGCGTTCACGCGTTGTATCAACTCTTCGGGAATCTCCTCGACAAAGCGTGAAGCGATGTTGTAGCGCGTCTGCCCGTGCAGCATGCGCGTCTGCGCATGCGTGAGATACAGCCTGCGGCGCGCGCGCGTCAGCGCCACATACATCAGCCGCCTTTCCTCTTCCAGTCCGTCCTGCCCGGAACTGCTGTTGTCGTGGGGGAACAGGCCTTCTTCCAGGCCGGTGATGAACACGGCATGGAATTCGAGGCCTTTCGCGGAATGCACGGTCATCAGTTGCAATGCATCCGCGCCGGCCGCGGCCTGATGTTCGCCCGCTTCCAGCGAGGCATGCGCCAGAAACGCCGCGAGCGCGGGGAAACCCTGCGACTGGATTTCACCCCCTTCGCTGACCTGCGCAATCGGTCCGTCGGCGGAAACGAAAGCCACTGCGGCGTTGGTCAACTCGCCCAGGTTTTCGAGGCGGCCTTCGCCTTCGCGTTCATTCTGGTAGTAGGGGATCAGCCCGCTTAAGTCGACGACGTGGTCGATGATTTCCGGCAGCGGCAGATGCTCGCAGGCCGCACGCATCGACTCGATCAGCTTGACGAAGGCGGCGATGCTGGCGCCGGCCTTGCCGCTCAACGTGTTCGCGCAAGCCGCCTGCCATAGCGAGGTGCCACGCCCCGCGGCGACATCCTGCAACTGTTCGATACTGCGATCGCCGATTCCGCGCGCCGGGAAATTGACGACCCGCAGGAACGCGCCATCGTCTTGCGGATTCGCGACCAGCCGCAAATAGGCCAGCGCATGCTTGATTTCCTGACGTTCGAAGAAGCGCAGTCCGCCGTAGACGCGATACGAAATCCCCGCGTTGAAGAGGGCGTGCTCGAGCACCCGTGACTGGGCATTGGACCGGTACAGCAGCGCGATTTCGCAAAGCGCGGTGCCTTCGTTCTTCAACTGCTTCACTTCGTCGAGGATGTAGCGGGCTTCCTCCAGGTCGGTCATTGCCTCGTACAGCCGCAGCGCCTCGCCGCTGCCTTGCGCCGTCCACAGGTTCTTGCCGAGCCGGGCGCGGTTGTGCCTTATCAGCGCATTGGCTGCATCCAGGATATTGCCCTGACTGCGATAGTTCTGCTCCAGCTTGATGACTTTCCCGACATGAAAATCCTTCTCGAAATCGAGCATGTTGCCGGCGCGCGCGCCGCGAAACGCGTAGATCGACTGATCATCGTCGCCGACGCCGAATATGCTGTTGTTCGGACCCGCCAGCAGTTTGAGCCAGAAGTATTGCAGGCGGTTGGTGTCCTGGAATTCGTCCACGAGGATATGTTTGAAGCGGCCGCGATAGTGCTCCCGCAGAATTTCGTTCTTCGACAACAGCTCGAAGCAGCGCAGTAGCAGTTCCGTGAAATCGACCACGCCTTCGCGATTGCACTGTGCATCGTAAGCCTCGTAGACCGTGACCAGTTTGCGCGACAAATCGTCGAAGGCTTCGACCTTCGCAGCGCGCAGTCCCTGCTCCTTGGCGGCGTTGATGAAGTGCTGGGCCTGCTTCGGCGGATACTTTCCGTCATCGATGTTCATCGACTTCATGACCCGCTTGATCATGGCCAGCTGGTCGGCCGAATCCAGGATCTGGAAGGTTTGCGGCAGTCCCGCGTCGCGGTAGTGCGCCCGCAGGATGCGATTGCACAGCCCATGAAAGGTGCCGACCCACATGCCCCGGGTGTTGATCGGCAGCATCCCGGAAATGCGCATGAGCATTTCCCGCGCGGCCTTGTTGGTAAAAGTCACGGCCAGCACGCCGTGCGCGCCGATCTGCCCGGTCTGGATCAGCCAGGCGATGCGGGTGGTGAGCACGCGGGTCTTGCCGGATCCCGCGCCTGCGAGAATCAGTGCCGAGCGATGGGCAAGCGTGACGGCTTCGAGTTGCTGGGGATTGAGGCCTTCGAGAAGCGCCATGCTTGAATCGGATCGGATTGCAGTTTCGATCCCGGATTATAAGTGAACGGAGGGCTCAATCTTGAACCACGGAGGACACGGAGGGCACGGAGGAGAACAATAATCAGGAAAGTGAGAAATATGGCGCGGAGTTGAGGGACCACAGTAGATAGCGCTCACTGCTCAGTGCCACAAATGAACCGCGGCCATTTTTCTATCTTTCTTCTTCGGGTTTTTCTCCCTGCCCTCCGTGTTCTCCGTGGTTCAAGACCTGGCTTCCCGCGCCTTTCGGCTTTCGTTGACCAGATCGCGAATCATCGGTGTCAGGATGAGTTGCATCGCGTATTCCATTCTGGTGCCGGGCACGACGATGGTGTCCGCTCGTGAGACGAACGAATCGTCTATCATCGCCAACAGGTAGGGCAGGTTCAGGCGCTCCGTATCGGACAGGCGTATCACCACGAAACTTTCCTCCGCACGCGGAACCTCTCGCACGACGAACGGATTGGATGTGTCAACGGTCGGCACGCGCTGGAAATTGACGTGCGTGCGCGAGAACTGCGGCGTGATGTAGTGCACGTAGTCGTACATGCGCCGTAAAATGGCCTGCGTCACGGTTTCTATCGAATAGCCGCGTCCCTGCATGTCGCGATGTATCTTCTGGATCCACTCCAGATTGACCGTCGGCGTTACGCCGATCAGCAGATCGACATGGCGGGCCACATCGACCTTGTCGGTGACGATACCGCCATGCAGGCCTTCATAGAACAACAGATCGGTATTTTCCGGCAAGCTCTCCCAGGCAGTGAAGGTGCCGGCTCTGCGGCCATGGCGAGCCGCGCGCTCTTCGTTGTGCAGGTATAGCCGGGAATTGCCGCCGCCGCGTTTGCTGTATTCGCCAAACAATGCCTCGAGTTCCGCGAACAGATTTGCCTCCGGCCCGAAATGGCTGATCGCCTGACCGCCGATTTGCTCATAGGCTTCGATCAGCCTGTGCATTTCGTCGCGATCATAGCGGTGGAAACTGTCGCCCTCGATCAGCGCCGCCTCGATGCGCTCGAGCTGGAAGATACTCTCGAAGGTCTTGCGCACAGCCGTGGTGCCCGCGCCTGAGGAGCCGGTCACCGCGATGATGGGGTGCTTGCGCGACATGGTTTGCCGGGTGGGAGAGGGCGATTTTTCAGAATCGGCTGCCCGGCGATGGTACAACGAAATCCGTTTTGGGCGACAAAGCGCCGCAAGCGGTGAACCGCAAGAACTATTGCAGCGAGGCGATCGGTTCGAGGCTGGGAATCATCTGTTTCAGGTTCGCGCCCAGCGCATTGGCTTCCTGTTCGCTGGAAAATCCTGCGAGGCGTACCCGATAAATCTGACCGTCTTCGCCCTGCTGCGGCTGGATGCGCACCGGATAACCCTCGCGACGCAGGCCGTCATACAAGGCCAGTGCCTCGAGTTGTTGCCGATAGTTGCCGAGATACAGCTTCCAGCGACCTCCCTTGCGCAAAGCGCCCGTGCCATCGGCTATTTCCGTTTCGGCGGCCCAAGCCTTGAGCTGGTCCATGGGAACCGCCTCGACGGTTGCTGTCCCTGTTTTCGGTACCTGCAGATAGGTCAGCCGATCCTGCATCTGCACAGGTCGGTCGCCTTTGCGGGTCACGATGATCTTGCCGTCGATCAGCACCAGGACCTCCTTGTCGCCGAGATTCTTGCCCCAGATGTCTGTGCCATGGATGCCAGCGCTAAAGCTCGGGAACTGCACGCTGATGTCGCGGGTGACCCGACTCTTCAGCGCCGCTGCGGTGGTGAAGCGTAACGCGCCTTCGAGCACCTTCAGCGTAGCCGCAAAAAAGCCCTCCTGGCGCTTTTGCACAAGATCGGACAGCTTCAGTTTGCCGCTTTCGCCGAGCTTGACCACACTACCGTCACCCAAGCGCAAGAGCAGGCGAGAATTGCGGCCGGTCGAGAGTTCGTCGTTGTTTTTCAATTGGGAGTCAATGTCAAGCGGCTCGCGTTGTCCATCGCGAACGACCCAGGCCGGCAATTGGATGCCCTCGACCGCGGCATCGGGCGCAGCGCGCACCAGATCGGCTGCGAGAACTAACAGGACCAAGAGCCCGGTACGCAATGACATGCTGTCATCCCCTTTTGTCTGAATCCGGCGGCGAAGATACGTGCGGGAGCGCTCTGCGGATGCACTGGCGCGACGGTATAATCCATCACTTTACATCGCTTTTCCAGATTCCTGATGCAGCCGCAGTATCAACCCGCCGAAATCGAGCAACAGCTACAGAAAGAGTGGGCGGAGAGGAAATCCTTCCGCGCGATCGACGCTTCGGACAAGCCGAAGTATTACTGCTTGTCGATGTTCCCCTACCCGTCGGGCAAGTTGCACATGGGACATGTGCGCAACTACACCATCGGCGATGTGCTGTCACGCTATCACCGCATGCGCGGCTTCAATGTCCTGCAGCCGATGGGATGGGATGCTTTCGGTCTGCCCGCCGAAAACGCGGCGATGGCGAACAACGTGCCGCCCGCGAAATGGACCTACGACAACATCGCGTACATGAAGAAGCAGCTCAAGTCGCTGGGCTTCGCCATCGACTGGGAACGCGAACTGGCGACCTGCACGCCGCAATACTATCGCTGGAACCAATGGCTGTTCCTGCGCATGTTGGAAAAAGGCATCGCCTACAAAAAGACCGGGACGGTAAACTGGGATCCGGTCGATCAGACGGTGCTTGCCAACGAGCAGGTCATTGACGGTCGCGGCTGGCGCACCGGCGCGCTCGTGGAGAAGCGCGAGATCCCGATGTACTACCTCGCGATCACCAAGTACTCGGAGGAGTTGCTGTCTTGCCTCGATTCGCTGCCGGGCTGGCCGGAGCGCGTGAAGACCATGCAGGCGAACTGGATCGGCAAGAGTTTCGGCGTGCGCCTGGCGTTTCCGTACGAACTGAATGGCGCGTCCGGCAAGCTCTGGGTTTTCACGACACGCGCCGACACCATCATGGGCGTCACCTTTTGCGCGGTCGCCGCGGAACATCCGCTTGCCGCAGAGGCGGCAAGGCGCGATCCCAAGCTGGCTGCGTTTGTCGGCGAGTGCAAGCGCGGCAGCGTCATCGAGGCCGAGCTCGCGACGATGGAAAAGAAAGGCATGCCGACCGGTTTGTTCGTGAGCCATCCGCTGAGTGGCAAGACGATCGAGGTCTGGGTTGGCAACTACGTGTTGATGAGCTACGGCGATGGCGCGGTCATGGGCGTGCCGGGCCACGACGAGCGCGATTTCGAGTTTGCCGGGAAGTACGGACTGCCGATCGAACAGGTCATCGACGTCGAGGGCAAAACGTATTTGCTCGACGCCTGGCAACCCTGGTACGCCGATCAGGGCGTTTGCTGCAATTCCGGCAACTACGACGGCCTGGATTTCGCAAGGTCGGTGGACGCCATCGCAGCAGATCTCAAAGCGAAGGGACTCGGCGACAAGCAGGTCACCTGGCGGTTGCGCGACTGGGGCGTTTCGCGCCAGCGCTACTGGGGCTGCCCGATCCCGATCGTGCATTGCGCACGCTGCGGCGATGTGCCGGTGCCGGAACATCAATTGCCGGTCGTGTTGCCCGAGGACTGCGTGCCGGACGGCAGCGGAAATCCGCTGAACAAGCGCGCCGACTTCCTGAACACGAGTTGCCCGAAGTGCGGCGAACCGGCGAAGCGCGAGACCGACACCATGGACACCTTCGTCGACTCGTCCTGGTATTTTCTGCGCTATGCCTGCGCCGACCAGAGCGGCAACATGGTCGATGAACGGGCGAATTACTGGTTGCCGGTGGACCAGTACATCGGCGGCATCGAGCATGCCATCCTGCACCTGCTTTACTCGCGGTTCTGGACCAAGGTCATGCGCGACTTCGGCCTGGTGAAGCTCGACGAGCCGTTCACGCGCTTGTTGACTCAGGGCATGGTGCTGAACGAGATTTTCTCCCGCAAGTCGGACGGCAACCGGATCCAGTATTTCAATCCCGCCGATGTCGAGCTCGAATTCGACGAGCAAGGCAAGCGCACCGGCGCGACCCTGAAGTCCGATGGCAAGCCAGTCGAATCGGGCGGCATGCGCACCATGTCGAAGTCGAAGAACAACGGCGTGGATCCGCAGGCGCTGATTGACCGGTATGGCGCGGATACCGCGCGCTTGTTCATGATGTTCACCAGTCCGCCGGAGGATACGCTGGCCTGGAATGACGACGGCGTGTCAGGGGCTTACCGCTATTTGTGCCGCTTGTGGAAATTCGCGCACGATCATCATGCAACGATTTCCGATGCCGCGGTCACGACGCAGGGCGCGACGAAAACCGCGCGACGCGAATTGCACCTGTTGCTGCAGCAGGCGAATTTCGACTACGAGCGCAAACAGTTCAACACGGTGGCCTCGGCCGCGATGAAAATCCTCAATCTGCTGGAGGCCAATGCGGGCTTCGCGCAGCAGCGCGCACTGCTGCGCGAAGGCATGCATATCCTGCTCAGGCTGCTTTCACCCGTTGCGCCGCATATCGCGCAGACGCTGTGGCGCGAGTTCGGTTTCGGTTCCGATATACTCGAGGCTGCCTGGCCGGTGGTGGACGCGGCGGCGCTGGAGCAGGACGAGATCGAACTGGTGCTGCAGGTAAACGGCAAACACCGCGGCGCAGTCCGCGTCGCGCGCACCGCGGATCGTGCCGGAATCGAGCGCCTGGCACTGGCAGATCCAAATGCGCAGAAACACATCGCCGGCCGGGCGGTCATAAAAGTGATCGTTGTGCCGGGACGCTTGGTTAATATCGTCGTTTGAAAACAAGACTGAGGACCGAGTGCCGAGGACTCAGACAAATTGCAAAGATTTCAGGCCCCCCGGGGCGAGTAGCGGGGGGTCGGGCAATGCCGTAGGCAAGGCTTCTTGCGCCTCTTGCCCAGCACTCGGCACCCAGCACTCGGTCCTGCTCATCGCGATCTTGCTGATCGCGGTGTGTCTATCTTCCTGCGGTTTCCAGCTTCGCGGCCAGGCTGCGATTCCCTATGAATCGTTGTTTATCGAGACCGCCGGGTATTCACTATTTGCGAATGATCTGGAGCGCGCCATCCGCTCCGGCAGCAAGACCAGGATCGCGCAGAACCGCAACGAGGCGCAAGCGGTGCTCAGGATTGTCGGTGAATCAAATGAGAGAATCATTCTTTCGCTGTCCTCCGGCGGCAAGGTGAAGGAGTTCGAGTTGCGTTACCGGGTGGCTTACCGGCTGACCGATGTCGCCGGCAACAATCTGGTGCCGCCGGGGGAGATCTTGCTGCGCAGGGATCTGACTTATGACGATACCCAGGTACTCGGCAAGGAGTCAGAGGAGGCCTATTTATTCCGCGACATGAAGACGGACGCCGTGCAGCAATTGCTGCGCCGGCTGGCCGTAGGCAAGCGCGTCGCATGAATTGCGCGGCGCGGACGCTATAATCCGCGCAACCACAATTGCGGATTTCTCCATGCCACCCGAGGGTTCAGTCGGCGTCGTCAGCCCGAAGCTTGCCTGTTTCGAAGAACCGCTCGCGCTGGCGAGCGGCGCGCGGCTCGGCGCGTACGATCTCGCCTACGAAACCTATGGCGCCCTCAATGCCGCGCGAAGCAACGCGGTGCTGATATGCCACGCGCTCAATGCTTCGCACCACGTTGCCGGTGTCTACGCCGACGACCCCGCCAACCTTGGCTGGTGGGACAACCTGATCGGTCCGGGCAAGCCGGTCGACACCGAGCGGTTTTTCGTGATCGGCGTCAACAACCTCGGCGGTTGCCACGGCTCCACGGGACCTTCCAGCATCAATCCGACCACCGGCCGGCCCTGGGGCGCCGATTTTCCGGTGGTCACGGTCGAGGACTGGGTGGAAGCGCAATCGCGGCTGGCCACGCGGCTCGGCATAGACCGGTTTGCCGCCGTCATGGGTGGCAGCCTGGGGGCGATGCAGGCGATGCAATGGGCCGTGAGCCAGCCCGAGCGCCTTGCACATTCGATCGTGATTGCGGCGGCGCCGAAACTTTCGGCGCAGAACATCGCGTTCAACGAGGTGGCGCGTCAGGCGATAACGACTGATCCGGATTTTTACGGCGGCAACTATTACTCTCACGGCGTCGTGCCCAAGCGCGGACTGCGTATCGCCCGCATGATCGGTCACATCACCTATCTTTCCGACGATGCGATGGCCGAGAAATTCGGGCGGGACCTGCGCGAGAGCGGATTCAAGTTCAATTTCGACGTCGAGTTCCAGATCGAATCCTATCTGCGCTATCAGGCGGACAAGTTTGCCGAGCGCTTCGACGCCAACACTTATCTGCGCATCACCAAGGCGCTCGATTATTTCGATCCGGCCGCAGCGTGCAACGGCAACCTGTCCGCTGCGCTCGAACCGGCGAGCGCGGATTTTCTGGTCGTGTCATTCACCTCCGATTGGCGCTTCTCGCCGGCGCGTTCGCGCGAGATCGTCAAGGCGCTTCTGGATAACCGGCTCAGCGTGAGTTACGCCGAAATCCATGCGCCCCACGGCCATGACGCGTTTCTGATGGACGATCCGCGCTATCACAATCTGATCCGCGCCCACTTTGACAACATCTTCCGCGGCGTAAGCGCCTCATGATGGGGCCCGGCGCCCCTGCTTCATTGGCCGCGCGCCCGGATTTCGTCGCGATTGCGAAATGGATCGGGCCGCATGCAAAGGTGCTGGACCTGGGCTGCGGCGACGGCTCGCTGCTTCGTCATTTGCAGGAAGCGCGTGGCGTGACGGGTTACGGCATGGAGATCGATGACGCCAAGGTGCTGGCCTGCGTCAAGAACGGCGTCAACGTCTTGCAGAACGACCTCGAGTCCGGGCTCTCCGGATTCGAGGACGGATCTTTCGACTATGTGATCCTGTCGCAAACACTGCAGGCGATTCGCCATACCGAGCGTATCGTCAACGAGATGCTGCGGGTCGGGCGCGAAGGCATTGTCACGTTTCCCAACTTCGGCTACTGGCGCCCGCGCCTGCAGGTGCTCTCGGGAAACATGCCGGTCTCCAAGGATCTGCCCTACGAGTGGTACGACACGCCGAATATCCACCTGTTCACGATCGACGATTTCGAGAAATTCTGTGTCCGCCGCCGCATCCGCATCCTCGAAAGAAACGTCATGGTCGAGGGCCGTCGCATCACCTGGATGCCCAACTTGCGCGGCTCGCTGGCGGTTTATCGTTTCGATCGCGCAGACCAGCTCGCCTGATACCCGCATGGCGCAACCTTCCATGGCCGCGGCGCTGTTGACGCGCCGCATGCTGATCTGCGTGTTTACCGGCTTCAGTTCGGGATTGCCGCTCTACCTCCTTCTCAACCTGCTGCCGGCGTGGCTGCGTACCGAAGGCATCAATCTCAAAGTGATCGGCGCATTCGCGCTGATCCAGATTCCCTACACCTGGAAGTTCCTGTGGTCTCCTTTCCTGGACCGCTATGTGATTGCGGCGCTGGGACGGCGTCGCGGCTGGATGTTGCTTACGCAACTCGCCCTGATGGCGGCGATCCCCTGGATGGGCACGCTCTCGCCGCGGGACGAATTGTCGTGGGTGATTTATGCGGCTACGGCGGTTGCTTTCCTCAGCGCAACGCAGGACGTCGCGATTGACGCCTACCGCCGGGAACTGCTGTCGAATGCCGAACTGGGTCTGGGCAACGCGGTGCACGTCAATGCCTATCGAATCGCGGGACTGATCCCCGGATCCCTGTCGCTGATACTGGCCGACCACTTTTCCTGGCCAATCGTGTTCACCGTCACCGGCCTGTTCATGCTTCCCGGCTTGGCCATGACGCTGATGGTAGCCGAGCCTGCCGTGGCGGCCGCGCCGCCGAAAACGCTGCGCGAAGCCGTGGTGGAACCGTTTCGCGAATTCATCGGCCGCGCCGGCGTGGGCAGCGCGTTGCTGGTGCTCGGCTTCATCTTTCTTTACAAGCTCGGCGACAGCATGTGTACCGCGCTCGCCACGCCGTTTTACCTCGACATGGGTTTTTCCAAATCCGACATCGGTCTGATTGCGAAAAACGCCGGCCTGTGGCCGAGCGTAATCGGCGGGCTGCTCGGCGGGCTGTGGATGCTCAGGCTGGGCATCAACCGCGGATTATGGTTGTTCGGCGTGGTGCAGGTCGTGTCGATACTCGGATTTGCCTGGTTGTCGCGCATCGGGCCGTTTCCGGAAATCGGCCCTTCAGAGCGAAGCGCGCTCGCGATCGTGATCGGGTTCGAAGCCCTCGGCGTCGGATTGGGGGCCGCTGCCTTCGTCGCCTACATCGCGCGTGCAACCCATCCTGCCTATACCGCCACCCAATTCGCATTGTTCACCAGCCTCGCCGCGGTGCCGCGCACTTTCCTGAACGCCACCACCGGATGGTTGGTCGAGCAGCTCGGCTGGTTCGGCTTTTTCATGTTATGCGTGCTGCTGGCGCTGCCGGGCATGTTGCTGCTGTTCAAAGTCGCGCCCTGGATCGAAGAGAATCCGCTTCCCGGTGTGCGGACAACCAACGCCGGCCGTCCCTAGTGCAATTCTCACCGCAGAGGCGCAGAGGACGCAGAGGAAGGGCAAAAACAAAAAGAATATTCGGGGGTGAATAGCGGGTACCAGTGGTTGACTCGGCAGCGGACCTGCTTTTAGTTCCCACACGTTTTTCCTCGCTTCTGGTTTTCCTCTGCGTCCTCTGCGCCTCTGCGGTGAGAATTGAATTGTGCTTGGCAAGATCAAAGTGCGTATTCGTAATCGATGCTCAGAGGAGCGTGATCGGAGAAGCGCCCGGTCTTATAAATGGAGGTGGAAGTCGCCTTGGCTGCAATGCCCGGCGTGGCCATCTGGTAGTCGATGCGCCAGCCCACGTTTTTCGCCCAGGCCTGGCCGCGATTCGACCACCAGGTATATTGGTCGGCGCGCTCGTCGAGTTTGCGGAACACGTCCACGTAGCCCAAACGCTCGATCACGCCGGAAAACCACTGGCGCTCCTCGGGAAGGAAGCCGGAGTTCTTCTGGTTCGAGCGCCAGTTCTTGAGGTCGATTTCTTTGTGTGCGACGTTCCAGTCGCCGCAGATGACGATTTCGCGGCCGCTCGTCGCGAGTTTGTGCAGCGGATCGATGCAGCGCCGCATGAAGCTGAACTTGATCGCCAGCCGCTCTGGCGAGCTTGAGCCCGAAGGGAGATAGAGCGATACGATGCTCAGATTGCCGAACCGGGCTTCCAGATAGCGGCCCTCGGCGTCGATGTCGGCAATGCCGACGCCGGCGACCAGGCGGTCGGGCTTTTTCCGGCAATAGATGCCCACGCCGCTGTAGCCCGGCCGCTCGGCGCAATGGAAATAACCGTGAAATCCGTCCGGGTTGCGCGTCGAGTCGGTGAGATCCTTGTCCTGCGCCTTGAGTTCCTGGACGCAGACCGCATCGGCGCCTTGCTTCGCAAGCCAGCCGAGGAAGCCTTTATTGACGGCCGACCGTATGCCGTTTAGATTGAGCGTGACGATGCGCAAGATTCGGCAATGAGCGATTTCAGGCAGGAGTTCATCGAGTTCGCCGTGGCGCGCGACGTTCTGTGTTTCGGTGAGTTCAAAACCAAGGCCGGGCGCCTCTCGCCATACTTTTTCAACGCCGGCTTGTTCAACGATGGCGATGCGCTGCGACGTGTCGGTCAATTCTACGCCAAAGCACTTCTGGCCGCGGCTCCCGGCGTCGACGTCCTCTTCGGTCCAGCCTATAAGGGTATCCCGCTGGTGGTGGCGACTTCTGTCGCCCTAGCCGAATTCGGGCGCAATCTGCCGTTGTGCTTCAATCGCAAGGAAGCCAAGGATCACGGCGAAGGCGGGGTGATCGTCGGTGCGCCGCTCAAAGGCCGGGTCCTGATCATTGACGACGTCATATCAGCGGGGACCTCGGTCCGGGAATCGGTGGATATCATCCGTGGTGCGGGCGCGCAGCCTGCCGGGGTGTTGATCGCCCTGGATCGCATGGAGCGCGGTAGCGGCGCCCTTTCCGCCGTCCAGGAAGTCCGCGACCAGTTCGGAATCCCGGTCATCAGTATTGCCAGTCTGGATGACCTGCTCGCCTACCTGCGCGCCAGGGGGGGTATGGCACAGCAGTTGCATTCGGTGGAGCGTTACCGCAAGGAGTATGGAGTGATGCCATGAAGCCGATAGTCGTTCTTGCCTGTTTGACTGCCGCTGCGCTGGCTCTTCCGGCGCAGGCCCAGCAGGAGAAGGCCCGCATGTACAAGTGCGTTGATGGCGCCGGAAAGGTGTACTACTCCGACCAGATGAACCCCGCTTGTGACCAAAGTACGGAGCTTAACCGCCAGGGCGTGGTGATGCCGAAGAAGGAAGCCGCCAAGCCCGCGCAACCCCTAAAAGCCGACCCGGCGGCGCCACCCTCGGCAATCGTACTGCAACAGGAGCGGCGAGATCGCGCCCTGCTGGAGACCTACACCGCCGAGGCAGAAATTGATGCCGCCCGCGACCGCAGCCTGGCCATTCCGGCGCAAGGGACGAAATCCCTCGAATCGAAGCTGGAGAAGCTCAACGGCCAATTGACCGAGATGAAGAATCAGGCAGATACGCTGGCGGCGCAGCAAAAACCGCTGCCGGCCAATCTGCTGGAGCAGGTCGATGCGCTCCAAAGAGCAGTCTCCGGGGTCAAAGCGGATCTTGCGTCGAGAAAAGTCCAGTCCGATGCGATTCGCGCCAGGTTCGAAGCCGATAAGCAGCGCTTCCGCGAGTTGAAAAGCGCCAGCCAAGCCAGCCAGTAATCGTCAGCCGAGCTTCTTCTTCAGTATTTCATTGACCTGGCCGGGGTTCGCCTTGCCGCGGGTGGCCTTCATGACTTGTCCGACCAGCGCGTTGAAGGCCTTTTCCTTTCCACCGCGGTAGTCGGCAACCTGCTGGGCGTTGGAGGCGATCACTTGGTCGGCGATTTTTTCGATCGCGCCCGCGTCGGAAATCTGTTTCAGTCCCTTGCGTTCGATGATTTCGTCGGCGCTGCCTTCGCCGGCCCACATCGCTTCGAATACTTCCTTGGCAGTCTTGCCGGAGATGGTGCCGTCGACAACTCTTTGCAGCAGACGGGCCAATTCCCGTGGCCTGACTGGACTTGTCGAAATATCGGATACTTCACGATGGACCTTGTTCGATACCTCGCCAATTACCCAGTTTGCGCATAGCTTGAAGGACATGGCATAGCCAACGTTTTCTGGAAGTACTTCGTCCGCCGGCTTGCCACTGGGAACAATCGCAAGGTTTCTGTATTCACTCAGCGGGACGAGTTTCTGCAGGGCGCTCACCACCTCTTCAAAGTACGTCGCTACTTCGTTCGACGAGGTAAGAATTGCTGCATCGTAGTCCGGCAACAACCAATCATCCCTGAAGCGTCTGCGTTTGGCGTCGGGAAGCTCCGGCATGACCTGTCTTATTTCCTCGATCCACGCTTCGTTCACTTCCAATGGCAGCAGGTCCGGATCGGGGAAATAACGATAGTCGTGCGCGTCCTCCTTCAGGCGCATGACGCGCGTCTGAGCGCTGTCGGGATCGAACAGCACCGTGGCCTGCTGAATCTTGCCGCCGTCCTCGAGTGTCTCGATCTGCCATTTGATCTCGTAATCAATGGCCTGTTGCAGGAATCGGAACGAGTTCAGATTTTTGATCTCGCGGCGCGTGCCGAGCGGCGCGCCGGGCCGGCGCACGGAAACATTGGCATCGCAGCGAAAGGAGCCTTCCTGCATGTTGCCGTCGCAGATGCCGATCCAGCGCACCAGCGAATGCAGGGCTTTCGCGTAGGCGACCGCTTCATCGGTTGAGCGCATGTCGGGTTCGGATACGATTTCAAGCAGCGGCGTGCCGGCGCGGTTCAGGTCGATGCCGCTCATGCCGTGAAAATCCTCGTGCAGCGACTTGCCCGCGTCTTCTTCGAGGTGGGCGCGGGTCAGGTGGACGACTTTCTCGCCCGCCTTTGTCTGTATCGACAGGGTTCCGCCTTGCACGATCGGCAACTCGTATTGGCTGATCTGGTAACCCTTGGGAAGATCTGCATAGAAATAATTCTTGCGCGCGAATATCGAACGTCGATTGATCGTGCCGCCGATCGCCAATCCGAAGCGAATTGCGCGTTCGACCGCCCCCTTGTTGAGTACCGGCAGCACGCCGGGCAGGGCCATGTCCACGACGCTGGCCTGCGTGTTCGGCGCCGCGCCGAATGCCGTTGACGCAGCCGAAAATATCTTCGACTGCGTCGACAACTGCGCGTGCGTCTCCAACCCGATGACCACTTCCCAACTCATACGCTAGACCTTTCACCGCAGAGGCGCAGAGGCACAGAGAAAAACACGCAGAGAGATGCGAAACTGGATGTCAAAGCCAATAACATCAATGTGCGGCGGGCACGATTCATATATCCGTCTTCATTGTTTTCCTCCGTGTCCTCCGTGCCTCTGCGGTTAACGGAAGTCTTTAGGCATGCGCAGATGCCAGTCGGTTGCCTGTTGATACTGGTGCGCAACGCCAAGCAACTTCGCTTCCTCGAAATAGTTCGCCATGAGTTGAAGGCCGACCGGACGGTTATGCGCGCCGAAACCGCAGGGAATACTCATGCCCGGGATGCCCGCCAGGCTGCCGGGAATCGTGTAAAGATCCGACAGGTACATCGCGACCGGATCGGCCGCCTTTTCGCCGAAACTGAAAGCCACGCTGGTCGTCACCGGACCGGCGATGACGTCGCATTGGCGCAATGCGCGCTGGAATTCATCGGCGATGATCCGGCGCACCTTCTGCGCCTGGAGATAGTAGGCGTCGTAGTAGCCATGCGATAGCACATAGGTCCCGATCAGGATGCGACGCCGCGGTTCCGGACCGAAGCCTTCGGCACGCGACTTCCTGATCATGTCGTCGAAGTCGCCGTACCGCGCGGCGCGATGGCCGTAGCGCACGCCGTCGAAGCGGCTCAGATTCGATGAACATTCCGCCGGCGCGATCACGTAATAAACCGGGATGCCGAGCGCTGCGTTGGGCAAGGAAATGTCCACCAGTTGCGCGCCGAGCCCGACGTACAGCGCGAGCGCGTCGCGTACCGCTTTCTCGACGTCCGGTTGCAGTCCGGCGCCGAAGAATTCTTTCGGCACACCGATGCGCAATCCCTTTACGCTGAACCCCAGGTCGCGGGTGTAGTCCTCGCCCGTACGTTCCACGCTGGTGGAATCCTTCGGATCGAAACCCAGCATCGCATTGAATATGAGCGCCGCATCCTCAGCCGAGCGGGTCATGATGCCGGCCTGGTCCAGACTGGAGGCAAACGCGATCATGCCCCAGCGCGACGCTCGTCCATAGGTCGGCTTGATGCCGGTAATCCCGGAGAAGGCCGCTGGTTCGCGGATAGAGCCGCCGGTGTCAGTCGCCGTCGCCGCCGGCGCGATGCGCGCGGCCACCGCGGCAGCCGAGCCGCCGGAACTCCCGCCGGGAACGGCGGTCTTGTCCCACGGGTTGAGTACATTGCCGTAATGGCTGTTTTCGTTCGAGGAACCCATCGCGAATTCGTCGCAATTGAGCTTGCCGAGCGAAACCATACCGGCCTCAGTGAGGTTGCGCACGACCGTCGCGTCGAACGGGCTCATGTAGCCTTTGAGCATGCGCGACGAAGCCGTGGACGCAAAATCGCGCGTCACGAAAATGTCCTTGTGCGCGATCGGCACGCCGGTGAGGGCCGTGACCTCGCCGCGGGCAATGCGTGCGTCGGCAGCCCGGGCCTGTGCCAACGTGACCTCGGGACGCACGTCGAGAAAGGCGTTCAGGTCCTTGTGGCGCTCGATGCGATCGAGGTACAGCTGTGCGAGTTCAACCGCGGAAACCTGTTTGGCGGACAGCGCGCGGCCGAGATCGGCCACCGATTTCTCGAACATCCCGCGCCCCTACTCGACCACGCGGGGGACGAGGAACAGGCCGTCCTGCCTGGCGGACGCGTTCTTCATGTTAGCCTCGCGGTCCGGTTTGTCGAGGGCGAGATCCTCGCGCAGACGCTGGCTGCCGCCTAGCGGATGCGACATCGGCTCTATGCCGGCAGTGTTCACCGACTGCAGTTGCTCGATCAGCTTGAAAATCTCGTTGAGCTGCACCAGCGCCTGCTCGGTTTCCCCGTCGGAGATCTCAATGCGCGCGAGATTCGCAATGCGCTTGACGTCGCTGGAAGTAAGTGGCATTTACAAGGATCTTTCAGTCGGTCGCAGCAGGTTCGGTCCCGGGATTGCGAACACCATTGTCAATAGCGGACGTCACCCGGGACCACCTGTTTTTTATTAACCATGGCAGGGCGATAGGGTATCATAGGGCATTCATTTCCCGAACTGGGGCAACACTTCGGATCGAGTCATGTTCGGATTTCTAAACGGCTACTTTTCCAACGACCTGGCGATCGACCTCGGCACCGCCAATACGCTGATCTATGTTCGGGGCAAAGGTATCGTCCTCAATGAACCTTCGGTGGTGGCGATCCGGCAGGAAGGCGGCCCGAACGGCAAGAAGGTCATTCAGGAAGTGGGGCTGGCCGCAAAGCAGATGCTTGGACGTACGCCCGGCAACATCATCGCCATCCGGCCGATGAAAGACGGCGTAATTGCCGATTTCACCGTTACCGAGCAAATGCTCAAGCATTTCATCAAGAAGGTCCACGACTCCCGGCTGTTTTCGCCGAGCCCCCGCATTGTCATCTGCGTGCCCTGTGGCTCAACCCAGGTCGAGCGCCGCGCGATACGCGAGTCGGCTTACGGCGCCGGCGCGCGCAAAGTCGAGCTGATCGAGGAGCCTATGGCCGCGGCAATCGGGGCCGGCCTGTCGGTCGAGGAGGCCACCGGTTCGATGGTGGTGGACATAGGCGGTGGCACCACGGAAGTGGGCGTCATCTCCCTGGGCGGCATTGTCTATTCCGGCTCGGTGCGGGTCGGGGGCGACAAATTCGACGAAGCGATAATCAATTACATACGCCGCAACTACGGCATGCTCATCGGCGAAACCACGGCCGAGGAAATCAAGAAGGAAATCGGCTCGGCCTTCCCCGGTTCGGAGGTGCGCGAGAAGGAAGTGAAGGGCCGCAACCTGGCTGAAGGCATACCGCGCAGCTTCACCATCTCGAGCAACGAAATCCTGGAAGCGCTGACCGACCCTCTCAACAGCATCGTCAGTGCGGTCAAATCGGCACTTGAACAAACACCCCCGGAACTCGGCGCGGACATCGCCGAAAAAGGCATGGTGCTCACCGGTGGTGGCGCGCTACTGCGCGATATCGACCGCTTGCTGATGGAAGAAACCGGGTTGCCGGTGATTGTTGCCGACGATCCGCTGACGTGTGTGGTTCGCGGTTCCGGCCGTGCGCTCGAAAGAGTCGACAATCTGGCCAGCATCTTCACCAACGACTGATAGCTGCGCAGGGGAGAGGGACGAGGGGCGAGGGGTGAGGGAAAAGCAATTGGTTCGTCGATTCGCGATCGCAAATTGCCGGAAATCTCTGCGGCAACAGTTATGTCCCCGCCGTTTCAGCCCTCGTCCCTCGTCCCTCGTCCCTCTCCCCTAAGTGGAATACGCGCCGCGGCCCTTCTTCAAACGAGGCCCCAGCCTCATTGCCCGCCTCGGCTTCTTCACCCTCCTGTCCCTGATCCTGCTCTACGCCGATGCTCGCTTCCACTACGTGGAAGCCATCCGCAAGGTCATTGCCGTCGTCCTGTATCCATTGCAGGAGCTTGCCGATATGCCGGGCCAGGCCGCTTCGCGTGTGGCCAACTTCTTCGTGTCCCAGTCTTACCTGCAGCGTGAGAACGACCGCCTGTCGCATGAAAATTTCCTGCATGCGGGACAGCTTCAATCGCAACAGGCGTTGATCGCCGAAAACCGGCACCTGCGACAGTTGATGGAGTTACACGAGCGCGCGGAACAGACTTCCACGGTGGCCGAGATTCTCTATGTCGGCCGCGATCTGTTCAGCCGCAAGGTCATCATCGACAAGGGCTCTTCGCAGGATATCGAGGAAGGCGCCGCCGTAGTGGACGATACCGGACTTATCGGCCAGGTCACCCGCACGTTTGCGTGGACTTCGGAAGTCGCTCTGATAAGCGACCGCGAGCAGGTCGTTCCCGTTCAGGTGGTGCGCAACGGTTTGCGGGCCGCGGTGTTCGGGATAGGCTACGACGGCGCCCTCGATCTGCGCTTTATCCCGGTCAATACCGAAGTCGAGAACGGCGACGTGCTGGTCACTTCAGGCATCGACGGCGTTTATCCCGCCGGCCTGCCGGTCGCGGTGGTGTCGAGCATCGAACGCAATGCCGCCTATCCGTTTGCCAAGATCACCTGCACGCCGGCTGCAGGGCCCAATCGCAACCGGCAAGTGCTGGTGATGTCCAGGTTGGCGCCGCTGCCCGAGTATCCGATCGCACCCGAAGGCAAGAAAACCGGCAAGGCCCGAAAAGCGAGGAAAGGCGGATGATGCGTTCGCCGATGTTCGGCAGGCTAAGCGGCAGCAAAGAGATTCTGCCGCCGGTGAAGCCAATCCACATCACGCTCACCCTGCTGGCCGCGCTGATGATCAACCTGCTGCCGCTGACCGGCTGGGTGCTGGCCCTGCGTCCGGACTTCGTCGCGCTGGTGCTGCTCTACTGGGGAATTCACCAGCCGCGCATGATCGGCTTTCTGCCGGCGTGGCTGCTGGGTCTGGCGATCGACGTCGCCGACGGCAGCCTGTTGGGACAACACGCGCTCGCTTATTCAGTGATGATGTTTGCCGCGATTGCCCTGCACCGGCGCGTGTCGATGTTCGACATGCGCCACCAGATTCTGCACATCCTGCCCATATTGCTGATCATGCAACTGATCGTGCTCGGCGTGCGCGGGGCGGCGGGCGCAGAGTTTCCGCGCTGGTGGTATTTCCTGGCCAGCATCACTGGCGCGCTGCTCTGGCCGGTGACGGACCTGTTGCTAAAGGGCGCATTGCGCAAGCGGCCCGATCCGGACGAGGCGTGAGCGGCAGCCAAACAATCCCGGCCTGGTGCGCCGCAGCACGATGAATCGAACCGTCGAGCTTCGCAATCACCAGCGCGAGCTGTACTACTTCCAGCTGCGCTTGGCGATAGCCGGCGGCGTGGTGCTGTTCGCCTTCTTTCTGCTGTTGGTGCGCTTATTTTACGTGCAGGTGATCCAGCACGAGTACTACCACACGCTCGCCGAACAGAACCGCATCTTCATCGTTCCGGTGGTGCCGAGTCGCGGCCTGATCCTGGACCGCAATGGCGTCGTGCTGGCGCACAATTTCGCCGCTTATACGCTGGAAATCACCCCGACCCTGGTCAGCGACATCGAGCAAACGATCCGCGATGTGTCGGTACTGGTCGAGGTCACGCCGAAGGATCGCAAACGCTTCCAGAAGCTGCTCGAAGAAGGCCATGATTTCGCCAGCATCGCGATCCGCACGCGCCTGAACGACGAAGAGGTGGCGCGATTTGCGGTAAATGGCTACCGCTTTCCGGGCGTGGAGATCAACGCCCGCCTGTTCCGCCATTACCCGAACGGCGAGATCGCCTCGCACGTAGTTGGCTATATCGGGCGCATCAGCGACAAGGACGTCGACAAACTGCGCAACCAGGGCACAGCCGCCAACTACAGCGCGTCCGACTACATCGGCAAGGTCGGATTGGAGCAGCGCTACGAGACCGAATTGCGTGGGGTAACCGGTTACGAGCATGTCGAGACCGACGCCAACGGAAAATCCGTGCGCACCTTGCGCAGCGTGCTGCCGGTTTCGGGCAACAATCTCACGCTGGCGCTCGATGCGAGACTGCAGCAAGTCGCCGAGAAGGCATTCGGCGAACATCGCGGCTCGCTGGTGGCCATCGAGCCTTCGACCGGCGGCGTGCTGGCTCTGGTATCAAAACCCGGGTTCGATCCGAACCTGTTCGTCGAGGGCATCGATCCCCAGAACTGGGATGCGCTCAACAACTCGCCCGATCATCCGCTGAACAACCGCGCTCTGCAGGGAATGTATCCGCCGGGCTCCACGTTCAAACCCTTCATGGCGCTGGCCGGCCTCGAGCTGGGCAAGCGCAAGCCCGGCTTTACGATCAGCGATCCTGGGTATTTCGTTCTCAGCGGTGGAGGCGGACACGTCTACCGGGACTGGAAAACCGGCGGCCACGGCATCGTCGATCTGAACAAGGCCATCGTGCAGTCCTGCGACACCTATTTCTACGGATTGGCGCAGGAACTCGGCATCGACGCGATCCACCAGTTCACCGGCCAGTTCGGCTTTGGCAAGCTGACCGGAATCGACATTGATGGGGAGGTCGATGGCCTGCTGCCTTCGCAGGAATGGAAGCAGAAGCGTTTTCAGCAGAAGTGGTTCGTCGGCGACACCATTTCGGTCGGCATCGGGCAAGGCTACAACCTTTCCACGCCCCTGCAGCTTGCGTTCGCCACCGCCATTCTCGCCAACGACGGCCGCGTATTCCGCCCTCATTTGGTCAAGCAAATCCAGGACAGCCAGACCGATGCCCTTACCCTCGTCGAGCCGCAGCCGCGAGCGGAAATTCCGCTCTCGAAGGAGAACGTCAAGCGCGTGCGCGATGCGATGGTCGATGTCACCAGGCCCGGTGGCACGGCGGCATGGGCGGGCATGAATGCGAAATATCTTTTCGCCGGAAAGACCGGTACTGCACAGGTGATCGGATTGAAGGGCCAGAACTACGACGCGGCCAAGATCAACGAACGCCATCGCGATCACGCCCTGTTCATCGCCTACGCGCCGGCGGACGATCCCAAGATCGCACTGGCGATCCTGGTGGAAAATGGCGGTCACGGCGCCAGCACGGCGGCGCCAATAGCGCGCCAGGTGCTCGACTATTATCTGCTCGGCAAGGAGCCGGCGCCGCCGAAGGCGATCACGCGCAAGCCGATCGCGCCGGAGCCCGCGCAGGAACAGGAACAGGAGCAGGAGCAGGAGCAGGAGAGTGATTAACCGGTTGCTGGCTTACCTCGTCAAGCACATCGACCGTTATTTGATGGGGCTGGTGGCGGCCTTGCTGCTGATGGGCCTGATCACCTTGTTCAGTGCCTCGGGTCAGAGCCCCGAGCGGGTGGCCAGTCAGGCCGTCAATATCCTGGTGGCGCTGAGCGTCATGTGGATTGCCGCCAATGTTCCGCTGCATTACCTGTCGCGAATAGCGCTGCCGCTGTACATAGTCGGCCTGGCATTGCTGCTCGGCGTAGCACTCGCCGGAGAAGTAGTCAACGGCGCACGCCGCTGGCTCAATCTCGGATTCACGCGCATTCAGCCCTCGGAACTGATGAAACTTGCGCTCCCGCTGCTGCTGGCGTGGTACTTCGATCGCTATGAAGCGATCCTGAAGGCGCGCAATTACGTCTTCGGTGCAGTGCTCGTTATCGTGCCGGTGTTGCTCATCGCAAAACAACCCGATCTCGGCACTGCGCTGCTGGTGACCGCCGCGGGATTGTACGTGCTGTTCCTGGCCGGGCTGTCCTGGAAAATCCTGCTTGGACTGGGACTGATGGGTGGCGCCAGCCTGCCGTTCCTGTGGTCGATGCTGCACGGCTACCAGCGCCAGCGCATATTGACACTGCTCGATCCGTCCCAGGATCCGCTTGGCGCCGGCTACCACACGATCCAGTCGACCATCGCGCTCGGATCGGGCGGCTTTTTCGGCAAAGGATGGCTGAACGGAACCCAGGCCCACCTCGACTTCCTGCCGGAGAGGACCACCGATTTCATTCTTGCCGTGTATGGCGAAGAATTCGGCTTGATCGGCAATCTGGTGTTGATGGTGCTGTTCCTGCTGGTAATCGGCCGCGGTCTGGCCATCGCCGCCAGCGCGCCTACCCTGTTTACGCGTTTGCTCGCCGGCGGGATAACGCTGACTTTCTTCACCTACGCGTTCGTCAACATGGGCATGGTCAGCGGCATCCTGCCGGTGGTCGGCGTTCCGCTGCCGCTGATCAGCTACGGCGGCACATCGCTCGTGACCCTGTTGTTCAGCATCGGGTTGCTCATGAGCATTCATACGCATCGCAGGCTGGTGCAGACCTAGTGCTGCGTACTGGGTGCTCAGAGAGAGATCGCAGACCGCTACGAGGATACGAAGTGATTTGATGAAAACGTGCAACGCGCTTTTTGACCCTTTCGCAGCACCCAGCCCGCAGTACGCAGCACTTGTCGGCGCCCTGCTCGCGGCATTGATGCTCGCGTCCTGCAGCTCTTCTCCGAGTCGCCCTGCCTCATCTTCGAGGCCCGGCGGCTACTATCTCGACGACGGGCCCGGGTCCAACCCTCCGGCAAATCCGGATTCGGTCCCCGAGCCGGCGCCGAAGCTCGAACCGATCAACAAAAACACCAGCCGGCCCTATGCGGTGCTGGGCCGGGCCTATACGCCTTTCACCCGGCTCACGCCGTACAAGGCGCGCGGCGTGGCGAGCTGGTACGGCAAGCGCTATGACGGGCAGAAAACCGCCTCCGGCGAGGTGTACGACATGTATGCGATGACTGCGGCACATACCCTCCTGCCGCTGCCGAGCTACGCGCGAGTGACCAACGTCGCCACCGGCAAATCGGTCGTGGTGCGTGTGAACGATCGCGGCCCCTTTCACGAAGACAGGCTGATCGATCTTTCCTACATTGCGGCGCAACGCCTCGGTCTGCTGGGTCGCGGCAGCGGCGTGGTCGAGGTTGAAGCGATCGTCCCCGGCAGCGAGGTGTCGCCCGTAGCGCGCGCGGCGCCGCCGGAACCCTTATCCGCGCCCGCCTCCGCCGAATCGACGCTCAGCACCGAGCCCGGTGGCATCTACGTCCAACTTGGCGCGTTCTCGGCGGCCGGGAATGCCGACGCCTTTCTGCGCAAGATGCGCCTCGATCTGGGCTGGCTGTCCGACTCGATGAATGTTTACCCGATGGCCGGCCTCTACCGGGTGCATGCCGGGCCCTACTCCAGCCGTGAAGAGGCAGGGCGCGCCGCCGAGCGCGTCCAGCAGGAACTCGGGTTCAAGGCGTTGGTGCTCGATCGTTAAGACCACAACTGGGCGAATATCATGCGCACGCTGATCTGCGGTTCCGTCGCCTACGACACCATCATGGTGTTTCGCGACTACTTCAAGAATCACATTCTTCCCGAGCAGATTCACATGCTGAACCTATCGTTCCTGGTGCCGGACATGCGCCGCGAGTTCGGCGGCTGCGCCGCCAACATCGCCTATTCGCTGAAACTGCTCGGCGGCAATCCGCTGATCATGGCGACCGTCGGCGAGGACTGCCAGCCTTACGTGCATCGGCTGGACCAACTGCGCCTGTCCCGGGCGCATGTACGCCAGGTGCCCAACGCCTTCACGGCACAGGCCTTCATCACCACCGACCTGGACGACAATCAAATCACCGCCTTTCATCCGGGCGCGATGAATTTCTCGCACCACAACCACATTTCGCAGGCGCGCGATGTCGGCCTGGGCATTGTCGCGCCGGACGGGCGCGAGGGCATGCTGCAGCACGCCCGCGAATTTCACCAAGCCGGCATCCCGTTCATTTTCGATCCCGGCCAGGGAATGCCGATGTTCAACGGCGAAGAACTGCTGAACTTCATGACGCACGCCGATTACATCGCGGCCAACGATTACGAAGCCAAGCTGCTGCAGGAACGCACGGGCAAAAGTATCGAGCAATTGTCCAGGCTGGTGAAAGCGCTGGTGGTCACCCAGGGCGCGCAGGGATCGCTGGTCGTCGTGAACGGCAAGCCGGAAACCATTCCCGCCGTGAAACCGGCGCAGGTCGTGGACCCGACCGGATGTGGAGACGCTTATCGTGCCGGCCTTCTGTACGGGATCGCCAATGATTTCGACTGGCCGACCACCGGCAGGCTGGCGTCGCTGCTGGGATCGATCAAGATCGCGCAGCGTGGCGCGCAAAATCACCAATTCACGCGCGACGAAATCAGCCAGCGTTTTCGCGAAGCTTTCGGCCGTGCCGCCTGGTAAGCTCGAGTCGCGCCCACCATGAGCAAATATGACCTTCCGCGATAGAATGAAGACCCCGGCCCCGGTGCGCTACTATCGCGCAGCTTTCCTGCTGTTTCATCTCTTCGCCGGCGTATTCGAAGTGGCCGCGCTGTTCCCTCTCTACGGGAATTCCCGGCGCCGCCGCGCTGTAAGCCGCTGGTCGGCGCGCCTGCTCGCCATTGTCAATGTCAAGCCGGTTGTGCGTGGCGCACCGCCCGCGAGCGCCAACCGCGCCGCGGTGCTGGTCGCGAATCACGTTTCCTGGCTCGACATTCAGTTGATTCACTCCGTCTGGCAGGTTCGCTTCGTCGCCAAGTCCGAGGTGCGCCTGTGGCCGCTGATCGGCTGGTTGTCGGCGCGAACCGGCACGTTGTTCATCGAGCGCGGCAAGCATCGCCACGCCGCGCGCATCAACCGATCCATTCACGCCGCATTTAAGCAGGGCCATGCCATCGGCGTGTTTCCCGAGGGCACGACGACCGACGGCAAGGAACTCACCCGCTTTCATGCCTCGTTGTTGCAGCCGGCCGTGGATGAACGCGCGATGGTTTACCCGGTAGCGCTGCGCTATCTCGACGCATCGGGCAACATCAACCTGAATGCCAGTTACGTGGGGGATACCACGCTGCTGGAATCGATGAGAATGATTTTCGCCGAGAAGACGATTCGCGCCGAGCTGATTTTCCTGCCGGCCATCGACGCGGCCGGGAAGTCACGCCGTGAACTTGCCGCGCTGACGCAGTCCGCCATCGCAGGCGCGCTCAATCTGCCCGTTTCGGGCAGGACACCTGGACTATCCGGCGGTCCTCAAGGCGCACCGCGCTGAGGCGCCCTCCCCACAGGCAGCCCGAATCCAGCGCCAGCAGATTTTTTTCCGCCAGCAGGCCGATCGCCGACCAATGCCCGCAGATGACGGTCGCATTGGCGCTTCTGCGGCCCGGCACGCCAAACCAGGGCAGGTAGCCCCGTGGAATATCCTCGATGCCGCCCTTGTGCCTGAACTCCATGCGGCCGTCCGCCGTACAGATGCGCATGCGCGTCATCGCATTGATGATTACCCGCAATCGTGCGTAGCCGGACAGGGCATCGTCCCAGTGGTCTGGCTCGTTGCCGTACATGTGCGCCATCAGGCCGCGCCAGTCCGGCCCCTGCAAGGCGTGTTCGGTTTCACGCGCGAGGTCGAGCGCCTGGCCGACGCTCCACGATGGCAACAGACCCGCGTGCACCATCGCGTATTCCCCCTGCGTGTGCATCAGCGGCCGCCCGCGCAGCCAGGTCAGCAACTCATCGCGGTCGTGTGCAACGAGAATCGGTTCGAGCGTGTCTTCGCGGTGCGGCTTCACGCTTGCCTCAGCGACCATCAGCAGGTGCAGGTCGTGGTTGCCGAGCACGGTCACGGCGCGTTCCCCCAGCGATCTGACGAAGCGCAGGATTTCCAGCGACTGCGGACCGCGGTTGACCAGGTCGCCGACAAACCACAGGCGATCACGCGTTTCGCTGAAGCCGATTGCCGCCAGCAATTCCTGCAGCGGATCGAAACAGCCTTGCAGATCGCCGATCGCGTAGGTCGCCATCTAGAAGCGGTGACTGGTGACTAGTAATTACCAATCACCAATTACTCCCTTACTTCACCTGACCCACCATGTAATCCACCGCGGCCTTGACGTCCGCATCGGGCGCGGATGCCCCGCCCTTCGCCGGCATCGCATTCTTGCCTTTGAGCGCGCTGTTGTAGAGCGCCTCATTGCCGGTGGCGATGCGCGGTTTCCAGGCGGCCTTGTCGCCGGTCTTAGGCGCCCCGGCGATGCCCGCCGCGTGACAGACCATGCAAACCGTGTCGTAGAGTTTTCTACCGGCTCCAGCGTCGCCCGCGGCGGTTGTCTTGGCCGGCACGCCGCTCGCGGGCTTCACCGCCGGTGTCGTGCCTTTGGCTTGCGCGGGAACTTCGCCGATCACCACGCTGCCGACGGGTTTCAGGCGCTCTGCCACCGCAGCCGCGCTTGCATCGGGACTGCGAGTGTCGATCTTTAGCCCGCCGGTCGTGAATCTGGCGATCATCACGATCCCGATGACGGGTATGAGGAAGGCCAGCAGCACGACCACGATCAGTTGCCGCGGCGCCCTGACCAGCGAATCGTGTTTTTCGACGTGCACTTCGGACATGGCAAATCCTTTGCGGTTAAACCCTGGGAAGCCGCAAATTATAGGCTATTCGCACCCCTTAAAAGAGGCGCCACAATGGACTCGAAAGCCCTTTGCCCGTACACTTGCGGCTCAATGCGCCCGTAGCTCAGCTGGATAGAGTGTCGGCCTCCGAAGCCGAAGGTCGTGGGTTCGACTCCCTCCGGGCGCGCCATTCCTTGCGTCGTTTCTGCTGTTTCCCACCGTTCAATTGAACGAATCATTCGGCCTTGGCGCGCTGTTCCTGAGCAGCTTTCTCGCCGCCACGCTATTGCCCGGGGGCAGCGAAGTCGTTTTCGCCGGCATGCTGGCGACCGGCGCGGCCAGCCTGTGGCCGGCTCTCGCCACCGCAACGCTGGGCAATACGCTCGGCGGATGGACTTCCTATCTGATCGGCCGCATGGTGCCGGATCGCAAGATCGGCGGACACGCACTGGAATGGGTGCGCCGTTGGGGGACGCCGGTGCTGCTGCTGTCGTGGGTGCCGATCATCGGCGATGCATTGTGCGTCGCGGCCGGCTGGCTGAGGCTCAACATCTGGTGGTCGGTATTGTTCATGGCGCTGGGCAAATTCGGGCGTTATTACGCTATCGCCCGGCTGATGGCCTGAAGTTCGAAATCGGGATTGATGCGTCGCGGTAGCGTTCTGCCTCCACCACCACACCCTGATGACATGCAGCCGATCCCCCCTTCGCGTCCACCGGCATCCGGCTTTGCGCAATTCCCTACAACACCACGTCGTTCTCCGACCGCGAGATTGTCATTCGCCTGCTCGGTGCGCCGATGTGGCAGTTGCTCGACGAGTTGCGCAGCCAGCGTCGCACCGGGCGTTCCGCGCGGATGCTATATGAAGTGCTCGGCGATATCTGGGCCGTCAACCGCAATCTCTGCTTGCAGGACGACATGCGGGACAATCCGCGGCGCCGCGATGCCTTGATTGCGCGTAATAGGGGACACGCGTAATAGGGGACTCTCATGGCACTCGCGCTGCCGCAGCGGCGGAGGTGATCGCACGAGCCCTGAGTTTCAAGGGCGCGTTGCAACTCCTGTTGGCGTTTCAACAGCAACTGGGTTGGGCCGCTGGCAAGTCTGCCCACATCATGTGTGCGCACCTGCTCGGGGCAATCGGCATGATGAGCTTGCCCATTAGACGCGGACGCATCGAGCCGCACGCGATCAAACGAAGACCGAAAAACCATGCGCTGCTCACAGTACCTCGACATGTCGCGCGCGCCGCGATCATCCGTGCGCGTTCGGCCTATGCTTAAGGTAGTGCCATGACGGGCTGTCCCCTATATACCGCCTAGGGGTTAATCTCATTGCTGCGCCTGCTCGCGTGGGCTAGCCTTCATCGAAGGCTGCAGCTCTTCGCGAAAAACGCAAGGTTTGCAGCGTTTAGTCTCGAAGGCCTCTCGCAAACGCAGGCCACATGACAGCAGAGACTCCGATGGGGCTGTCCTACCCAGACCCAATCGTCACGCTCAGCGCAATGCTCTTTGTGAGCATGACTCAAGGAATGATGATGGTGACTTCGGGACCGAACCCCGACGTGACTTGCGCGTTGGTTCCTGAGGCGGGCAACAGAATCAGCAGCAAGAGCAACAACTCGTTCGACCCCACAGGCGGCAACCCCCGGTGAACAGCGTCCATTGCCCATGAGCTCTGCATGAACACGGCGGCGGCACGCTGCCGATGGGTGCGCAGAAGCAAAGCGCGACCGCCGCGCCGGGGCGCCGGTTGAGGTGCCCGTCACCACTGTGCCGCTGCCGCGTCCGGGCAAAGTCCGGGCACTCGGCTGGTCCAGATCGGCGCCCGCTGCGCGCGCCCTGCGCTTTGGCAACTGGGCAGGTGACAGCCTTGCCTGGTCTGCCTGAAAGCCGGCGCACGTGGTGACGCCCGACGCAAGCCGCTCGATGGCCCCTCGAATCCCGCCCGAGTCCGCAGCGCTTGCGTGCCTGAATCTGATCGGCATCGAGCCTGACAGGATCGAATACCCAGGAGGCAAGTCTCGCTGTTCGGTGCGGGCGGTCGGCGCAGCGAAATCCTTCGTCGTGACGCGCCGCAAGCACGCGGCGCGCGCGGCCCTGGAAGCCGGCGTGCTGAGCGAATTGCACGCGGCAGGCGCGCCGGTGCCGGCAGTGCTCGCATTCGACGGTGAGTGGCTGATCCAGCAAGACCTCGGTGAGCGGCGCTTGTCGGCAGCCTTGGGCGCCGCGGATGTGCACTGCGTTGGGAATTGGGCTGCGCGAGCCGCGGCTGGGCTGCTGCTGTGCCAACGCGCGGCGCAGAAGGCAGCGCTCTGGCAACGTGTAGCACCCATCGGTGTCACGCCTGAATGGCTGGCGGAACTGCTGTCAACTCCGGGCCGCGTCGCACGCCAACTCGGCGTGCCGGACCCCGACATCGGCGCCGTGATCAGACCCGCGCAGTTGGTGCCCAGGCAATTCTCGTTCGTCAAGTGGGACGCCCGACCGGGCAACGCATTGTTGTTCGACAACGGCGCCGATGACGACGGCGCGGCGTGGATCGATTGGGAACACTGCGGTGCCCGCGACGCGCTCGACGACCTGGCCTGGCTGCTGTGCGCCGAGTACATGCCCGACATGCGCCTGTTCCTCGTGCTCAAGCACAAGGGC
>Ga0315276_10000399_pt1 | contig 37215 bp, 25 predicted proteins | sample YL17G05_0_MG_FD_204542 | JGI IMG/M metagenome (GOLD analysis project Ga0315276, IMG submission 204542) | Sediment microbial communities from Yellowstone Lake, YNP, Wyoming, USA - YL17G05_0 | ecosystem: Environmental > Aquatic > Freshwater > Lake > Sediment | place: USA: Wyoming | collected...
TGCCCAAACAGCCGCCGCCAAAGATATACAGCCGACATCTCAATGACAGTTTTTGTGGTGGAAACTAACCGGCCTGGCGCTGCCAAAACCGCCGATTTAAGTGCCTATCTGCGAAACTTGGGTTAGTACAAGATGCAGGCGAGACGCCTGCGGTGCGTAGCTTTCGCACTAGTTGAGGGAGAGAAAAGGGAGTATATGAGAAGGAAACCTGTTTTTATCGCACTGACGGTCTTATTATTGGTTTTTCCGGCGGTCGTAGCTGCCAGAGCCATCACGGTAATTACAACCTCCGAGGAATCCCCAGAAGCTACGTTGGCTGAGATTATGGAAGAGTTGTATGGTTGGGACAACATTATTCGGATTAGCGATTACAATGCCGAACCGGGTGATCCTATCGATCAATTCTGGACCTATCTTGAAAAGGACCAAGAAGGTAAAAAAGATCAACAAGGCACGGCTGAAGCAAAGGCCAAGTTTGCTGGTTACGAGCACCAGTTTGGTTTCTTACCCAGTGGCGATGCGGCTACGTTCTACGATATTTTCAGTAGCGGTGGAGCAACTCAAGATATTTATGACGGCTACGGCGGTTCCGATGGAACCCAAAAAGGATTCCTGGATAGTTCGCAGACGGGTGATATTTTTCGTTTTGCTCTCAATGTGATGCCCAATTGCGGTCCTGATTATGTTTTGAGTTCGGCTCCGAACGACAACGCAGGTGGTATTGACCAAATGGTTACTTACCGGATTACAGGCAATGACGGGCACTGGGATAATGTAATTGGTAATTACGTTATTGCCTGGGAAGATCTCCGTTATCACAGCAGTTCTTTCGACGGCGATTACAATGATCTGGTTGTGGAAGTCTCTGGTGTTACGCCCTATAATGTTCCTGAGCCGGCCGCTCTGGTCCTTCTTGGCCTGGGCGGTTTTGTATTATTTTTACGTCCCGGGAGAAAAACAGTGTAGATACACAAGCAATGCCCATACCGAATAGCCGGAAGCTGTTAAAGCAAGAGCCGCGTCTGCGAGTAAGGACGCGGCTCAATTTTTATCTGAGGCTTTTCAGTTTTAGTACGATTTTGCTCACGAAAAACCTTTTGATTTACCACAGGCAAATCAGTAGAATTATCGCTAACAGTAGTGTTATCATGTGCGCCGGTTGTATCGAACGTGGTGTAACTGGTTTGAAGTTAATGTACAAGAACGTATCAAAACCGTCGGCGTCAACGGAGGACTGATTCTGGCGCTTTCACACAACATACAACCCGATACACCTTTGGAAAACATCCTGGCTGTTTATGCCCAATGAATATGATAATTCCCGGCAGGGAAAGGTAGGTTCGATGGTCCATATAATTCACCCTTTATTGTGTTATCTGGGTGTTGCCCTGTCTTTTGTGCTGTCATTTGCTCTTTTTGTATCCGGTGCATTAGATGTGCAGAAGTATTTTTATGCGCCTGTTATTCTTCTTATAGTTTTTTATACCGTTGTTGCCATGGTAACAGACAAGCAGAATTATCAAAAGAGGAGTTTCAGGCAGGTCTTTCCAAAAAGCATAGGCAAGTATGTTCTTTGGGGATTTATTCTCGCGGGTGTTATCTGGTTTTATCAGGTCCATCCTGCTTATAAAGCGGTGACACCCAATACCCGGGTTTTCTTCAGGCATTTCTTCTCTGCTTTTGCTGTATGTGGATTACCCTACTTTTATCTCGAAGAAAAATACCGGTATTGTAAAGAGAATGTTCTGGCGGACTCTTATATCAAGATTGCCCTGCTGATCAGATGTTTATTGAGAATGGATTTCCATCTTTTCAGGCGCAGATTGTTCTCAAAGAAGAGCAGGGGCATGCTCCTGTCCGCGATACTTAGAATACATTACATCCCTATTATGATCGAGCAGGTTCATTTCGGGGTCACCACCTTTACCCAGGGGACTCAGGTACAGGATTATACATTGTTATCCATTATGTTTATGATTACGACACTGGCATGGCTCATCGATTCAAATAATGCCAGTATCGGTTATTTCTGGCAATCATCGTTTACCAAGACCTGTTTTCGTGAAATTGATCCTCATCCGAGCCATTGGATTGTGGTCCTGGCGTGCTATCCTCCATTTATATATTTTGTTAATTCGTATTTGGCGCTTTTCCCAAGTCTGCCGGAAACCTCCCAAAGGGTTTTCAGCCATGCGGGGGTGAATACCGCTATTGACATAGCCCTGTTAACAGCTCTCGTTTTATACATGCTCAGCGGATCTGCCCTGGCGTTTTCATGCTCCAACCTCTCTTACAAAACAATTCAAACAAAAGGCCCTTATCGCCTGATGCGTCATCCGGCAACCACCTTTAAGTTGATATATTTTACCCTGGCCTTTTATCGTTTTGCCCCGGCATATACGATGGGGTGGTTATTTTTTTATCTGGTATGGGTGTCGATCTATGTAGCACGGGCTTTGGTCGAGGAAAGATTTCTTCGCCGATTTCCAGACTACCGGGCGTATATGAAAAAAACAAGGTATCGGTTCATCCCCGGTGTGGTTTGACCGGCGATTGGGGTTGGAAACAAGTAGCTGCGAGAACATAACTGTCTGCAATCACGGCACTTTAAACGGGTTGATCCCGTTATCGCGGTTTTGTACTATTTTTGTGTTCCTTCCCGGATGATCGAATATTCTTCATGCGTTTTCGTCTGGAATGTGATTACCCCTTCCTCGTGACTGTCGAGCTCGATCTTTTTGCCGCGATTCTCTACGGTGACCGGGACAGTCGTGCGAATCCTGCAAGTTTCTCCCTGCTCTGAGCGAACTACGGCTCTGGACAATTCTCCTTCTTTCCACTGGATATCCAGTTCAAATCCGTTACGTGCCCGTATGCCCTTGACATAGCCCTGCTGCCATGACTGCGGCAGGGCGGGAAGCAGATGGATCTGTCCCATGTGCGACTGTAAGAGCATCTCACACAGGCCGGAAGCATAACCGAAATTGCCGTCAATCTGGAATGGGGGATGGGTATTATACAGGTTATCATAGATTTTTTCCTGTATCAGTTCGGAAAGCAATTTGTATGCGTGATTGCCGTCATGGAGTCGGGCCCATATATTTATTTTCCATGCCTTACTCCATCCTGTCGCGCCATCGCCGCGTGCATTCATTGAAACTCTGGCCGCTTGGGCAAGCTTCGGCGCTGTCAGTGGGGAAATCTGTCGTCCGGGATGCACAGCGATCAGGTGAGAGAGATGGCGATGTTGATCTTTGGGGTCATCCCGATCGACCATCCACTCCTGCAACTGTCCCCACTTGCCGATTTTTGGTCCCAGCAAGCGTTCTTTCATTGAAGCAACTTTCTTGCAAAATTCCTCATCTACACCGAGAACTTGTGAGGCTTCGATGTAGTTAGTGAAAAGATCCCAGACCAACTGCTGGTCAAAGGAGACTCCATCTTCATTAGGCCCATGCTCGGGAGAAAAACCATCGGGAGAAACCAGCGTACCATCCGGCAGTTCTTTCAGGTGGTCTTCCCAGAACTCGCACAGCTCTTTCATGACCGGGTAGGCCCGGGTTTGAAGGTATTCCTTATCGAGCGTAAAAGTGTAATGGCTCCACAGGTTCTGGGCCACCCATGCCGCGTCACCTTTGGACCACTTCCACGTAGAACCTCCGAACACGCCGTTCTCAGCATGCGTGAGCCAGCCTCTTGTTTTGAATGTGGCCTTTGTTTCTTCCTTTCTTACTTGGCGTATTGAATTGACCCATTCGGCAAGTGGCCCAAAACACTCCGATAGGTTAGCCTGATCCACAAACCAGTAGTTCATCTGGATGTTGACGTCTGTATGATAGTCGCTGCGCCAGGGAGGATTATTACTTTTGTTCCAGAGTCCCTGTAGATTGGCCGGCATACAGCCGGGGCGGGAGCAACTGATCATAAGATAACGTGCGTATTGAAATATCAACTCCTCAAGATCAGGATCTGCCTGCTTCTGTTTGTACTCCTTAAGGCGTTGATCGGTGGGTAACTGCAATGTTGTCGCGGGTGTTTTTCCTATATCCAGGACAAGACGATCGAACAGTTTTTGATAATCATCGATGTGTTCTATTAGCAACTCGTCAAAAGGTCGTTTGGACGCAGTTGCAAGTTGTGCCGTGATACGTTTGTGGGGATGCTCGCCTTTCCAGCCTTTGTCACGCTGGTTGAGGTAGTCGGTTCCCGCGGCCATCAGAAGAGTGAAACTATCGACTTTGTCCAGTTTGATGTTTTGGCCTTGTGCTAACATTTGCCCGCCCTTGTTGAGGACAAGAACCTGGGCCTCATAATCCAGGGCGATCTCATAATCTCGACTGTTTTTCTCGTATTTGTATCCGGACAGTGATCCCAAGGACGTAATTCTGTTTCCCTGCACTGCGATTTTTCCTTTATGCATATCCGTTAGGGAAATCGTGGCGGTGTACGCTCCTTTCTTGTCTGCTGTGAAGTGGAAGACCATAACTCCCGCTGGATGGCTGGAGAAATACTGACGCGTGTAGTTGATCCCGTCATTCTTATAAGTGATAGTATGAACGGCTTTGGCAATATCGAGCTGACGCCGGTAGTTCTGATAATCCTGATGAGTCATTTCAATATAGAGGTCGCCAAAAGCCTGATATGCGCCGGTGTCTTTCTCGTCACCTATCCACAGAGTATCTTCGTTGAATTGTATATGTTCCTTAGAAGTATCTCCAAAAATCATACAGCCTAAGCGACCATTGCCTATTGGCAGCGCCTCCTCTTCCCAATTCTTGGCCGGTTCTGTGTACCATAGCGTAAGGTTGTCTGCCTGGTCAGCGGCACACTCTTTGGGCAAGAGAGGGGCGAAAAACATGATACTGGTTGTGGCAAGCATGACGAAACGGCACTGGGCTGATTTTGTATGAACCATTTGTGGATCCTTTCATTGGCCTTTCATCTAGAACGGAGAAACTCAATCTTTATGTAGTGCGATTTCGCACTGAAAGTTAAGTTAGTATAAATAGGCTATCAAAAGATAGATGTCAACAAAAAAATGGCAGTATGAATTTGCTATACCCAATGGGTATCATTATACCTGGCAGGGCCAATTGTAACGTATTGTGGTTTAAATACAATTTTTACTACTTGGCATTTTCATTCAGTATGGGCATATATGGCTTCCAGCGTCGTCGGCAGTTGGTGAGGTTTTGGTTTACGGTACGGCTGTGAAGCTGGGCGGATAGATTTTCTTGGGGACGGAGTGGGGCGGGATTTGCTGTGGCTACGGGTCTTTGGATTTTACGGGAAAGAGAAGTCGAGCAGCTTATTGTAGGTCTGTTCGGTGGGTGAATCATCTTCTACCGAATCGATATCATCAGCAAGATCGTTCAGGAACGACATATCCTCCCCGGCAAAGGACAGGATTTTGGTGTTTTGGTGTTTGTCCAGATGGAAGGGCGGTTTGATCTGTTCGACGGGTATCGGATCGCCTAGTTCATCGAAGGCAATGATAACCTCAGGCTGAAAAGGATCTTTGTGGTTATGGCGGACAACGACGGCCCATTGTATGCCAGTGCCATTTTGTACTTTCAGCTTAGCTCCGATGGGAAATGGGGGCACAATACTACTGAAGACCTTTAAGACGACCGGGTCGTAAAATGCCCGATGTTTGCTGTGCAGCATTTCGTATAGGACGGCGGCTGACGATTTTTTCTTTTGATACGCCTTGTCCGATATAGCGGCTGTGTAGGCGTCGGCCACGCGGATGATTTTAGCAAAGATATTGATTTTGTCCGCCGGTATTCCTTCCGGATAACCAGTGCCGTTTTGGTTTTCGTGATGACTTCGCACAACCAGTCGTACCATAGAATCTACTTTGTCGGGCAGCATTTCGGCGCCGGCGTGTGGATGATTTCGTATCATCTGTTTTTCTTCATTGGTCAGCGGTTCTTCCTTGTGGTAGAGGTGTTCCAGCGATACCATGCCGATGTCGTGGAATAGAGCGGCGGTTGCCAGAGGGGTGAGATTCATGGGGTTGCGGATTTGTTTGGCGGCAGTAAGGCGATGACGTTCGTTCATTATGTAATTGCGAATCGTATTGCCGATGACAATGCTCAGATAGAACACATTGGAGCTGTGCTGCTGAAGGTAGTCGTCCCATCCGCCGCTTTGTTCGATCAGGGCCATGGTTACCGGATTTTGCTGCAGATAGTTCAGCATTTCGTCGATGGTATTTTGCATTCCGACGATGTTATCGGAAGTAAGAGAGACTCCTGTGCGGATTTTGGAACTGACCTTGCTGACTACGGTGGCAACATTTTTACGTACAGTTTGGGAAACATTTTGGTCGTGGCTGTTGTCCTGGAAATCTACGATCTGGTCAAGAAGCGGATCGATCACCTGGACCATCTCATCCGGAATACGTCGGGTCAGAGAGGCGATGTCTTTTTCGCTGAGGGTATGCCCGTGAGGCAGCAAAACGCTGTAGCGGTTAACGAGATTTGCCGCCAGGCACATGCCCGGTTCTAAATTGGCGACTCGAATCAGGATCGGCATAGAGTCATTTCCAGCTTAAGGGAACTTTCACTATTATGTTTTTGTAGAACTACGAGGCGACGGAGACACAGTTATTAGATATTTCTCCGTAGGTTTTTGCTATGCGGTTGTAATGTTCGGTTAGTGATATATCGGGAATAGGTTTGTTCAGGAAGGTCAGATCCATCTTATTGAACGAAACAAACTCAATGTCGCTACGTTGATCGGGCAAGAACGGTTTTTCGAGTTGGCTTTTTGGCAGTGGATTGCCTTGTTTGTCGAAGGCAATGATGATTTGGGGCTTGAAAGGATTTTTTTTGTTATGGCGTACCACAACCGCCCATTGACCGTTGCTTAGTTTTATTTTGGCGCCGATGGGAAACGGTTGTATTTTACTGGCAAAAAGATTAGCCAGGGCAGGATCATAGCAATTGCGATAATCGCCGTGCGTCATTTCGTATAGCACGGTGATGGTGTTTTTGGATTTTCCGTACGCTTTGTTGGTGGTAGCGGTCGCGAAGGCGTCAGCTATACGCAAAATGCGGGCGAAGGCGTTAAGTTCGTCTCCTTTAATGCCTTTCATATAGCCGGTGCCGTCGTAGTTCTCGTGGTGATGAAGCACTGCATCAAGTACTGCCGGATTAATTCCATCAGGCAGCAATTCGACGCTTACCATCGGGTGCGCTTTTATAGATTTTTTTTCCTTTTCTGTGATTGGATCGGTCTTGTCATATAGATTTTGAATGGGTATCATACCGATATCATGGAATATAGCAGCCGTGGCCAGGGGCGAAAAACTGGTAGAGCTGCCGGATATTTGGCGGCCGCCGGAAGTTTCCTGATGTTCCCTGACAATATCCTGGATGGCATACGCCAAGAGCAGGCTGTAGTTCAGCACATTCATGCCGTGGCTTTGCAGGTATTCATGACAGACGTTAAACTTTTCGAGGATGTTTATGGTAAGAGGGTTTTCCTGGATGAATTTCAGCATTTCGCTAATGGTTTCATCCAGTTCTCGCATTTGATCGGCGTTTAAATTGAGGACATTGTGCATCATGGATGTGGTTTTTTGAGAAACTGAACTCATGTTTTGTCTTAGTTCCTCTGCGGTTTTTGTGCTGATCTTTTTTTCGGGAAGATCTTCGAAATCTACTACTCCTTCAAGATTCGGCATATCCACGGGAAATGACTCATTCGGGAATTTTCCAGCCAGAAAAGAGATGTTTTCTTTTGTCAATTGGTGTCCGTGCGGCAGTACAATCTGGTAATTATATATGATATTGTCCGCAAGGCGCATACCCGGGTTTAATTCGTTTACGTTAAGCTGTACCGGCATTATAATTTTTCCTGTATTGTATGTCGTATTGCGTACGTCGCAATTTTTTCACGCAATCAGATTTCTGACTTTGTCGGTTTGGGTCTCTAGCCGTTCAGATAGCTGCCAATTGCGGAGATCGGCAATATTCGTACGCCGAATTAGCGGGAACAGCGTAAAAACCGCGTTTGCGGACCCTGACCGCTGTGATACCGGGGAATGAGAGGTCTGCCCCATGGTTTGGTTTAGAGATATTTTAATTATCGGAACACATAGTGTTCTTTGTGAGATCAAGATATGATCGAACTGTTCGGGCTGGTTAACGGATGCGCTTATTGTGAGCGTCATACTGCCTGATGGCGAATATCACCAGGAACAAAGCGATGTAGGGCAAAAAGAATTCCATTATTTCACGGTATCCACCCGAGCCGGGACTGCGATGTGATATTGAACATCCACCGCCACCGCTACTGTTTGATATGTCTGCCTGGGCTGGGCGAGCTATGACATATTGCGTAAAGTGAGTGGTTTTGTAGCGGATGGCGCAGAGAGTATCTGAAATGACAATATGTTCGATATTTGATATTGCTGACTGACTGAACTGGCCGGTTTGCGGATTGAACCAGAATACCGATGCATCGCTAAATCCTGAAACAGAATATGGGATGGTGATGGTAACAGGTTTTGAAAATTCGATGTTGCTACTCGGACCAAACTCATAAGCAAAGAGAATATCCAATACTGTGGGTGGTATTGATGCAGGTGGATTGTCAACACGATGGATGGTTATCTCGGCATCGGTCCAGAGGGCGCCGGCAGGGATTTGCAGGCTGACATCATCCTTGCTGGTTATATTGTTCGGATCGGCGCCGACAATTCCGCCCTGCGAAGCAATAATGGTTTTTGAGTCTATTAGCTCGGCGTTAATCAGGGTGGTCCCAGCATAATGGATACCAGTGCTTCCGTTTGTGCTATCAACCCAGACTATCTCGGGGTTGCCGTTGGCGTCCAGGTTCATTACCGGAGTTTGCTGACCGGCGTTGAGAAAATCATTATCGGAGACCCATATATTTGTCCCAAAGCTACCGCCGGAGGTGGATTCGGCAAAGTAAATGTCAGTGTCATTATTGTCTTCCATGACGTTTCTGTCATCCTGCCAGCAGGCATATATCTTCAGATTATTGCCGGAGGAACCGCTGACAACAATTGCCGGGCAGGATTGGTCCGCCCCGGAACTGTCGTCAACGATATTAACTCCGGTCAGGGGGCTGACCGGCAAAGAACCGGAGGTGGCGGCATAGTAGATGTCTTTATTGCCCTGAGTATCGTCAACCCATAGAAGATGCAGGACATTTCCGTGGGATTCCACGGCAATCGCCGGGAAAGACTGGTTATAGGAGTTATTGACTATGGGCACATTGGTCCAGGGACCCTTATTGGAAGCAGCACCATAAATGTCGGTCGAACCGTTCCGGGCGTCAGTCCAGACCAGATAAACGGTATTGTCGGGATCTATGGCAATGGCAGGTTCGGTTTGGTCGGCGTTGTCAGTGGTGATCGGAGTCATTGTCTTGGTGGCGAAATCATCGCTTGATGAGGCGATGTAGATGTCGTAATTGCCTTTTCGATCGTCCTGCCAGACAAGGTAAATCTGATTGGGCGAGAGAGAATCGACGGCCAGGACAGGGTTGGTTTGATTCGCATTGGTGTTGGCGACTTTGACGGCGGTGGTCCAGTTCGTGCCGTCGGTTGATGCGGAGAAGTAGATGTCCCAATTTCCTTTGGGATTCTCCTGCCAGGCAAGGTACAGTTTGTCATTATTGTCTATTGCCAGTGTCGGGTTGCACTGGTCGTAGTCATTGTTGGTGATTTGTACGCTGTTTTCAAAAGATTGTGAGCCGGCGGGTAATTTTGCAACATAAATATTTCGATTGCCGACGGGACCTGCCTCCCAGGCCACCCAAACATTGCCTTTACTGTCCTGAACGGTTACAGGATTAGTGCCGGTAGAAGTTGAGTTGACCTTCATGTTTCCACCGAAGGACCGCATTTGCGTCTTGAAGGAATAGGTATATTCCGGCACGACATTGCCCACCAGATCGCGAGCGTTGACCGTAACATCTACCGTTTGATCGAAATCGAATATTTCCGTTGGCTGATAAGTGAATATGTAGTTCGCTTTCGTCCCTTCCCGGCGGCATCGGCCGTATTGGCTTATATAATCGGTAGAACCATTGGTATAGACAATATCACTATCAACGGAAATTACTACCGAGTTTATGTCCACTCCAGCTCCATCCAGACCATCATCAACATGCAAAATTATCAGTGTATTGAGCGGCGCCTGGACATCAGGAGAAGGAGAATAAATCTTGATGGTCGGAGCTGTCTGGTCATCGGGAGCAATTTGTTCGAAAGTAACCATAATCGTATGATCCATCGAGATATTATTAAATGCGTAGCTGTTTATCGCACCCTGAGGAATACCATCGACCAGGACATCGACTATGTGATGTTCTGTGTCGGGTGTGATGACGAATACTTGGTTGCTGCCGTGGTCAACTATTGTCGTACCAGGGCTGATACTGCCACCTTGTCCGGCACTGGCGGTTATGGTATGCGTATCAATAGCAAAATTCCCCGAAACGATTTTATCCGAATCCATGGTAATGGCGGCCGGGTTCGCCGAGCCAGTCAGATCACCGAGCCAACCAGTGAAGTGATAGCCATCCACCGGTGTTGCCGTCAGGGTTACCGAGCTGTTATGGTTATAACTGGCCTGATCGGGACTTTTGGTGATTGTGCCATTGGTAGCCGAGACAGCTAATGTATGAGTACCGGCTTCAGAAATAGCCGCTATGGACTTGTTACCATTCATGGTGATGGTAGCTGGATTATCGCTGCCGGTTAAGTCACCGGACCAACGAACGAAATTGTAATCATCATTGGAGGTTGCCGTAATCGTTACAGTATCACCGTGATTGTAGATGTTCTGATCGGGTGACTTGGTCACTGGGCAGTTGGCTGAAGTAAGGTTCAGGGTGTAGGTGTTGAGTTCGAAGTTGGCTGCAATGGATTTGTCAGCGTCCGTAGTAACGGTTGCCGGGTTGTCACTGCCGGTCAAATCGCCGGACCAGCCGGTGAAATGATAGCCTGTAGTTGGCGTTGCCGTCAGGGTTACCGAGCCGTTATGGTTATAACTGGCCTGATCGGGACTTTTGGTGATTGTGCCATTGGTAGCCGAGACAGCTAATGTATGAGTACCAGCCTCACAAATAGCCGTTATGGACTTGTTACCATTCATGGTGATGGTAGCTGGATTGTCACTGCCGGTTAAGTCACCGGACCAACGAACGAAATTGTAGCCTGCCGGGGTGGAGGCTGAGAGCGTTACTGTGTCACCATAGTTGTAAGTGGCTTGGTTGGGTGTCTTACTCACCGAGCCATTTATCGCAGTTACATCCAGGGCGTAAGTATTAATACCGTCATCTTCAATTGTGCACAGGCCCTGACCGTCCACAATCTCCACCGGGCTACTGGCATTGCTGAGGTTGACAAAGAACGTCTCGGCCGGCTCAATTTTCGTATCGCCGTTAACCTTGACGATAATCGTCTTTTCCGTTACTCCCGGCAAAAAAGTCATCACCCCCAAGGCTAGTTCGTAATCATTATCCGCCAGGGTCGCGGTACCGTTGCTTGTATTATAATCCACAGTCACCTGGGACTCACTCGCCTGAGACATGGTCACCGTGAAGACCGCATCCACCGTCCCGGCATCACCTTCGACTACGGATACATCGGTGATAGACAGCGTTCGGTTAATCGGGGTCGAAACCTCATTGACGGTAATTGATACCGTGGCGATATTGGAATCGAGGGCCGCGTCATTGACCTTGAAGGTAAACGAGTCAGAACCGTTATAGTTTTGGCTGGGAGTATAAGTGAGATTGGGTGCTGTGCCTGAAAGGGTTCCATGCCCGGGCTGCGTTCCTATACTCCAATTCAAGGTGTTACCGTCGGGATCATTGGCGGTGAGGGTGATATTTTGGGAATTGTTCTCATTCAGGGTGATGCTCTGGCTGTTGGCTACCGGGCTGTGGTTGACCGATCCCGGGGTAGTCATAAAAGTGTAATCCTGGCTTAGGGAAAGTTGGCTGGAAGAATCTGTTGATCTGATGCGGTAATGATAGTTTGTTTCCGCTGTTAAACCAGAAATTATAACAGAATGAGAAGTAACCAAATCGCTATCCAGGTTGGTAACACTACCGTAACCCGAATTCAACCCATATTCCACTTGGCTGGTTGAGTTCTCGTCGGTAGTCCAGGTAATAGTTGCTCCGGAAGTGGTAATCTCGGTTGCTTGAACATTAGAGATGACCGGACCGGTCGAATCACTGCTGTACTGATAATTCCAAGTTGTTGGGGGCATGGCATTACCGGTGAGATCCTTCACGCCTTCTACAGTCAGGATATACTCCCCACCTTCGGCATGGTCCGAGGTATCCAGGATGACTGTTCGAAGGTCCACATCCAGCTTAGCGGAGTTAATAGTGATACCGGGGCTGATAGAATAGTTGGAGGTTGTCTCGGCAGTTGCTTGATCAAGCGGTTCGCTAAAGAGAATGCGAACCGGAGAGTTGGCCGTTACGCCTACAATAGATGGCGGCGTGTTATCTTGTATGTTTGATAAATATTCATAGCAGCCGGCATCGGGTTGTGAATCACGTGGATTGCCGAGGATATCTGTTGCTGGTGCGTTTAGGGCACCTATATCAACGGCACTTGAACCAGAAGTAAGGCTGTAATCCTCATTGTCATAATCTGCAAACTGGCTTTGCCAAAGGGCGTCATCATTAAGCTCAACAGAATTATCGCCAAAAACAAAATTTGCACCATCTATATGAACCCACCAGTATTTGACCATATTGTAATTACAATAATTAGGATTGGGTGTTTTGGGGTCGTAATCCTCGCCCTCGTATCTCTGCTGAAAATCTACCATCAGCGCAATGTTTCCTGAGAAATCATCACATTGTGCATCCCAAATAAACTCAAGTCGCTCATCAGGCAATGTATTGTTGCGAACAATAAGATTTCGATGAGTACCAAAAAATGCAACGCCCCTCCCGGAACCGTAGATGTTATAAACTAAATTGTTCTCATAGACCATATTGTTATAGCTAACTGAGCCATCCTTAGACGACCCCGACCATACACCTTGTGCATCCGACCAGGTGTAAGCCCCAACGTCGTGAATAATGTTGTTTTTAACAGTCACATTATTGGGGCCATAACTGCTGGTTTGCGGATATGTCTGGATACCGTCCAGATGGTAATTAGATGTGGTCTCTATTTTCGTGATTGTCGGATAATCCTGCCCAATCGCGGATTTAAGAGTAATACTATTACTATCGAAGGAACTAACTTCATAGGCCGCACCACTAACACGAGTTCCATCTATGGTTAAGATTACGAATTGACAGTAACTGGAGCTCCAATCCGCAAACGGAGTACCTGAATTGGCCGTAATAATTTTAGAGGCATTATCGTAAGAAGCACCTGTATCATCTGTGTAAACCACCGGTCGGTCTATATTATAAATTGAGTTGTTGCTAATCGTACTGGAGCGACCTTGAAGAATAATGCCATCAGAGTATAAATCGTGCAGAGTGTTGTTGTGTATAGTCCAGTCATTGCCCCAAAAAGTTATAGCGTGCTGGACGTGCGTGATGTTGCAGTTTGTAACCGTGATGTGCTCGGTCTCAACGGTCGTATACTTTGTCCAGACTCCAAATTTGAAATTAGAAATCGTACAGTTATCAATTTCAATATTCGTAGACCCAAAAAGAACTACTCCTGCATTTTGAGTACCCCAATCCTGAAATTCGTTTTCAGGAGAACTGTTGCCATCAATAATACAGTTTCGTAAGCGGACATAGTTACATAGATGAACAAAAACAGCCCTATGGTCCCCAGAAGGATTGCCTGGGCCTATTGTGATGTCTTCAAAGTGCAAATACTTATTATAAGGGCCGGCCAATAGCCCCATAGCTATATACGTAAATACCGGAGTATGTCCAGAATCTGCTTTATACGTAATCCAATCGTTGCGTACACCAGTTGAGTCCACAAAAGCACCATAATTACCTGTGCGTAACAAGACAGTATCACCCTCCACAAGCGTTGATTGCGCTTTTCCAAGTGTCTTCCATGGCTGGGCGCTTGTACCGAGACCAGAGTCGTTGCCGTTGACGGCATCGAGATAGTAGGTTGCAGCCGAGGCGAGGTTGGGGCCGATAAGGCAGGTGATCAACAGAAGGGGTAGCCAGAACTGATTTGAATGGTGAATTTGCTTTTTGGCCATTATCACTTTCCTTTGCCTCACTTGCCAAGTAGGTTCGATCGCGCAATCTTACCTATATTACTACGCTTATCTAATTTAACATATAAAATTGGGGTTGGCAAATGCAGGATCAAAGATTCTTTTTTGACAGGATTAACAGGATTTACTGGATTAAACTTTGTAGGTTTGCCCCAAATGATGAGTACTGATTAGACGGTTTTTTATTACCCTGTAAAGTCTTACAGTAAAACAGGTTAGCAGTGCAGGCTTCTTGTATATCCTGTTATCCTGTCCAGAAAGCTCTGCCGAAAGGCGATTAATCTCTTGATATTACAGATGTTATGTAAATCCATGGTCGGATACTGGGCTCCCGCCCCCAATCGAGTTGAGGGCAGGCTCTGTGCAGGGGTGACATGATGCTATGAGAAAATTTGTGTAAGTGGGTTGACCAGTTGGATTTTTCATATTACACTGTCTATGCTGATTATACCGGACATGGAGGTCGGTGGCTACGTATATACCCATTGGGTATGATTATTCCTGGCAGGGCCAAAAGTAAAGCTTTGTCTGCAAAATAGTTATGTAATGGCATGTCAGAAAATTTAATTGAGGATCGGCACACTATGTTTTTTTCGCATCAAGTGGATGTTATAATCGAACGATTACTCTAGCAGGACTTTTTTTGGGCTTTTTGTTACCCTTAACGGATTATATTTTTTTAGTCAATACTAAATGGTTAGTTATCGGAACAAATATAGCACACGGACGGCACGGATGCAACGGATGAACACAAGATTTACCCAATGGGTACCATTTTGCAAGGCGAGACTGTTTGCAACGTGTTATGGGTAATGAACTTACGAAATGTACAATATGGTATTTTTACCTGGAATGAGTATAAAACCGTTTTTGTTCATCTATATCCGTTGAATCCATGTGGTATAAACAGAAACAGAATAAATTGGAAAAGCATATTTCATATAATGGTCGTATTTGGTTGTGGCTGCTTGTAGTGGTTTTGCTGTTGTGCTCGGGTGTTATATACCACTCTGTTGCGGAGCATCTGCAGGGGATTAGTGAAAGTCCCATAACCCTGCCCGTACCTTTGGCGGAGTTTCCACTGGAGGTAGGCCAGTGGAGCGGCCGGGAAATCCCCATCCCTGTAAACGTCCAGAAGGTAGCTGGAAACGACGATTTTCTCAGCCGCCTGTACATTAATAAGGAAACCAGCCAGTGGGTCAATATCTATGTGGCCTATACTGCCAGGCCGCGGACGATGCTGGGCCATCGGCCCCAGGTGTGCTATCCGGCCCATGGCTGGATTCACGATAGCAGCGATCATAAAAAGGTGATTTCCAGGCGGGGTCTGGGCATACCATGTCTTTTGCACCGGTTCCACCAGCCGGCGCCAAATTATGAAGAGATGCTGGTATTGAACTTCTATATTGTCAACGGCCAATTGACAGACGATGAAAGTGTTTTTAGCGGTGTTGGCTGGCGGACGCCGAACATAGCAGGCGACCCGGCCCGGTACGTGGCACAGGTCCAGGTCAGCTCCATCCTGGAGAATTCGGCTCGCTCGGGGGCGAAGGATTTTACCGATTTGATCCTGGATTATTTCCCAGATTCTGACGGTACAGTTAAAGCGGCCGAGCAATAGCGGTAGAAGAGAATTCAGACAGGATAACAGGATAATCAGGATACATTTGGAGAGAGAAAGAAATTCTGTGATAATGCTGTCCAAAAAAGATTCTTTGACGGGATTAACAAGATTAATGGGACGAATAGAATAAAGTCGATTGTGAATCAACGTTATCTGGGAAATTTGCGGTTAAATAACGCAAAACGCTGATAACTGATAACCCTATTAACCACTTTGTCTCTTTGGGACTTCGTGGTTAAGTGTTTTTAATTCAAGCGGTTACAGGAATTTTACGATGTAACCCACGGGGATGGAGTGTGTCCACCTCCGGTAGGATTTTCTTAGACAGGATAACAGGATTAACAGGTTAGAGTTCCAAAGTTGCTCTGACGAAATTAACTGGATTGTAGGATTTATCTTGTACACATCCTGGAGATCCTGTTCATTCAAAGAAAGAATTATTGACGGGATTGACTGGATAGCCCCAGAGAAGAAGTAGGTTTAATCACGATGTTCAAAAGAACTGATTTATCCTGTATATCCTGTCAAAAAAAGGAATTATGACGGGATTGGCCCTGTAGGAGATGGCGGAGGTTTATGGTTGCTATGTAGTGTAAAGAGTTGACGGAGAAAATCATTGGTTGTGCCTATCAGGTCTATAATAAAATGAGTTTTGGCTTTTTGGAGTCCGTGTATGAAAATTGCTTAATGATCGAACTGAATAAGGCCGGGCTTCAGGCAGAACAACAAAAGGCCGTTAACGTCTATTATGACGGTGAGATGGTCGGAGAGTTTAGGGCGGATATTATTGTTGAAGAGATCATCATATTAGAATTGAAATCGGTCAGACAGATTATTGCAGCCCACGAGGTACAGTTGGTGAATTATCTTTTTGCTACAGGAAAGCCTGTCGGGCTGTTATTTAACTTTGGAGAACAAAAGCTTGAGGTTAGAAGAAAAATCAAAGACCTCAAGTAGAATTGCTATGATGAGATTAACAAGATTACCCGGATACATCCTGTGATCTTGTCCAGAAGAATTATAGACAGGATTAACAGGATCAACAGGATGATTTGCCTTTATCCTGATTAGAACTGGTTCTAACCTGCGTAATCTGTGTCAAGCTTTGGTTGTGGCCCTTGCTACCCCTATTTCAGGCCTTGATTTCAGTCTGAGCTTGGGCATCAGATATGACTTAAGCCTCTGCCGCCACTTTCCAACTGATATTGGCGGCAGAGGTTCAGCAGTGCACCGGCCTCCTTCCAGGCAGTCCCCGGCACCCGATACGGCAGTGTTCGGCGTCCGATCCAGTAGAAGTCGCAGTGGTGCAAAGCAGGGGTAGGCCCCGGAACTCGATTGGAGCCAACACTGGTGACAATGTGGACTGGGGGACTAATCTTGATATTCAAGTTTGATGATTTTGGAAGATAACTCCAATTCAAGCCATATTATTCGCCGAGCTAGTCAGGGTGATATGGAGGCATTGCTATATATTTGCCGCGAGTGCTTTCCAGATAGCCTGCGGTGGCAGAGTCCGCGGTCTTTAGGCAGAAAATGGTGGGATGCTACTCTCACATCTAGTTCAAGTGAGACTTGGGTTTGTCTGAAAAACGGTGAGATAGCCGGCTTTTGTGTTTTGATTACCGATGAAGATGAGGAGGTAAAAGTCGGCCAACAACGTAATGGTTCTTTCTTTGACAGATTATTCGCAGTCGCGACTCATCCAAAGCTAGCGTTCTTTAAAATTCAGAAAAAGATAAAGGCTGTTATGGCTACAGCCGGGAACCATTCAGAACCTAAAGCTACTCATTCACGTATTGATGAAAACCCCGTTTGGCTTGGCCTAATTGCCGTCTCGCTCAGCATGCGAGGTAAAGGTTTAGCAAAGCAGATGTTGTATTTTTGCGGTGACAGGGCGTTTCAACTCAACCGGCATGTGATCAAACTTCGCGTTGACCCGGATAACAAGCCAGCGCGAAGCCTATATGAACGGACAGGCTTTGTCTGTACATCACAAACATCAGTCGATTGCATCTATACGAAAGTATTGGGTAGTCAAACTATGCAACCCTACGCAGACAAAAGCTGACAAACAACACGAGAGATCGTTAACGTTCGAATTTATGAGAAATCTGGTGCTAAAAATAACTGGATTGTGGGGTGGGAGTAGCCTGAAGGCAAAATGTGCCCAGGGTGCGATGGTGTTGGCTTTTGGATCGGTGGGCGAGCGAGGATTACGATTTCTACGAGTCTTGATTCTTGCGAGAATTTTAGCTCCTGAGCAATTTGGCATAATAGCAATCGTAATAGCTTCTCTGAGGATACTTGAGGCCTTTACGGAAGTCGGGGTAAAACAATCGGTCATTCAAAACAAGCGAGGCGACGAACGTGAATATCTCAATGTCGCATGGTGGTTTCAATCGCTACGAGGATTGGGATTGTTCACAATTGCCATACTGGCTGCTCCGTGGATAAGTTCTTTCTACGGCAAGCCGGAGCTTCTTAGACTATTTCAGGTTTCCTACCTGTCAATTGTTTTTACAAGTTTTGTCAGCCCACGTGTTTACGTACTCGAGAAAGAATTTAGATTTGGCTGGTCGGTGCTTCTGGTTCAAGGCAGCGGCGTATTGGGCACGGTAATAACTATCGCGGCTGCTTTTATGATAAGAAATGTCTGGGCTCTGGTTATAGGTTTCGTTGCGGAAGCTGCAATATTGTGCTTGTTTTCATACATAATGATCCCTTTCCTGCCAAGATTCAGGATAGATAGAGAATGCCTAAAAGAACTAATGGAATTTGCTCGCGGGATGTTCGGCTTGCCGATTCTGACCTGGATCAGTCTTGGAGCGGACGTTTTGGTGCTCGGCAAAATTGTAGCCGATGATGAGTTGGGTATGTACAGTCTGGCTGCGCATCTTGTTCTTTTCCCTATCATATTGTTTACCCAGATAGTAAATCCCGTTTTGCTTCCAAGTTTTGCCCAGAAGCAAGATGACAGGAATGCTCTTTGCTGTGCGGTTCTTAAGATTACGCGGGGCGCAGCTATCTTCGCCATACCTTTGGTAGCCTTTTTGGCGAGTTGTGCAAGTGGGATACTGTTACTGGCTTATGGTTCCCAGTATGTGGCGGTGGCTGTGCCATGCGGGATATTATGTTTGCTTATTTTGGTTAGGGTTGAAGCTACAATCCCGGCTGCGTTGTACTTTGCTGTGGGGAGACCTCAGTTACATCGTCGATCTGTTATGTTAAGGGCAGCAATCATTGTTGCTCTTATTTATCCGGCGATTGTTTATTTTGGACTATCGGGTGCTGCTGCTGTTATGGTTATAGGCAATTTCATAGCTTTGTTGGTGCAGATATTTTGGTGCCGGAGAGTTATTGATCTTAAATTCAGTAGTTATATCTGTTGCTACATTCCTGGTTTGTTACTGGCGCTGCCCGTGATAATGATCGTTGGTTTATTACGATTGTCGGGAGTGAACTCACCCATATGGCTCTTGATTGACGGGGCTTTGGCTCTTGCCGCGGCATTTATGGGGGGCGGATTTATCTTAAGTCGCAATAACGAACCCTCTACAATCGAAAAAAGATCAGAGAGCAAAGCGGATTATTCATTTTTGGCTGAAGTTGACAGTGTTAAAAAAAGATAGCCCAATAAGTAAAAATATGAAAATATGTTTGCTCGGTGCTTCCTTCGAAACCGGCAATATGGGAGTCAGCGCTCTGGCCGAGTCGAGCATAAAGATTATTCTCAACCGCTGGCCTGATGCTGAGATTACTCTTCTTGGTGTCGGTTATACGCCTCACGAGGACCGCTTCTTTATCTCTGATAGGGAAGTACATATCAAGACGCTCCCTATAAGGTTTTCGAAGAACATTTTTCTGCCTTATCATTTCTTGGTATTTGTGCTCTATGGGTCACTTTCAAAAGTCTTGCCTGGTTCAGCTCTTAAAAACGCATTAGTCAACCGCAATTCATATTACAAAACCTTGTGTGAGGCAGATATTGCAGTTGACATTACGGGCGGTGACAGTTTTAGCGATATTTATGGTTTTCGCAGGTTCTTTTTGGGATTTTTATGTAAGTGGCTTGTTATGTATTTAGGAATAAAGTTAGTTCTTCTGCCGCAGGCATATGGCCCATTTAAGCGACGCTTGGTCAAGGCTATGGCCAAATACATTTTGAATCGTGCCAGTCTGGTCTATTCACGGGATCAGGCAGGTGTGGAATATGTGAACAAGCTGCTAAACAAAAATATAAGGAATAGCAAAGTCAGATTCGCTCCCGATGTCGCTTTTGTCTTGGACTCTCGTGAACCTGAGCATCTTGCTATCGAGCCGTCGGAAAATATACGATCGCAGGACTCGATAGTGGTCGGCCTGAATATCAGCGGGCTTTTGTTCAACGGTGGCTACACGCGAAACAACATGTTCGGTCTGAAAAGTAACTACCGTGAGTTGATTTACGCTGTCATCGAAATGTTTATAAAAGATAAGGCTACGGTCATTCTGTTGATTCCACATGTGTTTCCACCGGCAGGTTACGAAGTCGAAAGTGATCCCCAGGCATGCACGAAGGTCTATGAAGAATTGAACCAAAAATATCCCGGTAGAATATTTCTGGCGCGAAGTCATTACAACCACAACGAAATTAAATATATAATTGGCTTATGCGATTTCTTTGTCGGCTCGCGCATGCACGCCTGCATAGGGGCGATTTCACAAAATATATCGGCCGTGGGTTTGGCATACAGCGGGAAATTCCATGGCGTATTTGCTTCGTTAGGGATAGACGATCTGGTCATCGACCTAAGAACGGAAAAGGAGAATGCCATCCTGTCACGTACAAAAGAGGCGTTTGCAAATCGCGACAATATTGCCAGGCAGATACGCGGAAAACTTCCAGAAATACAAAGGAAAGTCTTGGGACTCTTTCAGGATGTATGCCGATCATGTACGCACTAGTCGGCTGTATTCCTGGGTAACAAAAGAGTTTATAAGCAGCCAAAAATGAGCGGTTTAACATTAGGAATAGGAATTGTCGTTTCCCTGTTGGCGTTGGTGTTGCGTCCCGCTTACGCTTTTTTCCTATATTTGGCCACATTGCTATTGTATCCGAACTATCTCGTGGTAAACATTGGTACTTTAGATATATCAGCGGTTCGAATTATGGTGAGTGTATTGCTGTTGCGATGCCTGTGCAACAAACAGATTAAGAGTTCATTTACATGGTCTCGACTGGATACGGTAGTGACATTCAGTATCGTCGTATATATTGCGATGTTTTTTATTACCAGGCCTTTCAGCGTGGCTTTGGAAAATCGAAGCGGATTTTTGATGGATATTTGGTTTGCTTACCTGATCGCCCGCTTTTGCGTCACCGATCAGAAAGGATTTAGCACTGTTGTGAAATGTATCGGCATTCTGCTGGTCCCGCTCGCTATTCTGGGCGTTGTAGAAGCCATAACAGACTGGCAACCATTTCTTCCTCTAACTCAGTATTGTCCCTGGCAGCCGGAAATACGCCTCACGGATCCTCGCACGGGATTGAACAGGGCTATCGGGCCTTTTGGCCATCCGATTATGTTTGGAGCATGCTTTGCGATGTTTTTGCCGCTTATTTATTCCATGCGTCATCAGAAGAACTGGCACACTTTGGCATATATTCTTTCGGGTGCGGCAATCATGGGCAGTTTAAGCAGTATGTCCAGTGGTCCGATTATGATGGCCATAGTGGCCATTTTCTATATGGCTTTGGAAAGACACAAACATTTGGTTAGTCCATTACTTATATTGTTGGTGATTTCATGCGTAGGCACTGGAATTATCAGTAACAGACCGTTTTACCACGTGCTTCTTTCACGGCTAAATCCGATTGGAGGAAGCTGGTGGCATCGGGCTAAGTTAATAGACCTGGCAATTGAGGATGTTGGTCAATGGTGGCTCGTTGGGTATGGTGGGCGAGATCCCGGCTGGGGTCAGTTCCTGGGCAGCAGCCACACGGATGTGACAAATCAGTATATCCTGCACGGTGTACAGTATGGTATGCTCGGGGTTGTAGCTCTTTGTCTGGTTTTGGTTTTTGCCTTTAAGGAATTGATTCGTTTACACAATTCAACTCCGGACTCTCAAATAAAATCATTAGCCTGGGCTCTTGGCGGTTCATTATTTGGCGTAGTAGTCGTGTTTATGTCCGTCAGCTTTTTCGGACAAATGCAGAGTCTGTTCTATTGTCTTCTCGGAATAATTGGTTCCGCCAGCAATTTTGCCCCGGTGGAGCGAGGAAGGCTAAGAAGTTCGTTCTTGTGCAAATAAAAGTCTTGGAGTAGTTGAGAGTATGTTTTGGGGTATCGGGCGACTTGAGTCGTATTGAACGGGAATGAGAACTTGATATGCGGAAACCAGCAGAATTTTGAGGAAAACATGGAGATTATAAAAGCAACGAGCATCGAGGAAATCGAGGCTATTCGTCCTGCTTGGGAAAGTATTCAAAATAACACATCATGCCCGATTATTAACGCGAATATTGACAGGTATCTTTCTGTTATCAAAGCAAGCGATGGTGATGTTCGACCATACGTGCTGCTGTTTTGCCGGGAGGATGAACCTGTGGGCATGGTAGTAGGACGTTTGGAGAAGCATAAGCTGGTTTGTCGAATAGGATACAAGGTTTTGTTCAGTCCTTCACTCCGATGCATGACGGTAGTTTATGGTGGCATAATGGGAGAACTTGACGATTCTACTTGCACGGAATTTGTCCGGGAGATGCTTTCGATCTTGCGTCTAGGCGATGTCGATATGATTTTTTTAAATCACATTAAAACGGATTCGCCTTTTTATAAATTCGCAAGGAACATGCCGAGTTTTGTCTGTCGCGGTCATTTTCTGGTAATTCAAAAGCACTGGACGATGTCGGTTCCCGAAAATATCGACGAGTTTTATAAGCGATACTCGAAAAAACACCGGGCTAATATAAAACGATCTATCAGGAAACTCGAAAAGGAATATCCTGATAAGGTTGAAGTAGTTACGTATAGTGGAAAAACTGGAATCGATACCGCACTCAGGGATATTTTCGAGATATCGCGTAATACGTATCAACATGCTCTTGGGAAAGGCGTCGAGGATGATGCTCGAACGCATAGCATAATGAGAACGGCGACGGAATGCGGCTGGTTTCGGGCGCATTTACTATATATTAATAATAAGCCATGTGCTTTTCAAACAGGGCTTCACTACAACCAAACGTATTTTCTGGATCAGATTGGATTTGACCCAGATTATAAGCAGCATGGCATAGGAACGGTATTATTTATTAAAGTATTGGAAAGTCTTTGTGGCAATCCCGCTGTTTCCACGATTGATTTTGGCTTTGGCGACGCTGTCTACAAGTATTGGTACGGGAATAATAGCGATCACGAGGCATTGCTATATATCTTTGCACCGAGATTGTATCCGATTTTGATCAATATTTTGCAATCGAGCGCCACGGGTTTATCTTTAGGTGCGAATTGGCTAGCAGATAAAACAGGTTCTGTACGATGGTTGAAACGCCACTGGCGAGACAGGCTCCAGTGGAAGAATGGGCAAAAAGAGAAGTAGAATTCGAAGGTGGTCTCAAATTATTATACTGATTGGGCTAAGTATTTGCATATGCGTCGGCGTTTACGTAGGGTTCCCCTGGATATATGGACGGTGGGCAAGAAATATTCTTAAATTTAGAGCGGTTATGTCAAAAACTCTTGTTCTGACATTTGACGATGGTCCCGGAAGCCGATTGACGCCCACTATATTGAAGATATTGGCTGAGCACAACGTTAAAGCAACTTTCTTTTTGCTGGGAAGGAATATATCTGGTCGTGAAGCAATAGTACGTCGTATTGCCGCCGAAGGCCATGAGATATGTTCACACGGCTATGATCATTTAAATTACTGGTACGTTTCTCCATTTCGTGCACTGCGTGATATTAAGCGGGGCTGGCAATCCATTGATGCCTCACTGAATGAAAAACGAAAGAAATATCCGTTTCGGCCTCCTTATGGCAAGCTCAACATTATTTGTTTGTTTTATTTGATAGTGAGAAGGGTGCCTATCATCTATTGGTCAATTGTTTCAGGAGATACCTGGCCGTCAAGCAAAATAGACAGTCAACGCACTAGATTGCTGGCTGAAAAAGCGGGCGGAGGAATAATCCTTTATCATGACTTTGATCGTTCGGATGATAGTATTGACGGGTTAATTGTTGAATCAATATCTTCGATTCTTGAGATGGCGAAAAACGCCAGCATGCGCGTCGCAAAAGTTTCAGAACTGCTAAATGCGTACGATTAATAGATTTAATGCTATGGAATCTAAAGCTGGAATGGACTATGTTGTTTTGGAAAGTAAATATACTCGCAGGAGGTGATTATTGTGGCCAATCCTGATATAATAAAGCAAAAAAGAACCGATTTGTTTCTGGAATTAATAAAGGATAACAAAGGCGATAGAGTTTTGGATATCGGCTGTCAGTCCGGCGATCTGTGCCACCAACTCTTGCAACTCGGATATGAACCGTATGGCATTGAGATAGTAAAGGAATTGATTAATACGGCTAAAGCCAGGCATCCTCATATCAAATATGAATTCGCGGATTGTGAAAAGCACATACCATTTACTGACAAGTTCTTCGATATTGTATGGGCGGGCGATGTAATTGAACACATACGTTTTACCGACGTTTTTGTTAATGAAATTAATCGAGTCTTGAAGCCCGGTGGTATTTTCGCCCTGAGCACTCCCATGCACAATAAGATCAAGAATGTGATTATATCTCTTTGTAATTTCGAAAAACATTTCGATCCGGAGTTTCCTCACCTGCGATTTTACAGCATGAAAAGCCTGGCAAGCATATTAAAAAAGAGAGGTTTTGAAATAGTTTCGGTAAATTACATCGGAAGAATCAAGCCGATAGCGAACAGCATGTTGGTTTTGGCAAAGAAGGCAGAAGACAAGGAAATGGATAGCATGTACCGCTATTGAACAGATTATTTGCAATCAGGTGATCATAAGGCTATGAAATCAACGGCTAAGAAATTGTTGGAAGTTGCAGAGTTTTTAAGTGCGTTGCTATATTCGGCGATATTAATCCTGCGGCGAGATGGAACGCGAAGAACAATCGTGTATTACCACAGCGTACAGAAAAAGGACATAAATAGATTTGAAAAACAAATGGAGTATTTGGCCAAGAATTGCCATGTGGTCAATGTCTCTGAGATTGGAGAAGCGCAGGCCGATGCACGATATACGGTTGCCATAACGTTCGACGACGCCTTTGTAAGCGTGCTTGAAAATGCCGTGCCGGTGTTGAAAAGGCATGGATTGTCCGCGGGCATCTTCGTTCCTACCGGAAATCTGGGACAATCGCCTCGTTGGGAGATGCCTGAGAACTGCCCCGACAAAAATGAAATCGTTATGAATCGCGACCAACTTGCTGAGCTTGCCGATGACAATATTTCGATATTTTCGCATTCGGTCTCTCATCCAATATTTACTCTGGTTGATAATGATATGCTGAAAAATGAACTGGAACAGTCGAAGAATACTTTAGAAGAAATTCTTGGGTATGAAATTGTCGGCATAAGTTATCCTCACGGCGCTCATGATGATAGGGTATGCCGGCTCGTTATGGAAGTCGGCTATAAACTTGGTTTTACCACAGAGCCGACCATGGTCGATAATAACGCCGACCCTTTGAAGATAGGTCGCTTTTCTGTGTCACCGAGCGACAGCTTATTGAAATTCAGGCTTAAGGTCAATGGGGCATATCAGATCACAAAGTACTTGCGATGCCTAAAAGCCAAGGCATTCAGACTTATGAGTAGGATAAGATAATCGAGTGTAACGTAACCCGTGTTAGGGAGTGAAGAGAGGGGCGTTGAATGGATTTGTCAATTGTCATAGTCAATTGGAACACACGGGATATTTTGCGGGATTGTCTGCTATCTGTTTATGATCAGACGAGTGAGATTGAATATGAAGTGATTGTTATAGACAATGCTTCAATTGACGATTCAGTGTCAATGGTCCGGGCGGAATTCCCACAGGTTTATCTGATTGAAAATTCAGAAAATCGGGGTTTCGCCGCGGCCAACAATCAGGGTATGGAGATTGCCAAGGGCCAATATGTGCTATTACTGAACAGTGACACGATTATATTGGATAACGCAATATCAAAAACTCTTGAGTTCGCCAAGGATCGTCCCAACGCGGCCGTTGTCGGATGTCGCGTCTTGAATGCGGATAAAAGTTTACAGCCTACATGTTTCATGTTCCCTTCGTTGCTTAATCTGGCATTGGCGAGTATTTATTTGTACAAGATATTTCGGAAAAATCGATTCTTCGGCCGAGAACTGATGACGTGGTGGAATAGAGACGACATTCGCGAAGTGGATGTGGTGGATGGCTGTTTTATGTTGGTGCGTCGTGAAGCGTACGAACAAGTCGGAGGTACGGACGAGCAGTTTTTCATGTATAGCGAAGAGACCGATTGGTGTTATCGCTTTAAGCAAGCCGGGTGGAAAAATATATTTGCGCCGATTGCCGAGATTGTCCACTTGGGAGGACAGAGCAGTAGGCAAGTAGCGGGCAAAATGGCTTTGCAGTTGCGGGGGAGCGTCTTGCAATTCTGTAAGAAGCATTATTCTCCTTTCACGTACCGACTGGCTTGTTTTTTAATGCTGATATTCTTTGTTGTTCGGATTCCAATGTGGTTTATCAAATGGACCGTAAGCACAAGAAATCGAGCATATTGTCGGCTACGTATGAAAATTTACGTGATCGGGGCATGGAGATTGATTTCAGGGGGATGGCGATCTCTTTGCGTCAACTCATGTAAGCTATAAAGGTTGCGATGGAGAAAGTGTTATATGTCCGGATCGGAATTTGACAGTATGGTATGTTTTGGTGGCGAGGACTGGTGGTACCATAATCGCGCGCACGTTGACATGCAACTAATGCGGCGATTTGCCAAATGGGGAACTGTCCTTTATGTCAATTCAATTGTGATGCAAAAGCCGAATCTGGCAGAGGGAAGAAAATTCGCACAAAAGCTTTGCCGCAAAGCTAAAAGTATTTTTACGGGGCTTAAAAGAACCGATGCCGGTTTCTGGGTGTACAGCCCATTTTCGCTGCCGGTGCATCACATTAGCTGGGCCGGTTATTTAAATGAAATGCTTTTGCGTTTTCAGATATTGTGCGTTGCTCGCAAACTTAATATGAACAGGCCGATTATCTGGGTTGCCTGCCCTGTTGCTTGTAATGTTGCCATTAAAATGAAAAGACAAAAGCTTATATACCAGAGGACTGACAGGTTCGAGGAGTTCCCAGGTGTTGACGCCAAACGCATAAAAGATTACGATAAAAGATTAAAGACCAAGGCGGACCTGACCATATTTGTCAACAATGTATTATATGAAGAAGAAGCCGGGCAGTGCAAAAGAGCCTTGTATCTGGACCACGGCGTTGATTATGATATGTTTGCGTCGGCTGAAAATGATACACAGCAACCCTGCGATATCACCAATATCCCTAGGCCAATAATTGGCTTCTATGGAGGTTTTGGCGAACATACCACTGATATAAGCCTTTTGGAGAAAGTGGTCGATATGATGCCAAATAAGTCTTTTGTTTTTGTGGGCCGGGAATCGCCTGAATGCGGCATCCTGGCAAATAAAAAAAACGTGTGGATGCTGGGGCAAAAATCTTATGAGCAGATACCGCAGTACGGAAAGTGTTTTGATGTGGCGTTGATGCCGTGGAAACAGAACCGCTGGATTCAAGCATGCAACCCAATCAAATTGAAAGAATACCTGGCGTTGGGCAAACCCATTGTAAGTACTCCCTTTAACGAATTGGATAAGTATCTTGATGTGGTTTATGAGGCCAAAACTCCTGAAGATTTCGCACAGTCTATAGAAATTGCTCTGAATGAGGATAGTTCCGAACGAGTTGCCGCCAGAAGGGATAAGATAATAAATGCCACATGGGACAGTAAGGCACAGATGCTGTTGAAAGAACTATTTCCTGAAAAACAGTAGCAATGATACGATATACTATCAATGGCAAAACAAAATGGGTATAAACTGAAAATATGTATCGCATGTTCACCGGGTGGGCACATGGTGCAAGCCAGACAACTGGCTGGGGTGTATGAAAAGCATGATTATTTCTATTTCACCTTTTCAGGAAGCGTGGCAAAAGAATTGGCCAAAACCAATCGTGTCCATGCCATTCCCAATATCACGAGAAAAAATCCTCTGTCATGGATTGTTGGGGTAATAATGTCCATCTATGCCGCAGTTGTGGAAAAACCTGATGTCGTGATTTCCACGGGTGCTGGCGTGGTAGTCTTCTTTTGTGTGTTCGCAAAATTGATGGGAGCAAAGCTGGTATTTATCGAAAGTATGGCTAAAGTTGAAAAACCTACTTTAACTGCAAGAATGTTATACCCGTTTGCTGATTTATTCTTCGTCCAATGGCCCGGATTGCTTAAGTTTTTTCCAAAGGCGAAATATATGGGGAGATTGTTTTGATATTTCTCACGGTGGGCAACTGGCATAAAGGATTTGATCGGCTTGTCCAGGCAGTTGATGGCCTTAAGGAACGAGGTGTTATTGCTGAGGAAGTAAAAGCCCAAACGGGTTCAGGAAGCTATAGGCCAAAGCGATTAACGGTTCTAAACTATTGCTCACCCGATGAGTTTATCGATAATATGACTGAAGCCCGTATTGTCATATCGCATGCCGGTGTTGGAACAATGGGACAAGCAATTAAGCTGGGAAAATCAATTATTGTTGTTCCCAGAAAAGCTGCTATGGGTGAAGTCAGCAACGATCATCAATTCATTACTGCTAAACAATTACAGGCGGAAGGTAAAATCCTCGTGGCCTGGGATACCTCAGAGTTACCTTCGAAAATTATAGAGGCCGAAAAATTCGTTCCGGCCCAGGAGTGTGGAGATGAAAAAATAATACAGGCTGTTGATGAGTTTATCAGTAAATTGGCAGAGCGAAAAGTCAAAAGATAGCTATATGCAGGATTTCATTATTTCTATTGTTAATTATTGTCAAAAAGATCTACTTAACCGATGTTTAACCCAGATTAAAAGTCTTGATCTATCTGACAAGTGGCATACGGTTGTTTTGGACAATAGTTCGTCAGATGATTCGACTGACATGGTGGAAGCGAATCATTCATGGGTGGAGTTGATAAAGCTTAACAAAAATGTCGGCTTTGGAAAAGGCCATAATATTATATACTCAAAAACAGACAGTGTCTACTTTTTTGTCCTAAATCCTGATGTTGTTGTTTTGCCCGGAAGTCTGGAAAAGCTCGTTGAAATGCTTGAACAGCATGATAAAGCTGCAATTGTCGGCCCCAAATTGTTAAATCCCGATGAAACACTTCAGCTTTCCGCTCGCCGTTTTTACAACTGGCCGACCGTGTTGTGTCGCAGGCTTCCACTGCCCGGTCGAAAAAAAGTAAATGATTTCCATCTAATGAAGGAATGGGACCACAAGAATGTGCAAAATGTGGATTGGCTATTGGGAGCGGTTATGGGGATTCGCAGATCTGCCTTTGAACGAAATGAACTATTTGACTCACGTTATAAATTATATTTTGAAGATGTTGATCTGTGCTATTTCGCCCATCAACAAGGATGGGATGTTTTGTATTGCCCAGAAGGCAAAATGATTCACGATCATCAAAGGTCAAGCACTAACGGCATTCTTAACATGGCAAAAATCAACCACTTCTTAAGTTGGTTAAAGTTTTATAAGAAAAGCAAGAGATGGTAAATAGACAATCTAACGATAAACAAAACATAAAAGCGATAGTCCTGGCGGGTGGTCGGGATTTTGGGCGTTGCCCGTTAGCAACGCGTCGGCCACCGGTATTATGGCCGATAGTGGGCGAATCGATACTGGAACATATACTGCGGTGGCTATCCCGGCAAGGTATCGCCCGCGCTGTGGTCTGTTCCGATGGCGGCAGTCCACGACTACAGGAATCGGTCAGCATCCGAAATGGCATAAAGCTGGAGTTTCTGGACGAATTGATGCCATTAGGTACTGCCGGAAGCGTTCGCCAAGCGGTCACAGATGATGATGCATCATCACTTCTAATCGTCCACGCCGGTATGGTATGTCCCCCTGACATCGATGAAGTGATAAAGAAGCATCACAATACAAAATCTGATTTGACGGTAGTGCTGCATCCCGAGGTTGACAGAGATGAGTCGGAAAGTGAATCAGCAGGAATTTACCTATGTGAATCATCAACTCTGGACTTCATCCCTAAAGAAGGCTATTGCGACATCAAGGAAACTCTCATACCTGCTTTATTGAAAGCCGGCAAAAAAGTATCGGTGATAAGACTCACTCGATCCGTGGGAAGTTTTCGTGATTGGACTGGATATATGCGGGCAATAGCTGTTTACCTTGACAGTGCCGACAAGGGGGATATTGATTTGCCGTTGAAGAAATCGCATGATTTTGGAAATGTCTGGATGAGTCCTACTGCCCGAATTGATAAAACTGTTCGAATATATGGCCCGGTTATGATTGGCGACGGAACCCAGGTGGCAAAGGAAGCTGTTATTTTCGGACCGGTTATGATTGGGCGGAATGTCACAATAGACCGAAACAGCCTGGTGGCCGACAGTGTGCTCTGGGATAACGCACAGGTGGGGGCAGAATGTGAAATTCAAAGATGTTTAATCGACAGTGATGCCCGCCTGGCTAACGGTTCAATTGTTGAAGAACAGATCATACCTTATGTCTCCAGGGGCGTATGGTCAAATTTTATTAACAAAACATTTCAGGGGAAAAAAACGAAAACAGTGTGCCAAACGCAAACCTCTTGGCCCAAACCCAAGAACACAGTCAGTCAAAGAGCTTTTGGACGATTCGGAAACGAAAAGGCTGGAAGCAAGGTTTTGACCGGTCTGGGAGTAGCTGCAATCTTTATCGCTTTCCTCTGGTCCTACTGGCCCACAATTGCGGATCTCTGGAAAATATGGATGCAAAGCGATGAGTATTCCTGTGGGCTGCTTGTCCCCCTTATGGCTATCTATATTGCCTGGTCACGGCGGGAGGAAATCACCCGATGTCGAATTCATCCTTCGATGTGGGGTGTGCCGGCGTTTCTTGCGGCGCAAGGATTGAGATATTTCGGATTATTCTTTATGTACAGCTCAGCGGAAAGACTCTCGCTGGTAGTCAGTATAGCTGCTTTAGTCTTGCTCTTGTTTGGCTGGGGAGTGTTTCGCAGGTCGCTGACGCTATTGTTGTTTTTGTGCCTGATGCTGCCTCTGCCGAGGTCGTTTGAAGCAAGGATTACCCTGCCCTTACAGGGCCTGGCCACATCTTCAGCGGTTTTCTCTCTGGAAATGTTAGGCTATGAAGTGGCCACAGAAGGGAATATTATTCATTTGGGCCAGACAACGGTGGCAGTGGCTGAGGCATGTAACGGGTTGAGAATGGTAACATCCTTTTTCGTAATCAGCGGTTTGGTAATTTTGCTGGTGAAGCGAGCCTGGTGGGAGAAACTGATACTTCTGCTCTCGACCTTGCCGATTGGTCTGCTTTGCAACACGGTGCGATTAACCATTACTTCCATTGTGTTTACCATGCTAAAAGGCGAATATTGGGAAAAGCTATTTCATGATTTTGGCGGATATGCCATGATGCCTTTGGCTCTGGCGATAGTTGTTTTCGAATTATGGGTTTTGACAAGAATAACTACTGTTCCGATTGATCGTAAGAGAGAAGAAATGCTGGTCACTCGTTCAAAATAACGATTATATGCTCATAACGATTGAGTTTGCCAGTTTTCTTATTACTCAAACCGAACGATTCGTTAGAATCGGTCAGTTTGAGTTATTACAATTGGCCCTGCCAGGAATTATCAACCCATTGGGTATAATGTCAGTATAATTGGAGATAAAATCAATGGACGATTTAGTAAAACACCAGCAACAGCAAATACGACAAGATTATGCACATATCGAAGGACTCCCGGAGCCACAAGGCCAATCTTCACCTGATTTGATTCGTGGCATATTGCGCCGTTGGCACATTGTGCTGATAACCTTCGTGTTAATAAGCGGAGGAGCCATTCCGGCAGTGTGGTTACTGGTTAAGCCCAAATACCAGGCCACAGCGGCAATCCGGGTGGCGCCGATTATCCCCAGCATCCTTTTCACTGACAAGGATTCTGAAGGCGTAATTCCCATGTATCAGAACTTCATGAATACCCAGGCAGATCTCATCGTAAGCGATCAAGTGCTGCAAAGGGTAGCGGATGATCTGGCGGATAAAAAACTCATGTTATTTGAGGAGAAAAATTTATTCTCAAAACAGACAAGAAACGTTAATCCAGTTGAAGCTCTCAAGCGGGCTATACGTGACGGAATCATTACCGTTTCTCCAGGTAGCAAAAGCGAGTTGATTAAAGTCTCAATGGAAAGCCTGTCCACAAGAGAGGCGATACAGGTTGTGGATGCTTTCATAAGAGCCTATATGACCATAGAAGGATCGAAATCCGCTCAAGGAGGAAATCAGAAACTGGAGGTTCTGGAAAGCGAGCAGCGGGCGATGGTGGAAGAATTGCAGCGACAGCGGGAAACCATACGGCAAATGGGTGAGGAATATGGAACGATAGCTTTGACGGGACGGCAGGATATGATGCTGGCCAGGGTTTCAGATCTTCTACAACAACTTACCAAGATAGAGACCCAAAAACTGGCTTTGCAATCAAGAGTACAGCTATTGGAACAGACAAATGAAGAAACAATTATGCCGGAAGGGCTCATAGAGAGACGCCATGCATTCATCAACAGCGATCCGACAATTCAGACATTAACCGGGCGAGTAGCCCAACTGGAAGAAAAGTTGGTTATGACCCAACAGAGTCTGGCGCCAACAAATCCAGAACTACAGCAACAAACTGAAATGTTAAAGGCTTTTGAGGATCGACTAAAGCACCGGCGTGAAGAGCTTGAGAAGACCTTTGACGAAATGATAACCAGGGAATTGGCCGAGAGCAGTCAGGGGCAATTGGCTAAAGCAAAAACAGAATTTGAGCAAACTATATCGCATGAAAAAATCTTGAAGGCCAATCTGGAAAAGGAAAACACTGATACGATAGGAGTTGGCCGCAAACAATTGGCTATTCAGGAACAGCAGGAACAACTAATCCTCAACAAAGAATTGTATGAGACTATTCGAAAGCGTATCCAGGAGTTGGAAATGGAGCGAAAACGCCCCGCTCGTATTTCTGTTGCCTATAATGCCTCAAGCGTTCTTATGCTTAACAAGCGGATAAAATTTACTGCCGCGATACTGTTTGGCTCATTGGCGTGTGGTATGTTCCTGGCATTTCTCAGAGACAAAGCTGACAAAAGCCTGCATACGCCGGATGACATTATTCGGTGCATTGGCGTTCCTGTAATTGGCACGACCACTAGAACGGAACAGTTGGACAAAACACTTCTGCTTGAGCATATAGCTTATGACTATCAAACAATTCGTACCAATCTCAGACTGCTCAACGATGGCAAAATGCCCAAAACGCTGGTGATTACCAGCCCCGGAATGGGGGAAGGCAAGACTACTCTATCAATTAACCTGGCCTCAAGTCTGGCCCAGGCAGGCAACAAAGTGCTGTTAATCGATGGTGATTTACGAAAGCCTGACATTGCTCATATCCTGAATCTCCCAAAAGACTCATTGGGACTGCCGGATGTGTTGTTAGGTTTAACGCGATTTGAAGAAGCCATTCACACACTACGATTGACTGGCTTGGATGTATTGGTAACGAACAGACGAAACAATACCGCGGGAATTGAGCAAATAGCACGACCGGAGACGGCAAATATTATTAATGAGATCAGTCGAAACTATGACAATGTCATTATAGATACTTCTCCGGTATTGGCCGCCCCCGATGCGCTGCTATGGGCCAAAATGGCCGATGCTGTGGTCCTGAGCAGCTTAGCCGGTCGATCTGCCGGTCCCGACCTGAAGGAGACCCTGGAACGCCTGGCCCAGGTGAACGTTAAAATATTGGGAAATGTTCTCTCCAATGTGTCGGCTAAGTACAGCTATCACCGTTACGGTTATGGCTACTATGGCGGTAACGGCGGCGACACCAAAGGCAAAAGCAGCCCAACCAGTTCAAGACCGTTATTACTATCTGTACAGTCGCAGAGCAGCAAAACCGACGAAGCTGGCTCGTAACCGGGTTTTTGCAAAACCTTTTTCGTAACCCCTTTGGATAACCTTTGTTATAACCAAAGGCAAATATAAGAAATATGCAAATTGTTATCATCCATAGAAACCACTCCGCCGGCGGCCAATGTGGTATTTTTCCCATGGCTGTGGCAGGTGAACCCTTTGCTACAATTACACTTAAGGGATTAATGAGTGCTAATACCTTGGGTGGCTCTAAGCAGGAAACCATTATAGCCGTGCCGAAAGAATGGCAGTGTAAGTCTTGTGTTGAAGGTGGGATACGTTATTATGAGGAGGATGTGCCTGTCAGTTATGGTGGTGTGGGCAAGTGTGGTGGTGTGGGCAATGGCGGGGAGAAGCGATGGGTGGTTATAACTAATGGTCGGTTTGTAACTAGTGTGGAGGCGAAATGGCTTTTTGGTATATTGGCGGATTTAAATGCTGATGTGGTAACGGTTAATGTGTGTCCGGAATTGATGGCATTTCGGGAGAAGGTGAGACTTACGTCGCAGGGGGATGTGGCTGGATTTTGTCGTTTGTACTCTGATACCGCTGAAAATGCGGCAAGACCGGTTGATTGGCCGCACCATTTGTTCATAAATGTTGAAATTTTGGAGAATTTCGTGGAAAAAGGAACGATTTCTTCCAGCTTTCTATCAGGTTTTTCACAGGTTTTGACAAGGATTGACCATGAATCACTACACTTTCGCAGCATTAATATCGGTGGATCAGTACTAGATTTGGAAACCGAAAACGGGTTCCTGTCTTTTGTCAGTAACAGTCTTGATGCGAGGTGGCCCAAAAACTTTCGGGGCTATATGCAAATCCACGGGGCGAATAATGCCGTGGTATCTGAGGAGGCCCGAGTGTTTGGCAAAGTTTTGTTGGGTCGGGATGTCCACGTCGGTCCCGGTGCGATCATATTGGGGCCTGCGGTTATAGGTGATAATGTAAGAATCGAACAGGGAGCAGTTGTCAAGTCGTCGGTAATCGGGTCGGGCGTTACCGTGCCCCAAAAACATATTGTGCAAAACAGGGTCATAACAAGTGATGGCCGATTAAACGATAAAAGATTCTCAAAGGAGAATGGATACGGTCCGCTACAATACGATGTTGCTTCGAGAACTCCCGGCTGGGAGAATGGAAACGGTACTTTCCGTATTTGGCCGAGGTTTTCCTATGCCAGGTTTTTTAAGCGGATTTTCGATATTATCAGTTCGACAATACTGATAATTCTTTTTGCCCCTGTACTTCCATTTTTGGCGATGGCGATAAAATTCAACTCAAGAGGTCCGGTGTTTTACAAGGCCAGGCGTCAAGGGTTACATGGCAAGGAATTTCACTGTCTGAAATTCAGGACCATGATGACAGGAGCAGACAGTTTTCAAAGCAGACTGCAAGCGATGAGCGAGGTTGACGGTCCGCAGTTCAAGATAGAAGATGATCCCCGTATTACCACCGTTGGGAAATTTCTGCGTGACACCTATCTTGATGAGATACCTCAATTTTTCAATGTTTTTGTGGGTCAGATGAGTTTGATCGGTCCGCGTCCTTCGCCGGGAAAAGAGAATTCTTTGTGTCCGCCCTGGCGGGATGCGCGGTTGTCGGTTCGGCCTGGGATCACGGGTCTTTGGCAGATTTGCCGTACGCGTCAGGAAGGACAGGATTTTCAGGAATGGATACATTACGATACGAAATATGTTAAAGGGTTGTCGGTGGGGGTGGATTTGTGGTTATTCTGGAAGACAGTTGAGAAGCTTGTCAAGGGTTTTGCTAAGCAGTTTTGAAATAACAAGGCAACAGGCATGAGGGGGAGGAATAGAACACGGTTGGCGCGGATGCGACGGATTGGCACTGATTAAGAAATGTAACCGCTAATCCTACTTCGCTAAAGCTACGAAGGACAAATGAACGCAAAGGGTACTAACGGAATGAATAAGGGTGAAAGAACAGGTTGGCTGTCCTGAATTATTTGGAATTATTCGCGGTCAAGGTGGTTGATATATTCCGCAATGATGACGCCAGCGTCAAAAGGATCGTGAAACGTTGATTCTGATACCAAAGCAGCATTTTTGGGCGTGAATATCGACTTTTGACGCTAACACCAATGATATGATGAAGATTATTGAGGCAGGAGTGTAATGACAACGATCGACCTGTTGGGAAAATGGCTTGCTAAACCGGAGGAGACAAATCTCGAATTTAAAGAAGCCAAGAACCAGTTCAATCACAATAAGGATCTGCCTGATTATTGTGCGGCCTTGGCCAATGAAGGCGGCGGTAAGCTGATTCTCGGCGTTAATGATCAGGGAAATATTGTTGGGACAAAAGCGTTTGTGAGAACCCACAATCGACTTTCTCAGGAGATATTGCAGAAAATTGGTGTGCGAGTGGATATAGAGGAGTTGTTTGTTGAGAATGAGCGAGTCCTGATTTTTCATGTACCGCCCCGTCCCCTCGGCAGGCCCGTTCGATCAACGGGCCGCTATACCTATCCGATGCGAGCAGGAGCATCGCTTACTGAAATGGATGAACAAACATTGCGGCGTATTCTCAATGAGGGTGAGCCGGATTTTTCAGAGCAAATTGTCCCGGGGCTTAGGCTAGCAGATTTAGATGAAGATGCAATCGGAAACTTTTGTCAGCGATGGGTGCAAAAATCCAAGCGAGAAGAGTATAACAAATTCTCCATCGAAAAGCTCATGAGGGCCATTGGATGCCTATCGGACAAAGGATTGAATTATGCTTCACTAATTCTTTTTGGTCAAAAGAGGAGTCTGGACGAATTTTTGCCCGGTAGTGAAATTATTTTTGAATGGCGACATGATCAGGCCAAGACGGCTCATGATTTTCGTGTAAGCTGGCGTGAACCCTTCTTTAAAATTTATGATGACGTCTGGAATGCGGTAAGTGTCCGCAACATACGATTTCCTTTTCAGGAAGGGCTTTTTCAGCGAGAGGTGTATGCATTTAATGAAGCCGTTCAATATTTATTGGTTCCTCATAAGAATCTGTACAGAACACGAGGCTAAGAACTGCTGTATCCTATTGACCTGCAAGGAGATACGTCATTTGTCGCGACATTCGGAAGCAACCCTTGGATTTATCGCATTGGTGTCA